>WBZL01000710.1_pt1 | contig 37181 bp, 37 predicted proteins | sample 5204291 | NCBI WGS metagenome assembly WBZL01 (sample SAMN12344345, study PRJNA552823) | activated sludge metagenome | biome: Activated sludge suspended growth; feature: Nitrification reactor; material: Wastewater; isolation source: activated sludge from nitrification reactor of wastewater... | reverse complement strand
GAGTACGCCGGACAGCGCCGAGACCGCGAGCAGCCATGGCCCGATCGGGGAGAAGACTGCCACGGCAGGGTCTGCACTGGCGAAGGCCAAGATGATGCCTCCGAGCATGACCGACATCAGGGTGGCGCCCACGAGGTCGGCTTGGCGTGCTGAGGCGATCCAGCTTCGTAAATTGATCAGTCTCCCGGCCCCACCGAGGCACCAGCCGACGAAGATGAGCGCGACCAACCCTGCAACCAGGCCCAACGGAGACCACCAGATCGAGGTACTAGTCCCGAAGGGCACGAATGGGGCGCCCAGAGAGACGCTGGTGATCAAAGCCTGTGGCTGGGTCATCACCAGGACCATCGCGCTGATGGCGACCGAGAGCAGAGCCAGTCCGATTAGGTCAACGTGACGAGCTGGTGGGCTCGTGGCTGGGTCCGTCGTACGTCCGCGTGCGTTGAGGGTGCGGATCGCGGCTGCCAGGACCAGGCCAACTGCGAGGTTGATGAAGAAGATGTCGCGCCAACTGCCCACTGCCAAGACCACAGCGCCGTAGAGCGGGCCGAGCACGCTGCCCAACTCCTGGACGGCACCCACAATGCCCAAGGGCAGGCCCCGATCTTCCACGTCATAAAGGTCGGCAACCAAAGCCAGGGTCACCGGCACGAGACCGCCGCCGCCTAGGCCTTGGAGGAAGCGACCTGCCACGAGACTGTCGAGATCGTAGGCGACAGCCGTGACCAGAGAGCCGAATGCAAAGATCACGAGTGCAGCAATCAGCACAGGCACACGTCCGCGCAGGTCAGCGATCCGGCCGATCAGCGGCAACATCGCGACGTAGCCGAGCAGGAATCCGCTGATGATCGGGGCAGCGCGCTGCAGTTGTTCGACACTCAAGCCGACCGAAGACATCATGTCGGGCAGTGAGAGCACCACGACATAGGTGTCTGCAGCGGCGAACATCACCGCGAGAGCTGCAAGCCAGAGCAGCGCGCGGTTCATCCCGGGCGCTGTGGCGGCAACACCCATTCCTAGCTCAGACCCGAGGGAGCCTTGACGGTTATTGGCTTGCCATAGTCGGAGAGGTTCATGTCATAGGTGACATCGCCCATGTCGGCGAAGAACTGCCCAGTGACCTTGATCGTCACTATGAAGCCGTCCTTGTCGATGCCGATCTCGGTGGGATAGGTGGTGGACTCGTCGGCGCTGGGGATGATCGCCTTGACCTTGCTGCCCGGCACCGATCCGGAGTACATCGTCAAGACCAACTTGCCCTGGCGTTTCTCGCCGGTCTTCTTCAGCCCAGTCAGCTCATTGAGCAGCGAAGAGATCCCAGTATCGGGGTCAATGAAGGATGCCGGGTCGGGTGCGCCATATTCCATTGGGTCGATCACCGCTGGCTTGGGGAAGGGTGGGATCTGGGCGTAGACCAGGTTGTCAACGGATACGACTGGGATGTTGGCGGTCAGGCCCCCGAGTTGGATCTTCACCTTGCCATCGAAGGCAGGCTGATGGGTGAGGACGCCGTCGGCGCCGAGCACCCCCGTGCCGCTCTTCGGGATCGAGTCTGTGATCAGCTCAAGACGCACGCTCTTGGTTTCGTCGAAGAGCTTCTTGGCCTTGGCCATCGCGGCCTTGGCTTGGGCCAGCTCGTCTGACTTGTTGGTCTTGGCCTTGCCGCAACCGGTGATGAACACCAATCCCGCTACGACCATGACGACGGCGACGAGGCGCAACTGCTTCTTCATGGGCTCTACCTTCCCACGTCAATGGCAATCGCGGCTGCCGAGCACGCGGAAATTGGTTGCGAACCTGGGCTGCCGGAGCCATCTCTGCGGCCAACAGCATCAGGTAGTTCGATCGGCGTACCTGATGCTGAGCCAGCGACGGCTGGTGATGCACCTGCCCAGGCGAAGAGCAGCGCGTCTTCGCCCTTGAGCATGCGATGGCAACGCACCCCACCCGTCGCACGGCCCTTGGCTGGGTATTCACTGAACGCCGTGACCTTCACTGAGCCGGCGTCGGTGCCGTCGAGGGCAGCAGATGAGCCGCTGACCGTGACGACGACCGAGTCTGGACTGGGGAGCACGCAGAAGGCAACGACGGTTGCACCAGCGCTCAAACGGATGCCGGAGATGCCGGCGCCCGAACGCCCCTGAGGACGCACTGCGCTGGCTTCGAAGTGGAGGAGTTGGGCATCTGATGAGATGAAGCACAGCTCTTCGTCGCCTGACTGCAGTTGGGCGCCGCCAACGACTTCGTCACCATCCTTGAGGGTGATCACCTCCCAGACGTCTTTGTTCGGGACATCAGGATTGACTCTCTTCACCACGCCCTGCTTGGTGCCAATGGCCAATCCGGGCGAGTCTTCGCTGAGGGTGCTCAGAGCCAGCACACGCTCACCAGGGTCAAGCTGGAGGAACTCGCCAACTGGCACACCTCCAGAGAGATTGGGATGATTTGCCGTGCCCGGCAGCGTCGGCAGATCAAGTACGCCGATCCGGTGCAGGCGCCCCAAGGTGGTGAGTACGCCGAGCTCGCCGCGCGCCGTGGCCGGGACCACGCTGGTGATCACGTCGTGATTGGCCCGTGGGCCTCCGGTGCCGAGTTGATCACGATTTGTGGTACGCGCGATCAAGCCAGATGCTGACAGCAGCACGAACACCGGGTCATCAGCGACTTCGAGTGGAGTTGACGCGGCCTTGGCGGTGGCCCCAGCGCTCTCCAACAAGATGGTGCGTCGCGGGCTTCCGTAGGTCTTGGCGACCTCCGCGAGCTCATCAGAGACGACCTTGTGCAACATGGCTTCATCATTGAGGATCGCGTCGAGCTCCTCGATCGTGCGATTGAGGTCTTCGCTCTCCTTCTCCAACTCGATCTTGGAGAACTTCGTCAGCCTCCGCAGAGGCATGTCCAAGATGTAATTGGTCTGGATCTCGGTCAGGTCGAAGACCTGCATCAAGCGCTCGCGAGCCTGCTCGGCATTGTCGCTGCCGCGGATGAGTTGGATCACCTCGTCGATGTCGATGATCGCCAGGAGCAGGCCCTCGACAAGGTGCAGGCGATCGGCGGCCTTGCCGCGTCGATAGGCCGAGCGTCGTCGTACGACCTCGAAGCGATGCTCCAAGAAGACTTGGAGCATGTCTTTGAGGCCCAGTGTCTTGGGCTGTCCGTCGACCAGTGCGACGGCATTGATGCCGAAGTTTTCCTCCAGCGGGGTGGATTTGTAGAGCTGCTCCAAGATGGCCTCGGGATGGAACCCATTCTTCAGCTCGATCACGAGCCGGAGACCGTGCTCACGGTCAGTGAGGTCTTTGAGGTCAGAGATACCCTGCAGCTTCTTGGACTGGACAAGCTGACGGATCCGCTCGGAGACCCGTTCGGTGCCGACTCCATAGGGGAGTTCGGTCACCACGATGCCCTTGCGCCGCGGCGTGATCGACTCGATCCGAGCCGTGGCTCTCATCCTGAATGATCCGCGCCCAGTCTCATAGGCGTCTCGGATGCCATCGAGCCCGATGATCTTCCCGCCCGTGGGCAGGTCGGGGCCGGGGATGAATCGCATCAGTGAGTCAAGCGTGGCTCCGGGGTGCTTGATCAAATGCCGCAGCGCCTGGATCACCTCCACCAGATTGTGTGGAGCCAGGTTAGTTGCCATCCCCACCGCGATGCCGGTGCCGCCGTTGACCACGAGATGTGGGATTGCAGCAGGCAACACCGATGGCTCGATCTCGCGGCCGTCGTAGTTTGGCCTGAAGTCGACGGTGTCCTCATCGATAGAGGCAGTCATTGCCACGGCAGCAGGCGCCATCCGGCACTCGGTGTAACGCATGGCTGCAGGGGAGTCGTCTGGGGATCCGAAGTTGCCGTGTCCGTCCACGGTCGGCAAACGCATTGACCAGTCCTGAGCCAACCGCACGAGAGCGTCGTAGATGGCGCTGTCGCCGTGGGGATGGAAGCGGCCCATGGCCTCACCGACCACGCGTGAAGACTTCACATGGCCACGGTCGGGACGCAAGCCCATGTCGTACATCGAATAGAGGATCCGGCGCTGCACCGGTTTGAGGCCGTCACGTGCGTCCGGAAGAGCTCGGCTGTAGATGACGGAATAGGCATATTCCAAGAAGCTGGCCCGCATCTCGTCGCCCACATCGATGTCGATGATGTTCTCATCGAAGTCTTCTGGGGGCAGGGTGGTCGTACGTCGGGCCATGCGGGGCATTGTCGCAACTGAGAGATTCTTTGCGAGCACTGGCTCGCCGCCACCCGAGGTCGGGATATCTTCATCAAGTGAGCTCAGACGACGCAGCCTTGGCGCAGGACCCCCCCTATCCCGCCCATTGGGTCGCTGATGTGCTGTTGCGAGACGGACGCACTGCCCACCTGCGCCCGGTCTCACCAGATGACGTCGCTGCCCTGACGGAGTTCTACGACCAGGTCTCAGCCCAGTCGAAGTACTACAGGTTTTTTGCGCCCATGCCGAATCTGTCGAGCAAGGAATTGCAGCGGATCACGCATGTTGATCACCACGATCGCGTGGGCTTCGTGCTGACAGTGGCTGAGAAGATCATCGCCATTGGCCAATATGAAGGGATCGGTGATCACCGTGCGGAGGTAGCATTCTTGGTCCAAGATGCGCACCAGGGGCGTGGGATCGGCCAGCTCTTGCTTGAGCACCTGGCACAAGCGGGACGCGAAAACGGGATCACCAAGTTTGAGGCCCAAGTGTTGCCCGACAACAAGAAGATGGTGCAGGTCTTCAAGGAGATGGGCTATCGGATCGCGAGTGGCTGGGAAGAAGGCTCACTCAACTTCCACTTCGACATCAAGGCCACTGACACCGCGATTGGCGTCATGGTCGCCCGGGAGCACGATTTCGAAGCTGCCTCGATCGGGGCTTTCCTCAACGCCCGTAGCGTGGCGATCATCGGTGCGTCTCGACGGGCCGACACGGTTGGTTCGCAACTCGTGCGCAATCTGGTCCTGGCCGACTACGCCGGCAAGCTCTATGTCGTCAACCCATCGGCCGAGTCCGTGGCCGGCATGCCTGCCTATGCCTCTGTCAACGACATCCCCGGTGAGGTCGAGGTGGCGGTGGTGGCCGTGCCTGCAGAAGTCGTCAAAGACGTCGTCATTGACTGCGCAGCCAAGGGTGTGCTCGGCCTGATCGTGATCTCCAGTGGTTTTGCCGAGACTGGCGACGAGGGCCGCAGACGACAACGGCATCTGGTGGGCCTGGCCCGGTCTTATGGTCTTCGCCTGATCGGACCAAACGCCCTGGGAGTGATCAATACCTCCCCGGAAGTCTCACTCAACGCCTCGTTGGCCCCGGTGATGCCGCCTAGGGGTCGGGCAGGCTTCTTCTGCCAGTCAGGTGCCTTGGGTACGGCGATCCTGGAGAAGGTCCGCAACCGCGGCCTCGGGTTGTCGACTTTCGTCAGTGCCGGTAACCGAGCTGATGTGTCTGGCAATGACCTGCTGCAGTACTGGGAGGAAGATGATGCCACTGAGGTCGTCTTGCTCTATCTGGAGTCGATCGGCAACCCGCGTAAATTCTCCCGGATCGCCCGGCGCGTCTCGGTGCGCAAACCGATCGTCGCGGTGAGGTCAGGTCGGGCCACCCAAGGAGTCCCGATGGGGCACGCCGTCCGCCAGATCGCCGCGCCCCCGGCAGCGGTCGACGCGATGTTCAGGCAGGCAGGCATCATCCAGGTCGACAGCCTCGACGCGATGTTTGATGTCGCCCAGTTACTGGCCCACCAGCCGCTGCCTCGTGGGTCTCGCGTGGCGATCGTGGGCAACTCAGACGCTCTTGGCCTCTTGGCTGTTGATGCCGCAGCAGCACATGGGCTGCCGGTGACGAGTGTGAAATCACTCGGTCCGACCGCCGACGCCGATGACTTCGAAGAAGCCCTGGACGCTGCGATCGATCATCCTGAGGTCGATGCGGTGATTGCCGTCTATGTGCCACCGCTCGACTCGCCTGGAGCAGACGTGGCACAAGTGCTTGCCGCGGTGGGGGAGCAGTCTGACAAGCCGCTCGTCTCCAGTTTCTTGGGCCGTGAAGGTGTGCCGGAGCTCTTGCGGGTGCCCGATCACACGGGCCTCACCGCAGGGCGCGGCTCGGTGCCGTCGTACCCAGGTGTCGAGGCTGCCGTGGCAGCACTCGCAAAGGTGATGGGTTATGTCGACTGGCTGAGTCGTGGTGATGCGGGGCCCGAGCCCATCGAGGGATGCGACGAAGCTGCCGCTGCTGAGTTTGTGGACCGGCTCCTCGCCGAGTCGCCAAAGGGGCTGGAGCTGGACATCGAGCAGATGCAGGAGTTGTTGTCCTGCTACGGCATCGATCTGTGGCGTCCGATCTCCGTTGCCAGCCTCGACGAGGCTTTGGCCGCGGGGGAGACGCTGGGCTGGGACGTCGTACTCAAGGCGACTGCGGAGCAATATCGACATCGCCCTGATCTGGCCCACGTGTGGCGCGGCATCACCTCAGTCGATGACATGACCCAGGCATGGAATGCTCTCGACGAGACCCTCTCAGACCCGGCCAATGCTGGCTTCGTGGTGCAACGCAATGCCGGCCCGGGCGTGCCCTTGACCGTGTCTGGACTCGAAGACCCGCTCTTTGGGCCCGCCTTGTCATTTGGAGTCGCCGGCCCGCTCACGGAGTTGGCAGGTGATCGAGTCTATGCAATCCCGCCGTTGTCGACACTCGACGCAGTTGAGACGGTGCGAGCCATCAAGGCGGCGCCGCTCCTATTTGAATACCGAGGCACCGCGCCAGTGGATGTTGAGGCCGTCGAGGCGCTGCTGCGCCGGGTGGCCCAGCTCAAGGAAGATCTACCTCAGGTGAAGCAGATCGACATTGACTTGGCTCAGGCAGGTGCTGCAGAGACCTCCGTGCTCACCGCGGCGATAAGGATCGAGCCGGTTGCTGATCCGCGATCGGATTTGTTTGTACGCCGCCTCACCGCCCCGCTCAGCGACACCATCCCCGGCTAGCCCACTGGAGTGGCGTGACACACTGTGCCCATGCCTGAGGGGACCACCACTGATCGAGCCACCGAGTTGTATGCCGAGATTGACAAGGCCGGCTATTTCCCTGCCGTGGTCAAAGCTTCGATCAGCTCGTCATTGTCTGGCGAGTCAGTGGTTGGCTTCTTGGTGCATCACGAGCCCACCATCGATCATGATCAAGTACGCCGCCATGTGACAGTCGTCGTGGTCACCCCATCAAGGTTGTTGTTGGCTCACACCGACGACCATGCAGGTGATGACCTCTTGCCGCAGCCCTATGCGGCCACTTCCACAGAGGCGATCCCGCTGAGCCGCATGCGCTCAGTCGTTGTCAACAGGATTGTGGCCAATCCTGAGAAGCACGCGGGAGACGTAGAAATCTCAGCCACCGAAGCGGTCTTGACCCTCAACTGGGGTGGGGTCAACCGCATCGATGTTGAGCCAGCCAGCTGCCCCGACCCCGATTGTGTGGCCGACCACGGCTACACCGGAGTCTTTGCCGCAGAAGACTTCTCACTTCGAGTCAGCGCTGCCGCAGACGGGCAAGCAGCGGTCGACAGCCTGTTGGAGCTTGGCGAACGGGTTTCAGCGATGACGGCCGGTCACAAGTGACAGACTTCTTGACGCCGGCCTATGGCCAGCGGGCGCTGAGTGATGTGTTGCCGGCGGCGGCTGCCGCAATCGGACTAGGCTCAGCTCTTGACCCCGGGGCGCTGCGCTTCGAGCCTGCGACGCGCTTCGTCGTACTTCTCGTGGATGGGCTCGGTCATCAACTGATCGCCGACCACCCCAAGCAGGCGCCGTACCTCCACTCACTGGTGAGCGCCCAACAGCCCGGCACCTGTGGGGTGCCCTCAACCACCGCCACCTCGCTGACATCACTGGGCACCGGGGCCCCCACGGGGCAGCACGGGATGGTCGGCTTCACTCAGCGGGTCCCCGAGACCGGAGCCCTGCTCAACTCACTCTTCTGGGATCAACCGGTCGACCCGACACAATGGCAGTCTGCGCCCACCGTCTTCGAACAGGTGCGCTCACAGGGCGGTTTGGCCACGGTCATCTCCAAGACGGAGTTTGCTGAGTCCGGGTTGACGCGCGCAGCCCTGCGGGGAGCGACCTACGTGGGCACCGGCAATGTGGATGACAGATTGCAGGCGGCGGTCGCTGCGGCCAACGAGGGCCCATCGCTGACCTATGTGTACGACGGTGATCTCGACGCCACCGGACACCGCTTCGGTGTCGACTCAGACGCTTGGCGCGCGCAACTGCAGGCAGTAGACGAAGACGTGCAGGAGTTGCGGGCGGCGCTGCCGGATTCGGTCGGGCTCGTGGTCACCGCAGACCACGGGATGGTCGATGCGACGACTCAGTCGCGCATCGACATCGATGAGATCCCGGGACTCCGAGAAGGAGTTGTGCTTCTGGGTGGAGAGGCGCGCTTCCGTCATCTGTACTGCGCACCCAGCGACGCGGTCGTCGTACGCGATCGATGGCAGGAGCGACTGGGTGACCAAGTGACCGCCTTGACCAGGCAAGAGGCTGTGGCACAAGGCTGGTTTGGGGAAGTCCGGGCCGACGTGTCACCAAGGATTGGTGATGTGGTCGTGGCTGCACACGATCAAGTGGGCTTGTTCAGCTCGCGTGACTTTGCCTATGAGATGACTCTGGTCGGTCTGCACGGGTCGCTGACGCCGCGTGAAATGGAGATCCCGATCCTGCAGGTGCGCTGACCTCAAGCGCGCCAGACGTGATTGAATCCCATCTCGTGGCCGAACTCCACTTCTTCACCGGGACCATGGACTCTGGCAAGAGCACCCTTGCCTTGCAGACCAACCACAATCACGCGGCCCGCGGACGAGTTGGCAGGATCTTCACCACCCATGACCGGGCTGGCGAGGCGATGCTGTCATCAAGGCTCGGGTTGGAGCAGGCGGCCCTCGAAGTCAGCGAGGACTTCAACTTCTGGCGCTATGTGGTCGACTCGCTGACCCATGGCGCACGGATCGACTACCTGATCTGTGACGAGGCTCAGTTCTACGCCCCGCGCCAGATCGATCAACTTGCCAAAGTCGTCGACGACCTTCAGATCGATGTCTTCGCCTTTGGCATACTCACCGACTTCCGCTCCCAACTCTTCCCCGGGTCTCAACGCCTGGTGGAGCTGGCCGATCGGGTGAATGTGCTCCAGGTAGAGGCGCTGTGTTGGTGTGGGCAAAGGGCCACCCACAATGCCCGCACCGAGAATGGCGAGATGGTGACCGAAGGTGAGGTGATCGTGGTCGGTGATGTGGAAGATCCGACCGATGAGTTGGCTGCTCAGGCGCCTGAAGTTGCCTATGAAGTGTTGTGTCGCCAACACCACCGACGTCGGATGACCGCTGCACGGGCCCGAGCCGTTTCGATGATCAGTGAACCATTGCCCTTTGACTGATCGTCGCCCGCGCTAGGGGCTCAGTTGCGCCGCTCGCGGGCGGCTTGGACTCCGGTCTTCACCAGGATGAAGGGCAAGGTGACACTCGCGATTGCGGTGACCAGCCAAACGATCAAGGTAGTGGAGATCCAGGTTGTCACACCTCCGGAGATGGTCAGGCCATCGGTGAGCAGGTTTGTGGCCACCAGCGCCACGAAGGTGGCCAACAAGCCGATCCCGCCCAAGAATGCAGCCGCATTGCGAGCCGCCATCTTCATCAGGAAGGGGCTGATCACGGCCTGGATCACCGAATAGATGGCGACGGCGGTGATGAATCCGATGGCTTTCACGGTCACTCCATCGACGAAGGTTGCCGCCACCAGGAGACCAATTGCGGCGGAGGCAAGGAAGACAACGATCTGGATCAAGAAGCGGATCATGGTTTCTCCTAGGTCAGGCGATTTGGCTGCGTAGGTTGATGTTTTTCACTTGTGCACGTAGTGCGATGCCGGAGGCGACCAAGATAAGGCCCCAGATCAAGGCCAGGAGGCCAACAATGAAGGCGACTGCCAGGGCAGATCGCCCTGGATTGGACATGAACAGCACGCCGATGGCTATGTCCAACGCGCCTCCGATTGCCAAGAGGATCTTGCCGTGCGCGTTAGTGATCGAAATGGCGCCGATCAACTCCGCGATGCCTCTGGCGATCAACCACAGGCCCAAGACCCAAGTGACAGCAGTGACTGCGAAAGTCGGACTGGAGATGGCCACCACAGCCGCAATTACCGAAACCACGCCAAGCAAGGCAGCCAAGAAACGAGCGGCTGGGGGAGTGCCTGTGGCGAAGATCTGGACGAGGGTGCCCAGTCCGTCGACAAGTGCCCATAAACCCCAGAAGATCGCCAGCACGACAAGCGTCTTGGCTGGCCAGATCATCGCGCCGGCTCCGAAGATGATGCCGATGCCGCCACGGGCGAGGAGCAATTTCCACGAGATTTCTAGCCAGTCCTTAGGCATTGGGCTCCCTTTCCGATCAAGGTCGTTGAAGTCACTGTATGGCAGAGGTCAGGCGCATGATGTTATCGACATACTTCAAGCGGGCTGGGCGCTTCAGCCAAGACTCCAAGGTCAACTCTGGGCTCATGCTGCGGTAGTTGTCTTCCACCTCGCGCATCTTGGTCACGATTTCTGGGCCTAGAAGCATGAGCGAAGTCTCATAGTTCAGGGCGAATGATCGCTGGTCCATGTTGCTGGAGCCCAACACAGCGATGTCGTCATCGACCGTGAAGTGCTTTGAGTGCAAGATGTACGGCGCGGGGTACTGATAGATCTTCACCCCAGCCTCCAAGAGCGCTCGATAGTACGACGCTTGGGCATGACCCACCATGAACTGATCAGCGATCTCGCTGACGAAGAGCTCGACGTCGACACCACGCTGTGCCGCGGTAGTGACCGCGCTGAGGAGTGACTCATCTGGCACGAAGTACGGGCTGGTGATCGATAGACGCCGGGTGGCCGAGTAGATCAAGGAGTTGAACATCCGCAGATTGTTTTCAGATGGGAAGCCAGGACCACTGGGCACCAGTTGACACTTGAGCCCGGTGACGGGGGCGTCGCTGGTCTGTGGGTTCTCGGTGACTTCCCTCGTGAACGGCATCAAGTTGGGCAGCTCCCCGGTCTCGGTGTACCAGTCTGCGGCGAAGACGGCGTTGAGGTCAGCCGCGATTGGGCCCTCGAGTCGGGCCATCAACTCCACCCATTCGCGGCCAAGCGCGTGGTTCTTGGGCTTGTTGTAGCCAGGCTCGGTCAGATTTAGGGAGCCACTGAAGCCGACCAGGTTGTCGATGATCACCAGCTTGCGGTGGTTGCGAAGGTCCGGGCGGCGCCAGCGTCCTTGCATGGGCTTGATTGGCAGCATCAACTTCCACTGGATCTTCGTTTGGTCGAGTTTCTTCAGCATCTGTTTGTAGCCAGGGATGCCGCGCGATCCGATGTGGTCGAAGAGGAGGCGCACTGCCACGCCACGATCCGCTGCATCGGACATGGCCTGGAAGACCGGGTCGGTCATCTCATCCCATGCCGTTATGTAGAACTGCACATCCACGGTGTCTTTGGCGGCCGCGATCTCGCTGGCGATCGCCAGGATGCACTCGCGATAGTCGGGCAGCAGCGTCACGGCGTTGTCTGGCTGCACCGGGAAGGAAGCCAGCGACCGGTTGAGATGTACGACGGTCGCGACCTTGTCGCGCACTTCCACACTCCCGGGTTCGAATTCAACGCTGGAAGCTCTGGCCTCAGCGATGGCGGCGTGCGCCTCACGTTGGCGCTTGTGGCGAATTCGCCCAAGGCGGGTGCGGCCGAGCAACAAGAAGAGCGCGAAGCCCGAGAAAGGCTCAAACATGATCAGCAACAGCCAAGCCATGCCTGTGCTCGGTTTGCGATTGCCCGGGATGACCCCCAGCGCCAGCAGGCGCAGGATGATCCCGATGACAAGCACGATGGTCCCGAGGGTGGTTGTCCAAGTTATCGGTGGCACGCCGAAACCCTATCGTTGTGAAGGTGGGCGCAGACCGGATCGTCCTGCATAGCTCTGGGTAGGGCGCGCTGACCGTCTACTTTGTGACGATCACCATCTCCACGTGAGGGGTACAGCAATCCCGCATGATCTGGATCGGTGCTGCTCGGGTGTCAGCGGGCTCGCCCAGGATCTTCGACTGGATCGGGACTGCTGCACGATCGGGTCAGGTCAAAGTGTCATCTATCCGTGCAGTAGTCCCCGGCGACCGTCGCGAACATTCGCCAACAGTTCGGCGCAATCTTCTGCGGTGCTTGGACCTCTGGGGCCCATGCGAATGAGCCCTCGACGCTGCAAACCTCCAGGTCAAAGCCCCTTTCGGGGCTTGGGCGTCAGTCAGATGTCGTAGTAGAGCTTGTTGTTTCTGGCCGGAATTGGCTCATGTTGAGGAGTGCTGAAGAGTCTCCGTGGCTGCTGAAGTGGTAGCCGAGTTTCAGCGCTTGGCCATCAACTTGCGCTGAGTACGACGGCCCTGCGCGACGATCGAGGGGATCAAGGCAAGGCCCACCGCCGGGAAGGTGTCTCCGAACCGGACCAGCCACCCGCGCCAGCCTGGTACTGCGGTGACCAGACGGGGCTTGTCCAGCACCTTGCTGACCGTGGTGACGACATCCTCTGGCTGGAGGAGCTTGCCGGAGAATGACAGGGCCGAGGAAGGATCGTCTAGCTTGTCGTAGAGCATCGGTGTCCAGATCCCATCCGGGCAGACACACGAGATGTCTATGTCCTTGATGCCAGCTAGGCGAAGGTCGTGGAGCGTGCTGAGGCTGAACCCGATCGCAGCATGCTTCGATGCGGCGTACACCGCCTCGCCGGGCACGGCGCTGAGGCCGGCGAGCGAGACGATGTTGACGATGTGGCCGCCTGTGTCACGCATCGCTTGGATGGCGGAAATCGTGCCGTTCATTGTGCCGATCGCGTTTACCTCGATCATCAGTCGGCGCTGGTCCGGGGTCTGCTCCCACGCAGGGCCAGTGAGTAGGACGCCAGCGTTGTTCACCCACACATCGAGTCGCCCGGCCGAGGCGAGGATCGTGTCCCGGGCGGCCTCGACTTGAGCCGGGTCGCTAACGTCGACTGCCAGCGCGGTGGCCCCTCGGCCGATTTCGTCGGCCGCAGCCTTGGCCGTGGACTCGTCCACATCCGTGACCAGGACCTGGTACCCCCGGTCGGCCAGAAGCGCTGCGATTTGGCGTCCTAAACCTCTCCCTGCCCCGGTGACGACGGCACCACCCCGAGCCTGGGTCATCGGAGGCCGGCCTTGATCTGTCCGTAGTCGATGCCGCCATGTGTGAACGTCGGCACGACCGGCCAGAACCTCTTCCATGGAGCGAGCTCAGTCGAGGGCAGGATCTGCAACCAGCGTGGGTCCACTTTGCTCGGGTCGGCCATCGTCTTCTCCTTCACCATGGAGTCGTACTGGTCGAGTGAATCCTCGAGTGTGTTGGCGTTGGGGCAGATCTCGCGCCCGAACCTCTCGTGGTACTTGCGGACACCAGGGATCTTGGACAGCTCGGGTTGCCAGTTATCGGCAGAGATGCCGTTCTCCGAGGACACCCAAACCCCGTCGGGGGTGTTGATGACCAGCGAGTGGTTGCCGTCGGTGTGCCCGGGCGTCCACAGCAGGGCCAAGCCTGGACCGAGCTCGATGTCGCCGTCGAAGGTCACGATCTGGCTCGGATCGACCCCTCCGAGCCCACCGTCGACATACCAGGCCCACTGCATTGGATGCAGCGACTGCAGGGTGGCCAGTTCTCGGCTGTGCACGAGCATCTTGGCGTTGCCGAACAGTGGTTGGCGGGGTGCGGCCTCACCATCGATCACCTCGGTCGAACCCAGGATCATGCGCGGGTCTTGGACGTGCAGGTGGTCGAAGGTGCAGAAGTCGATGTCCGACGGGGTCAGGCCGAGCTGGTCGAGCACGTCGCCGGGCTCGTTGTAGTACTTCAGCATCACCGCCTCGGCCATCCGTTGGCCACCCGGCACCTTGTCCATCAAGGCCTGCAGGTTGCTGTAGAAGGGTGCCTCGGCGGAGCCGGCCGGAACGGTCGGCTCAAACACCAGTGTGCGCGCGACGCCGTTCCAGTCGTCGTATTGCACGACGATCATCCGGTTGATCATCGAGATCAGCGGCAGCGTCGGCACCGACACGGCGTCATGGAAGGCGTAGTTAACCGGGTACGGCGCAGCGGCGATGTCGACCGACTTCACCGCCCGTACCTGTCCTTGTGTCTTGGAACCGAGTCTTGTACGCCGCAGCTGCGGCCCTGACGGCCCTGAGCCGCTCACCCCGGGGCCAAACGTCGTGGACCCCGTCGAACTCCGGGATCGAACGAGCACCGATGCCCGCGTCCGTGATTGATGCAGCCTTCTTGTCCGTACTGGCCATGTTGCGCGGCTCCTTAACCCTATGTTGCGCCCCGGGCTTCTTAGAGGCTGGTCTTCCTCGTTCTTGTGCCCCGGCTGGGGCTGGTTCCCGATCGTAGTCGGGGGTCTGGGCGGACTGGTGGTTGGCTTCATTTTCGGCCGGTGTGACCAGCCTGATCTCACCATGGAGGCGGGTGGTGATGTGCCAGTCCACGTACTCGGCGGCGGCCAGCGCGACGTCGTTGATCGACTTCCATCCACCCGCCAGACCCCATCGCCAGCGGGGCCGATGTGAAGGTTGTCCGTGCCCGACTCAGGCACGCGCCGGCGAAGACCACCCTGGGAGGGGCTTGGGACTGGTTGGTGGGGCAGGTCAAGTCGTCACCTATCCATGCAGCAGCCCCATGAGCCGCGCCCATGTCGTCGCCTAGGATCCGATGACCGAGCAATGTGGCTCGCCGAACATCTGCCCGGAGTGCATGCGAACTGAGTTCAAGCGCGAGAGGGATGCCCTCGCCAAGGCGGGGTGAGAATGAGCGTGTCTACGAGACGTCCTCGGGAAGCGAGGCCCTGATGCGCTTGACCGCCTCGGCGAGCGGGCCGAGGTCCTTATCGATGACAGCTTGGACGATCTCAGGATTGGTCGCAAAGTAGTGGTGGGCAAGGAAGTCGCGCATGCCTGCGATGTCGCTCCACGCAATGCCCGGCTGGGCCTCCATCAACTCGGGCGCCAACCCCTTGACGGCTTCGCCGATCTCCAGCAGGCGCATCGCGACGGCATCCATCACGATCTCAACTGAGATTGGTCCGTGCTGCAGGTGTCCGTGGATCGATGCGACGGCGGCCTGAATGTCATCGAGGATCTCAGCGTCGGATCTGCTCACAGGGGTACGAGATCCTTCTCGGCCCGCACGCGAACCCGTTCCTTCAGGCCGTTGCGCGGAACTAGATCGACTGGAACACCGAGCAATTCCCGCAGCTCACGCTGGATGCCGATGATGTCGATGATGCTCGTGCCGGGAGCGAAATCGACAAGGAGGTCAATGTCGCTGTCTTCGCGGTCGTCGCCACGGGCGGCGCTACCGAAGATCCCTGGATTGGTGATGCCATGACGGCGCAGCAACGCACGCAGTTCACCTCGATGGGCGAGCACGCGACGGCCCGCAGGGCCGCTGAGCGGCACGCGGGAGGCGGCATCGACCTCGGTCATTTCTTCATCGTATCGAGAGCTCATATCGAGATTCCTGACGAGCGTGGCGGTCTCTGCGAGGCCGCTGTAGTTCACAGACTGGGCTAGGCGCCGGGTCAGTGAAGCGACGTCGATCCCGGCAAGCTCCATCAGCCATTCCAGCAGCCCGGCGCCGTCGCCCTTCGTGAGCCCTGGCTGGGCGGCATAGGGAGAAAGCAGCGCCTGGAGTCGGTCGAAGTCGAGGTGGCCCTTGTGCGCGGCATCGCGCAGCGCCTTGCCGATGAGGCGAAGGTCGGCGTCGGCGTTGAACAGGTCGGCAATTGTTGCCTCCAGCGACAGCGCAGGCAGGCCATGAACTGTCACCACATCGCCGTTGGCGAGGTTGCGTTGGCGGTAGCGGATCTTGCTTCGCTGGCTCTGGCGGCGAGTGCGGGTGATGAAGTCGTGGTGGCGGTCCCAGATCTCGCCGATCTCGTGGAGCCGTGCCGCTGATGCGGCGGCGAACACGACGTCGGCACCCGATTTGCCTCGGTCGTAGGCCAGACGCTTCGGGTCGGTGCTCAGCCAGGCGGCCCGCATGTCGTCGAACTCATCACCCGGCGCACCGGCATCCTTGTAGACACCGTGGGCGAGACGCTTCAGGTGACCGGCTTCGGCAAGGCGGGACAGCATGAGTCGGCTGACTCCGAGCGCAGCGGCCTGCGCCGTGGTGACCATGCCCCATTGGCACGCGGTTACGTCGGCAAGCGCGAGCAGGGCCTCCGTCGTCTTCACGCTTGAATTGTATCTAAATAAGAGAAACAGTCCAAGCGCTATTGACACGGTCGAAGCCCGATTCTCCGATCGACATCGCGTTGGGGCGAACGCGGGAGCGGGCCCGGTCATCGTGCGCTCGCCTTCGGGCCCCCTACCGGACCCGACCAGTGGAGAATGTCTTCGTCGACTGCGATGAGCTCGGGGCCAACGCTGCAGGTTGTGAGGTTCGAGAGCCACCCTGAGACGGGCTTTGTGTATCTGAAGGACCTCACAGGCAAGGAGTGGAGTAAGCGTCCGAGGACCTGGCACTCTCCTATGTGGAGTGGTGCGACCCCGGCTCCGACAGAAACCGGGGTCGCCTCAGGCGGCCCGCAGTCGTGGGCTGAGCATGGGGTCGAGGTCGGCGAACGGCCACTCGACGAGGATCGTGCCGGCGAGCGAAATCAGATAGGTACTGGTGCCGTCGTGGTCGCAACGGAGGAGGGCGAGCGACGGGCCGTTGGCGGCGAGACCAGTCCGATGTACTCGCAGGCCCTCTGCTACTGGTCCAAGTTGGACGTGGCGACGAGACTTCGCATCCCGCGCCTGCAGAAGCTCGTCGCGCGCGGCCATCACGCTATGAGAGTGCACGACGCCGCCGAAGTGCAGACATGCGGCGAGGTAGGCGCTCTTGAGCAGGCCGGTCATGTATTCGGCAGGGCGAGGGATCGTGTAGTGAATCGCGACGTTCGGGTCCTTGACGCGGTCGAATGGCGACGCGGCCTCGGGGGAGGACTTCTCCGCGAGCAGGACCACTTCATCCGAGTCGGTCTTCAGGAGCAGGATCCGGTCGTGCCCGAATGGTTCCGGGCTCGCGTCCGATGTGAAGTGTGCGCGGATCGCGTCGTCGTACCAGTCTTGAAGGGCGGCTTCGGTGCGAGAACCCAGGCGGTTGTTGCAGTCGGCGCAGGTGTTTGCCATGACGGTCCCGCCGAATGCCGTCGGCGGGACGTGTTCCATCGTGTCAGCTGGCACATCCTCGCGAAGGCAGATCGGGCAGTAGGGGAACTGGCCGCGCTCGATCACGCAGACACCGGTTGCGGTGCGGGCACCCTCCCCGGCCGGTGGCTGGTGACCTCGCGCCGAGATCAGCTTGCCACCGGCGTGCTCAAGGTCGATCTCATGGATCTTGGGCAGTCCGGTTCGCTTGCCACCCTTGGCCTGCCGACCGATCACCTGCCGAATCTGGCCGCGGTAGGGCGGCTGCGCGGGCTGGTCGGTCACCCCACCATTGTCGCTGGTGACACCGACACGCACGGGACGCCGCGCGGACCATCACGAGCCGTCGCCAGCAGCTCAACGGAATCTCCTGCGGTATCTCTGCGGTATTTGGCCCCGATCGGGCCAAGCAAAAGGGCCCCTGGCACTGCATCGCTGCAGGTCAGAGGCCCTTTCGGGTTACGACGTCTGTCAGATGTCGTAGTAGTGACTGGTGCACCCGGTCTGACCTGCGCAAACGCTGATCTGGGTCACGCTGGGGCCGCGGTGGGGCCTCCGGTGGCCGAATCCTCGTCGCTCCTGCCGAGGAGCTCCAGGGTCAGTTGCGCCTGAGTGCGGTGGTCCTCCGGTAGTGCCCGCCAGGCCGGGTGCGCGCCATCGAGGCGCGTCGCCAGAGTAGCGATGCGACGCCGGTCGGAGCCGGTGAACTCGGCCCGCTCGGCGAATGGGTCGTCGATGCAGGCGAGCAACGCAGCGGCATCGAACAGGTGGCGGTCCTTGTCGCGCGAGTCGGTCGTGTAGGCAGCCGACTTCAGGATCAAGGCGCCGAATGGGCGTGGGACGGAGATCATCGCAGTAGTGCCGGGCGTGATCTCAAACTGCGCGTTCACTGTCCGGCGTAGGGCCTGGGTGCCACCCTCGATGCGGATCATCTCGTGGCCGCGCAGTCGCTCGATCACGCGAGGTGCCGGGTGGTCGGCGATGAGCACGTCGACTTGATCTTCGTGCGCTCCGGCGACCAGGTCGACCTTCGTGGTGCCGCGGACGAAGCGATGCGCGGTGTTGGTGCGCGGGTCGATGCTCGGCTGGAACTGATAGCCGAGCGCCTCCAAGGCTGCGGCGACCTTGTTCGGCACGCCGCGCATGGTCTCGATGTGCAGCACGATGTCGACATCGTTGGTCGGGCGGACGATGCCGAGTCCGTGGTGGATGGTGTGGAGCTGTGTCATCAGTCCGCCGACCAGCGTCCAGCTCTCGGCTGGGAGGGTCTCGGCCAGTTCCGCGACGCTGGGCCACGGATCCGGCCAGCCGCCAGGGGCGGCGCTGACTTCGATGCTGGGGCGGTCGGTGCTCATCGGTACGACTCCAGCAGGTCGGCCAGTGTCCGGCGGCCGACGCCCCGGACGCGGGGGTCGATGCTGGTGGCCGCATCGAGCGCGGCGACGACAGAGGTGTCGACCAGGGCGCGGACGTGGTCGAAGTCGAAGCCGGTTACGCGCAGCGTGACGGGTCCGCTCGCGTCGGCGCGCAGGCCGAGGGTCCGCACCAGGGCGTCGAGGTCGTCGGCGGCGACGTAGCCGTCGATGCTCTCGACGACTGCGTCGGTGATGCCGAGAGATCTCGTGTTGGTTGCCGCCACGGTCTCGCGGAGTCGGGGGAGTGCTGCGCGGTGGGCCTCGTAGGTGTGGACCTGGGCGCGGTCGCGCATCCGAGTTGCGAGGTCATCGACATCGTGGGCGGCGGCGATCTCGCGCAGGTTGTGCCGTAGCCGAGAGGTTTGGGGAGCTCCCAGCCACACTGCCTCCTGGCCAGCGAGCAGGGCAATGGCTCCCCAGGCGGTGTGCTCAGCCCAGGAGCGGGTGCGGCCCTGGCGCTGGGATTGGCGGTAGCGATCGACCGAGGTCCGGTCGATCAGTCCACGCGCAACCCGGCTGAGGGCCCCGGAGTCGGCCAGGCGGCGGGCATGACGGGTCGACACCCCGAGAGCGTTCGCAGTTTCCTCGATGGTGAGGAACTCCTGGCCAGCCATAACAGTTAATGTCCCATAGCGGACGTAACCTGTAAAGATCGGCTTGGTGTCGAGCGCGGATGTCATCGCGGAGCCTCGTGGTCTTCCTCGTCGCTCTCCGGGTCATCGTCGTTGCTGGACTTGCCCAGGAATGCGGCGTCGATGGCCCGCTTGGTGCGTTCGGAGCTGCCTTCCATCAGGTGGGTGTAGGTCCGCAGCGTGAAGCCGGGGTCGGCGTGACCGAGGTACTCGCTGACTGCCTTGATGGTCTCGCCCTCGTGGAGTGCGGTGCTGGCGAAGAAGTGTCGTAGCGCATGGCAGCCGTTCTCCCGGAGGTCGGGCACTCCAGCGCTCTTGAGAGCAGGACGCCAGAGGAAGGTGTTGAAGTAGTTGCGTCCCAACGCCTTCTTCTCGCGCGACGTCAGCAGCAGAGACACAGTGGTCGACTTGCCGTCGACCACCATCCACGGCAACGCGACCTCCCTCGGCGGATAGGCCGTCATGTAGGCAGTAATGGCGTCCCGAACCGCGTCCGGCAGCGGGACCTTTCGGGTCTTGCGCCCCTTGGGCAGCCCGAACACCTGGCGGTTGTTGGAGAACAACTTCACCTGCCGACGGACGTGAACCTCGCTGGCTTCGAAGTCGATGTCATCGGGGGATAGCCCGAAGATCTCCCCTTGCCGCAGGCCAAGTCCCGCGCCGAGCCAGACCACGAGCTGATAGCGCGCAGGCAACTTGTCGCGCACCGCGAGTACCCGGTCACGAGTCCATGGCACCAGCTTCTTGGGATCGGATCGGGGTTTGCGCACCGAAGGCGCCTTGCACGGGTTCTTTGGGATCAGCTCGTCATCGACTGCCGCGGTGAAGACCGTCGACACGTTCGCGAACACGACCTTTCGGTAGGTCGGAGCAAGGCCGCTCAGGCTACGAAGCCAACTCTGGATGGTTGACGGTTGCACCTCGGACAGGAAGCGGTCGCCCAGGTAAGGGAAGGCGTGCAGGCGCATCCGCAGTTCGACGGCCTCGCGGGTGGTCTCTTCGAACGTCTGGGCTTCGATCCACTTGTTGGCGTAGGTCTCGAAGGGGATCTTTCCCGCGTCAGGGTCGACGTACTGGCCCCTGACCAGGTCGGCCGAGACAACAGCGCAGAACCTGTCGGCCTCCACCTTCTTCTTGAAGGTCTTGTTCCGCTCTCGTCCGTCAGGTGCCCGCCACCGAACGCGATAGGACTTGATGAGCGAGCCGTCAGCGGCACGCCGTTCGCGCCTTTCAACGTGCGCCATGAGCCAAACCCACATGCTCGTGGAGCCACAGCCGTACTTCGGCGGGGTCGTAGCGCAGGAACCGGCCGACTCGGAAGGCAACGGGGCCGGTGCCCTTGTGCCGCCACTGATAGAGCGTCGCGACGGGGACGCCGAGGAATTCTGCGACCTCCTCGACCGTCATCAACCTGTCACTGACGGGGAGGTGCATCCCTTCGTTGCGGTGGTCAGAGGCTTCGCTCATGGTGGATCGATCCTTCCTGCGTGGGTCCGTTGATCGAGCGCACGAACGCCGCCCGCTCTGTGGCTGAACTCGGGGAGACAGGCCTGCGTGGCTCCGGTGCGCGAAGTCGCCGGTCGACGGTCACCAGGAGGCGCGCCTTGGTGGGGACGTCGAGAGGTACGTGTCGTGCTCGCTGTTCCTTGACCGCGCCGCCGCTGGACAGATCGATGCGCGGGATGGTGACGCGCAAGAGGTAGCTGCGGTCGCTCGCGCCAGCACGGGTGATCGCGGCGATGCGACGGTCGATGTGCGTGAACAACGCATCAAGGTGGCGGAGCTGGTTGCCGCGGATGTCGTCGGCAGGGGAGAGGTTGTTCATGCGGGTAGCGGCGATTGCGCCGTCGGCTGCTGCGAGGCCGTTGCCGACCAGACCGCGGAGGTTCCGGGACTGATCGATGAGTTGGCGGTAGGTCTGATGTCGGTGGTCCCACTTCGCTGCGATCTGTTCGCGGTTCGGGCTCTGGTTGCAGAGCTCCGCGGCACCGCGGCTGACGATTCGTTGGGAGTCGAAGATGAGTCGCAGGCTGTAGGCGTCGGGTTGGTGGCGCAGGTGGACGAGCAGGTTGTTCTGCGCCTGCAGCACACCGTCGAGTCCGGGGAGTGCTGGTCCGTCGACGAGTTGGACCGGGGGATGCCAGCCGCGCTGGTCGACGCTGTAGTCGGGCTTGTCGTAGCCGGCGTGGGCGGCGCAGACGACGGCGGCACGGCCGAGCAGATCCGCCTCGGTGATGGGTTCCCAGCCGGGAACGGCAGCGGAATAGTGGCGGTCGAGCCCGGTGAATGCCCGGGCGACTTCGGAGGCGTCCTTCAGGACTGTCATGGCCTGGTGCTCGGTGAGATTGCCGTAGTCCAGTCCGGCGGGGAAGTCGTGTTCGCCGAGTGCTGCTGCTTTCGCTGCCCGTCGCCACAGGTCGACGACGTGGTTGGGGTGGGGCGTGGCGAGCTGGTCCAGGTCCGGCAGGGGAGTGGTGTATGCGGTGCGGGCCTGGTCGAGGCGGTGCCGCAGTTCCTCGGCTGGACCGCGGCTGCGCGGTGTCGTTCCGCCAAAGTCGCCGTCGGGGTTCGACGCTCGGACGGCTTGCTGGCACCAGAGGGTCAGGCTGGTGCGAAAGGACGCGATCAGCACGACATCGTCGGGCGTGAGGGTGTCGAGGACCTGTTGGTTGCGGGTGATCTGCAGGAGCGTGGCGAGTTCACCGCGCAGTGCCGCCGTGTTGTCGCCGTACATCAGAACCCACTGGCTTCGGGGTTCGGGTTGTCGCGGTCGCGGGCGATGTCGAGCATGTCGAGAAGCAGTTCGACCTGGAGCTTGTCGATGCCGTGGTCGGCGAGTTCTTTGACGGCGCTGACGGCGACGGCGTGCAGGATGGCGCGGTCGTCGGTGAGCCCGTGGGTGTCGAGGGCGGGGACGTCGTCGCCGTGGATCAGGTCGAGGTAGAGCAGCGCGTGTTCGTACTCGACCGAGCCGTCGAACGTGGCTGCTTCATCGGCCAGGGCTGCGATGTAGGAGCGGGCTTCGGCCAGGGTGACCGCGTGGGCGAGAAGCATCAGGGTGTCCCTTCGTTGAAGATCAGGTGCGCGCACCGCCACCGTCCGTCCGAGAGCCGGTTGTGGGACAAGGTGATTGGCTGGGCTGTGGACAACGGCTGGTTGTCCACAGATCGCGCGACCAGAGTCAGGAGGCGCGGCGTTCGAGGTCGGCTTCGACCTGGCGGCGTGCGGTGACGTCTTCCATCACGAACTGCACGAAGTCGGCGTCCCTGTCGGTGACCGACGCTTCGCTAGTGGGAAGGCTGGCCGGCTCGCCGGGCCAAGCGATTTGGCGGGTGGGTCGGTCGCGGTCCAGTCGAGTGCCGCAGGCGGCGACCCAGTCCCGCAGCCGGTGCCTGGTTTCGGCGAAGTCGCGATGCCACGCCAACGGTGACGAGGGCGAGGCGTCGGGGCTGTAGGAGTTCAGCCAGTGCAGGTGCAGAGCGGACAGTTCCCAGACGAGTTCGTCGTGGCGGTGCCACATCGGTGGGACCTCGTTCGGCGCGAGACCGTACGTGCCGCGCAGCCAGTGCACCCACGCGTTCAGGTCGAGCCACTCCGCCTCGGCCTCATCAGCGGTCAGCGTGTTCCAGTTGATCGGCCCCAACGGTTCAGCCAACGACGCTGACCCGAACGATCCCGGCCACCCCTGGTCAGACCCGTCGGCGGCAGGGTCGTTCGCATCGAAGTTCTGCCAAGTGTCGAAGACCGGATGCCGCTCCACATCGAGCACCGACGGATCTGCGCCGGACCGCTCGGGAGTCTCGTCGGTCATGGTCAGATCCCGACAGCGGTCGAAGACGGCTCGACCGTGCGCTGGGTGTCCCGACCGGACTCCGGTCCGGTGGCGTGTTCAGCGGCGGGGCGTTCGACGCTGTAGCGGGTTCGGGCGGTGTCGTGTCCGATCCGGCGGGCCACGAACTCCTCACGTTGGACGGTTTCGCCGTCACGGTCGAACTCGTACTCGTGGACGTAGCCCGATGCCACGAACTGGTCACCGGTACGGAACCGGGCGTAGGCACGCTCGGCCGCGGACTTGAACATCACCATCTCGCAGAACTGCGGGTCGAGCTTGGTGAACGAACCGTCGGGCTCCCTGCGCCACTGCTCGACACCGACCCGGGCACGGAACCTGGCGACGTCGCTCTTGCCGTACGTCAACTCCGGTGCAGTGGCGATGAACCCGTGCAGGCTCATCTGGGTGGGGATCGTCATCATCGACTCCTGACCTCACGCGACGCCGCGGTCGGCTATCGCTCTCAGGAGTCAGGTGCGCGTGCCTTGCCAGCGGCGCCTCTGCCGGGTGCAAGTCGTTGAGGAAGAGGTCGACGCGCCACATCTTGTTTCCCGGCGGACGTCGGACGATCCGGGGCATGATGGGGGGTGTGGATGCGCTCGAACTCACGGTGGATGAAGGACGGCCTGCCAACGCGGGACGGTTCTTCCACCTTGGCGCGAATCTGCTGACTCTTCTGGATGAGTTGACTGAGTTGCCGGTGGGTTGGCGCGTAGAGGAACTCCGGACCGGTTCTGCGATCGCCGTGCTGATGCCTCCGGCGGACCTGCCGGCGGAGGCTAGGCACCTTCGCCTCGTCGTGGACTCGTTGGCTGCCGTGCAGGCGGGTGGTCCGCTGCCGGACGAGTGGACGCCGGACGCGGTGAAGGCGGCGCACCGGTTCGCTGAGTTTGGGCAGGCTGCTGAGGATGAGACGGACTGGGTGCCACCGCGACTGCGCCTTGTGACTGACCAGCGGCCCGGCCCGGTCGTGGATCTCACGCCGAACCTGGTGCAGGGACTCGCCACGCTGCAGCCTTTTGAACGAGACATGCCGGGCTCCGTGCGTGGCGAGCTGGTAGGTGTGAACGTGTCTCGGGGTAACCGCGCCTCCTTGCGCCTCCCAACGAAGCGCGTCGTGCGCGTGTCCTTCCCCGGCGGGCTTCGGGAGACCATGCGGGACGCGCTGTTGCAGGACGTGGAACTGCGCGGCATCGTCCGGCAGGACGGAGAGGGCCGGGTGTTCAAGGTGCGCGCTGACGAGGTCGAGATCTTGAGCGAACCAGCGGCTCGCTGGGCCGACCTGTTTGGGGCTGCGCCGAACTACACGGGTGGCGTGCCTGTGGACGAGTGGTTGGAGGCGCACCGTGGGGAGGCCTGAGAAGATCACAAGTGCCCTGCTTGATGCCTCGTCGCTCCTCGGCGTCGTGACGGGGGAGGAGACGTTCGCGTGTCTCAAGCCGTTGCTCGCGGCCGTGGACCGCGAGGAGATCCGACTGGTCGAGTCCACCGCGATCTTGATCGAGGTTCGCCCGCACCACAGTGGCGACAGCCCAGAGAACGTTCGGGTGCGTGACGATCTCCTGGCGCTTCTGCAGTCGAGAAAGACGCACCTTGTGGACGTGAGCACCATGGTGGCCCGTAAAGCTGGTCAGTTGGCGGCTGATCTGGGCCTTAAGACGTGGGACGCCGTGCACCTTGCGACGGCGATCCTCTCGGGCGTGGACGTGCTCATCGTGCGCGACCACAAGTTCCCAGAGGGCGACTACGAGGGCGTCTGGGTGACTGGCCCCTTCGATATCAACGAGGGCAACCTGCTGAGCCTGCTACCCGGCGGTGATTAGAAGGCGAGTCGGTCATGGCCGTCGCCGTCGAGCGTTGGGTGACTGGGCGCCAAGCGTTTCCGCGATACCGCATGTCTTCACTGCTGCAGTGCACTCTCATTTGCCGAGCGATCGGCTCGTATTTCCGCGGCGTCACTGCGCGTAGTCCAGGGCCGCAGGTCGGTCACCAACGGTGGCGCGCTGCGAAGCAGCACGAGCGCGGTTCCGAACGGGAGCGTTCTGATCGCTTCGGGCGGCAGGATCGGCACGCGTCGTGTTGAGCGTTGAAGGGATCGGGAACCGTAGTCGCCGACGGAGATGGTGTCGGTCCTCTCATCGCGTTCGCCAATGAGCGCGGAGAGGTCTTGGAGGTCGCGAGCGGAGGATGTTCCTCCGAGGATGACCTTGGCGATGGAGGCGTCCCAGATAGCTCCGGCTGCGTGATCGCCCCACTTGTCGCGTGCCTGGGACAGTGACTGGAGGACGGGCATTGTGGTGATGCCGGTGCCACCGCCTTCGGCCATGAGCACCGGCAGCGACGGCAGTGGGGACAGATTGCCGATCTCGTCGAGCGCTAGGAGCAGCGGCGGGTCGAGCCTGGCGCCGGGCGAGGCGGCTGCGAGCCGGCGGGCGGTCTCGACGAGGTCTTCGATGAAGGCTGCGACCAGAGACCAGGAAGCACCGGCTCCGGCGCCGGTGGCGAGCAGATAGAGCGTGCCGTTGCCGGTGAGGAACTCGACGGGGTCGAAGTGTTCCCCGGGGCGTGGGGTAACCGCGTCGAGGACGCGGGGGTCGGCGAGGCAGGACAACGCAAGGGAGACGCCCATCCAGATGGAGTCTCGGGTGCGGGCGTCTGAGTGGATCATCGAGTCGAGCGATTCGCCCCAGCCGGCAGCTGCGCTTGGGTGGGAGGCGAGGATCGCGACGGCGTCGCTGGCCGACGATGGGGACAGGGTCCAGGCGAACAGTTCGGCCGGGGTGCGGTGGTCGAGTGCTGCCGCGTGTAGCAGCGACTGCAGCGCGGTGCGGGTCTTGCCTTCCCAGAATCCACCGGACTCGACGCCGCCCGCGGACAGTCCGGTGGCGGAGGCGAGGCCGGTGGCGCGGATCATCGCGGTCAGTGGGTCTTCGCATCCGCGGACGGGGGACCAGCGCAGGCCGGAGGGGAGTCCTTCGGCGAGCCGTTGGGGGTCGAACACCGCGACGGGCCCGACCTTCTGGCGGGCGGTGATGGTTGCGGCGATGTTGTCGGGTCGGGTTGCGGTGGTCACGACTGCGCCGGGGGCGTCGAGGATGGCGTTGATGACGACGTGCAGGCCTTTGCCTGAGCGTGGTGGTCCGAGGAGCAGGATCGAGTCCTCGACTGAGGCCCAGACCTCCATGCCGCGGGAGCGTCCGAGCAGGTATCCGACGTCGCTGGGCTGGGCGCTGGTGAGGCTGGGTCGCAGGGTCGTACTTCGTGCGAGGAGAGCCTTCCTGGATGCCACGGTGGCGACGTCGGTGCGGGTGGCGACACCGACGAGTCGGCGCGGGTCGTGTTGGGTCTTGTGGCGGAGCGAGTCGACCTTTCGCCAGATCAGAAACCCGGTCGCGAGCAGAGTGGTGACGAGTGCGGCGAGGACGGGCCAGTAGGTCCAGGGTGAGATGTCTGCTCCGAAGACCCTGCCTGGGTCGGCGGGGTCACCGAGCACTCGGATGCCTGCAGCCCAGCCGGCGGTGGGCTGTTCAGTTCCGCTCGCCCAAGCGGTGAGTGCTGCGGCGCCGCGCAGGAGTGTGGCAGCGGCGCCGGCGACTCCGATGGCGAAGAGTGCGAGGTTGACGAGGGTGTCGTCGACCGGGCGGCCCGTGGCGTTCACGAGGTTCCACGTTCCGACGTGTCGGTCTTCTCTGACTGGGGGCGGGTGGCCCCGGACTGTTCGCCGACGAGCACGACGTCGCTGGCGGTCCGGTCGAGTAATGCCACGGGCAGGTGCAGGTCGAGAGTGCCGTCGGCGTTGCTGGTGGTGCGGTGCACGACGATCGCGACCGCGACCTCTTCGCCGGGTTGGAAGCGTTCTCCGGTCAGAGCGCCTGCCTTCACCCTCACCGATGGCTGTCCGTCGTGGGCACTGCGTTCGTGACGGACTGGCTCCGGAGTGCGCTCAGGCGCGGCCTTCGGTTCGGGGGTGTGGATGTCGGTGAAGACCTTGCCGTCGGGTTCGTGGATCTCGACGCGCAGCGCTGATTCGTGTTCGGTGGCGATGCGGTCCAGGAGCGGTCGCAGTTCGCCGCGCGTGAGCGCTGAGGCTTGATCGGTGAGTGGTTCGTCATCGACGGTGACGCTCAAGGTTCCGGTGTCGTCGACCGCGACGCGGACCAGCGGCAGAACGACGGGGATCCGTGGCCGCGATGTGGACCGGCGGTAGGCGGTGGCCGGGTTCAACAGGCTCATAGTCCGACCACCTGCGGTTCGACGACCGGCTGTTGTTGGCGCTCTGGCGCGGTATGAGCGGTGGCGGTTCGGTCGAGTCCCGTCGGGTCTCCGTTGCTGAGCTGTGCGGTGTCGAGTTGGTTGAGGACGCGGACGGCGGTGGTGCGTACCCGTTCGGCGGTGGATTGGATGACTTCGACCGGGTCGCTGCCGGGGACGCTGCTGGCCCAGCTCGACACGTACGGGATCGTGTAGGCGCTGGTGTCGAGGCCGTGGGCGGCGCCGATCATCAGGGCTACGGATTCGGCTTCGACTTCGGCGATTCCGCGGTGCAGCACCGCGTCGCGGGTGGCGGTGTCGTCGCCGCTGCGAGCTTCGGGGGAGTGGAGCATGACGTGGCCGAGTTCGTGGGCGAGTGTCTTGACCTGGGCTGCTTCGTCCATGTCGCTGCGGACGCTGACCTCGTGGGTGGAGAAGTCGGTGATGCCGTTCGCGCTACCGATCGCGTCGGCGTCAGGGACCTGCTTGAGGGTGAACCCGTGGGCTTCGACTTGGGCGGCGAGTCCCTCCCACAGCCCGAGCGGCGCTTGCCCCGACAGCAAGGTTGGTGCCGGTGGTTCGGGGATCGGCTCACCGTCGGTCTGCGTCACGTCCCACACGTACGCGGGCCGGAGCCCGACCAGCTTGGTGCGGGTCGTCTCGCCGGGTTGGGCGCGTTCGCCGCGGCCCAGACGCCGCCATGACTCTGCACTGTTGGGGGTGCGGGAGGCGAACCGAGCAGTGACAGGGGCGAGGATCCCATAGCCGGACTGGCCCTTCATCACCTGTCGGCCCAAGGCCTGCCACTGCTTGAACCCGGCGACGTACGTCGGCGTCGCCGATGGGACGCGACCAGCCTGGAAGGCTTCGTAGTGCTGCAGGTAGATCAGCATCGTGTTGTTGAACGATCGGCTGCGGAACCGCGCGGAGAACTCGAGTGCCCGGCGCCAGTCATCACCGCTGACCAGCGTGCTGACGGACTCGGTCAATTTGACGTGCAGCGCCTCGAGCTTGGCCTCTCGGGCCTGCTGCGCCTGCTGTGTCTGGTGCCGCATCCCAACCTCACCTCCTGGACGACGATTCGTCCATCAGGTGCGCCGACGCCGCCGGATCGGCACCGGTCATGCGACCCGTGGTGTCGAACAACTCCAACTCGGCGGGATGAAGCTGATGCTGCACAACGAACGAACGGTGCTTGATCCGCCACAGGCCCTGACCCGTCCCCAACGTCGGCAGCAGGGACTGTTCGGTGCCGGTCAGCCCGAGGGCAGTGGCGGTGCTACCGAGCTGGTCGGACTCTTGGCGGTAGACGACGCGGGTTTCCGCGTTGGCCAGCAGTGACGCCGCGAGTGCGCGCATCGCTGATCCGGAGTCGCCGACGGTGTTGAGGTCGGAGAGCTTGTGGAAGACGAGCATGTTGGCGATGCCGTAGTGCCGGGCGAGGCGCCAGTGGGCATCCATGCGCCGCAGTAGTGCTGGGTGGGACATGAGCCGCCAGGCTTCGTCGTACACGACCCAGCGTTGGCCGCCGTTGGGGTCGAGGAGCGCGGATTCCATCCACGCCGACGCGCACGTCATCAGCACCGAGACCAAGGTGGCGTTCTCGGTGACGCGTGAGAGGTCGAGGGAGATCATCGGCAGCGTGGGGTCGAACCGGACAGTCGAGGGGCCGTCGAAGAGTCCGGCGAGGTCGCCCGCGACGAGGCGGCGCAACGCATGCCCGGGCAGTCGGCCGTCTTCGGTAAGGCGCCCGGTGGGATCGACAGTCGGGTCGGGTTCCAGGAGCCGGTCGACCACCAGTGGAAGCACCGGTACCTCGGCGGTGCGGACGACCTCGGCCAGCGCGATGTCGATGGCGGTGTGTTCCAGCGGGGAGAGTCGACGGTCGAGCACCGTTTCTGCCAGTGCGCCGAGCAGGTCGCGGCGGCGTGCGCTGACCTGGGCCGCCCACTGGGTGTCGTCGAGTCCGCTGGGGCGGTGGCCTTCGTCGAGGGGGTTGAGTCGGGCGGACATGCCGTGGCCGAGGGCGATCGCCTTGCCGCCGACCGCTTCAGCCACGCCGGTGTGTTCGCCTTTCGGGTCACCGGGGATGTAGACGCGGCGCCCGAAGGGGATGGATCGGGTGTAAAGGCTCTTGGCCAGGGAGGACTTGCCGGAGCCGACGATCCCGGCGAGTACGACGTTCGGGGCAGTGATCAGACCACGGGCGTAGAGGACCCACGGGTCGTAGACGAAGGAGCTGCCGGAGTAGAGGTCCTGGCCGACGAACACGCCGTCGCTGCCGAGTCCACCTTCGGCCAGGAATGGGTAGGCGCCAGCCAGGGTGGCGGAGGTGTCTTGGTGGCGGGGGAGTCGTAGCCGGCCCGGTGTTCGCAAGGCCGCGGTACCGGGCTCGCCGGCCTTGGGTAGCAGCACGGTGGCCTTGCGTTCGGCGGTGAGTGCGTCGGCCTTGGCTCGGGCCACGGTCTTCTGTTCGGCGCGGTCGCGGGCGAGGAGGTCGCGTGCTGCGAGTTTCCGGGTCTTGCGGTCACGCCGCCGTTCGCGTTTCGGTGAGACGAGTACGGCGCTGTGCAGCCGGGATGCTTCGTGGTCGTTCACAGCGACAACCCGTCATGACTGCGACCGGCAGGGCGGGATGGGGTGACCCGGTTTGGGTAGACGATCGTGGCTTCTGACTGGTGTGCGCTGTCGATCGACTTCTGAATGGTGGCCAGCATCTCGCCGGCGCGGTGCAGGTCCCACGAGACTCGGTACGCAGCGCCTGTCTGCTTCGGATCGACGATGGTTGCGTCAGCGCGTGCCCCGTGGTTGTCGTGATATGAACCCAGTTGGTGCAGCGACTGACTCAGCGACGCGATCCCTCGGGACAGCGAGCCGAGCACCCCGTAGATCTGGGATGGGTCCTCGATTCGCCGGGTGGCGTGGGCGAGGCCGCGCAGGGCTTGCTCGGCCTTGGAAGCATCAGCAGCGGGGTTGTCGAAGGTCGGCATGGGTTCCTCCTGGAGGGCTGGAGCCTGGTTGCTATCGAGGTGCGCAACCGGCCTCAGACGTGGCGGCAGAGCGGCAGTGCAGCGGCGGTGAAGGCCTGCGCTTGCTGACCCCACAGGCGCCGGGTTTCGCATGAGGCTTGGATGGTGGCTTGTTCGATGTCGGCGACGGCACGTTCGAGCTCGTCAGGGTCGCTGGCGCTGACGGCGATGAGGCCGGTGACGCGGAGGATGCCGTGGCCTGCGGTCAGGTCAGCCTCCTGCTGGAGGACATCTTGGTATTCGGCGCTGTGCTGGGCGTCCTCGATCTGGCCGATGCGTTGACGTTGGGCGGCGTCGGAGACGTACTCTGTCTTCTTCTTGCGGATGTCGCGGGCGGCTTGGTCGGTGCGCAGCGGCGTGTAGAGCAGTGTGAACGTGCGCCGGATGCCCGATGACAGCAGGACCGGTGCGAGGAACCCCGGAAACACCAGCGAGCGCGGCCATTCGCTGATCCACAGCACGCAGTGGTGCGCCGAATCCGAGCGCAGGCTCGACCAGCTTTCAGTGACGGCGACTGGTCCGGCGGTGGCTAGGTCGCGTCCGATGTCGCCGTGGCGTTCGAGGGCAGCGCCGATGTCGGGGTCGTAGGCACCGCGCAGGATGACGGCCAGTTCGCCGGGGTCGAGCCAGTCTGAGGGTGCGAGGTCGGCGGAGCGCAGCGCGGCGATGATGGTCGACATTTCTTGTCGCAGCACCGCGGCTGCCCCTCGGTTGCCTCCGCCGGCGGCGCGGATGGCTCGGCTCGCGGTCTTGAGGTTCAGCGACAGCGAGATGGTGGAGGCGTGACGCTCACCGGCCGGTCCGGCGCGGTCGATGAGTTCGCCATAGGTGGTGGCGGTGAAGGTGTCGTCCCCGGAGCCGTGCTGGTGCCACCATTCGGCGAGTCCTTTGCCGGAGTCGGGCAGGGTGCGTTCCATGATCTGTAGCGACGCGATCCGTCCCGAGCGGCACGCGGTGGCCAGGACTCGACCCCAACCGGTGACGCGACGTTCTTGTTCGAGCGGGTCGAGCAAGATGAACGCTGGGTGGGAGACCGCAATGATGGCGGTCAGTGTCGAACGGTGCGGATCGTGCACCATCACCGCGCCGGTGTCGGGGTCGAGCCACTGACGTAGCCGCGCCGCATCCCCGGGAAGCGCGAGGGTACCGACCGGGCGCGGGGCGACGACGCGACGCCGGTAGATCAGTTGGCCTCCCGTGGAGCGCCACAGCCAGACGCCGACGATGGGCAGCCACTGGATGAGTTTGCGGCCCCCGATGCTGACCCAGGCCAGGGCACTGCAGCAGACGATGACCGGGAGGGCGAAGACCAAGCTCGCGCCACCGCCGACGTAGAGGGAGAACACGAGCGTCACTGCCCCGAGGCCTACCACCACCAGTTGAGAGGCGGTCAGACCGAACAGGACCCCGCGGCGTGCCAGCCGGGAGAACTTCACCGGCTGCAGTTCGTAGTCGCCTGCCCCCGTGGTGTTCGCGGCACTCATCGGCCTGCCCCTGAATCGCCTGAGCGACGTCCTGTCATCGCGGGCGTCGGATCAGCGGTGTGACCAGGAACGGTCCCGGCCGCACCGGTGGGTGCGCTCGCTTGCTCAGCCTGACCCGAGGACTGGGAGGCAACGAAGTTGCCCATCCTCGGGCCACCGGTCGCGGCCTCTTTTGCGACAACAGCGCCGGCCGCCACTGCACCACCTGCTGCCGCGCCGCCCGAGGACGCACCCGCACCACCAGCGGTTCCCCCTCCGCTAGGTGCCGCGGCGGGAGTGGGCCCGCGCCCTCCGCCCGAGCCTGCGCCGTCACCACCGAGGATCTTCGGAACCATCCCTCCCGCGCCGCCGCCGGCGCGGATGGGCAGGGGCCGGTTCATCGACGACTTCGTCTCCTGCTCGGCCGACATCGCGTGATACATGTCGAAGCCCATGAAGCTGATCGACTTGTAGGTCATGTACGGCGCGAACCCGGCCATCAACATCAGCACGACGCCAGCGATCGGCTCACTGACCGACTGAAGGTCGGCGTCGATCGGTGCCGAGACCTGGGCGGTGGCAAGCAGGAAGATCACCACAAGCACGAGCTTGGACAAGATCAGGGCAATCACGAAGGTGGCCCACTTGCCGATCCAGCCGCGGGTCTGGTCCCACGAAGCTCCAGCCAGCGCGATCGGTGCGAATACGATCGCCACCAACAGCAGGGCCTTGCGCACCAGCAAACTGATCCACACGATGACCGCTGCGCCGATGGCGAGTCCGGCGAGGAAGATCGTCAAGATGGCGGCCGCGCCCGGGGCTGCGAGGCTGAGGCCACCGATCCCGGTGGCGAGCAGTGCGACGCGGTCGCCCATCTCGTTCATGTTCGTGCCGGCTGCGTTGACGATGCCGATCGTGAGTTGGTCCGTGATCTCCAGCGCGAGTGCGAGCAGCGTGATCGCGACGAAGGATCCAAGGATGGATTTAGCCAAGCCGGTGAGTGCTCGCGTCAGGGCTGCGGGTTCTCGTCGGACCATCCCGCCGATGACCTGGAGGAGGAAGAAGCCGAGCATCACGAAGACTGCGACGCCGAACAGGATGTTGTAGACCTTCATGTACTCGTCGCTGGTGATATCGACAGACGTGGTGCTGTCGAACACGTTCCACACGGACTTGAACATCCACTCCGCGGCGTTGCCCATGCCCTCGGCGAGCCAGTCGAAGGGCGCGGTGACCAAGCTGGCGGCCGCGTCGCCAGCCACGTCGCAGACCTTGGAGACCACGGGGACGTCGCATACGTCGACCATCGTTCTGCTCCTTCTCGATTCGAGTCCGGGTCAGACCGCTTGGCCGACATTCCAGAAGAAGTTGACCAACGCGACAGAGGCGCCGGTGACGATCGCTGCCCCGAGAGCGATCACGACCCCAAACTTCCCGCGCCCAGCCAGGTGCGGGTTGGACGAGTTCGAGCCCATCGCCCACACAACGGCCGAGATGATCAGGGCCAGGACGGCCAGGATCAGCCCGACGGTCATCGATGCGCCGACGATCTTGCGGAGCTGCCCGATGCCGGGCAGGCCGTTGGAGTTCGGATCGATGGTGATGTCCATCGGAAGGAGCTGCACGAGCGTGGTCAGCAGGTCGGTGTGAAGCATGATTCCTCCTCGGAAGGTCACAGAACGGTCTGTTCGACAGGTGCGCCAGCGGCCGCGGATCAGAGAGCGGCGCCGACGTCGAGCAGCCAGTTCGCCCACGCCAACGCGCCACCAGTCAGGGCGCCGCCGCCGAGGGCGACGAACACGCCGGCCTTCGCCTTCGCGGCCGACTGCCAGCTGCCGTTGGACGACGAGATCGCCCACGCGGCGGCGGAGATGATCAGCATCAGACACGCGAACAGCAGCCCGTAGGTCAACAGAGCGCCGATGACAGAACGCATGTCAGCGGACCCGCCGACGGCTCCGAAGTCAGGCCCGGTGGCGCGCTGGATGAGTTGGATGGTTGCCATACCGATCAGGTGCGCCCGGCAGCACGGCTCCTGCTTGACGGTCATGCCAGTGCTTGAAAGTGTTCGAATCGTAGGATGCGCCCAGGTCATCGGGTGAGTTGAAGGTGCCGTCCGCACTGATTGCACCGCAGACTTGAACCTGACGCCGCGTCAGCCCCTATCGTCCATTTCATGGAACACACGCATGCTGCTGGCGAGTCAGAATCCTCTCGAGAGTGGCGCGTGGGTCAGCTTGCCGAATTGAGCGGTGTCACCGTACGCACGCTTCGGCACTACGACCAGACTGGACTGCTGCGTCCCTCTGGACGGACCAGCGGAGGGCACCGGCTCTATGACCAGCAGAATGTGACCCGCTTGTATCGCGTTCTGGCGCTGCGCCGCCTGGGCTTCAGTTTGGCCGAGGTCGGATCGCTCCTGGATGACCCTGACTGGGATTTTCAGGCGATGCTCACCCGCCATGCGCTGCAGACCACCCGCACCATCGCGTCAGCCACCCGGCTAGCGGCGCACCTTCGGGGGATTCTCGACGAACTCGATTCTTCCCAAAGCGTTGAAACGGACAGACTTTTCACGATCATGGAGGAAATGACCATGTTGGAGACCCCAATTCGCGACACGACGACTCTGCTGGTGTACGACGACCTCGCGGCTGCACACACCTATCTCAAAGAGACCTTCGGCCTGGGGGCTGGCCCCCTCGAACTCGATTCGGAGGGACGAGCTGTGCACGGTGAGTTGTTTGCCGGCGACCACGCCATCTGGCTCCACCCCGCCGGAGACGGCTATCGGCCGCCGGCACGATTGGGTGCGGCCAGCAGCATCATCGCGATCACGGTCGACGATGCTGATGCCCACTACGCCCGCGCGGTCGAACACGATGCCGAAATCATCCAACCTCTGGTGAGCCAGTCCTATGGTCTGCGCGAGTACGGTGCTCGCGATCTCGAAGGTCACCTGTGGTATTTCCAAAGCCCGATCGACTGAGCCCTGCAGCGGAACTGCCACCCCGTTGTTAGTTGGCGATGGCAGTGAAGTGGAGGTGGTCGTAGTGGCCGCCAGTGATGCTCGTGGGGTCGAACATGCCACCACCGTCGTAGGGCCGCCACCCTTCGGCTGAGCGTGCGACGGACCAGATCTTGCCCTGCCAGATGAGGTACTGGACGCCGAGAGTTTCGGCGTTGGCCTTCATCCAGTTGGTGACCTTCCAGCCAAAGTCGAGGGCCGGTCCTTGGGCGGCGATGCCGATGGAGTTGCCGAAGGTGCCATCACAGGCTCGGCCCAGTGAATGCTCGGAGGGTTGGCCGGGGCGAGGGGAGAAGCACGACCAGGCTGAGGTCGGGAACTGCTGGCGGATTTGCGCCAGGATGTGTGCGGTCCGTCGGGTGATCTTGCCGGTGGTGGTCGGGTCGTCGACCATCCCGGTGGGGTTGTCTCCGTTGTACGTCGTAGCGTCGCCGTCGGGGCCGCATTCGCCGGTGGCGCTCGGCGTGCCGGTCGCTAGGTCGACGGCTCCTTGCGCGTTGAGCCAGGGCACCGGGTCTGCAGTGGCGGCGTTCGGCCCGCCGGGACGCAACTCGAAGTGCAGGTGCGGTCCGGTGGCGTAGCCAGTCGATCCGACGGAGGCGATCTGCTGGCCGGCGGTCACGCGATCGCCGGCTCGGACCATGATGCTGGCCTCGGTCATGTGGGCGTACCCGGTGGCCACGGTCTGGCCGGCGACGGTGTGTTCGATCAGGATCAGGTTCCCGTTACCCGCCGATGGGCCGGCGGATGCGACCCGGCCGTCGGCTGCAGCGAAGATCGGAGTTCCGGATGGGGCAGCGAAGTCCACGCCCGAGTGCAGTTTGTAGATGCCGGTGATCGGATGGCGCCGCATCCCGTAGTTGCTGGTCTTGACCCAGGTGCCGGTTGGCAGGGGGAACACCACTCGTGACGACTCACCGACCGGCGGTGGCGTCGGGTTGTCGTTGTTGCCGAAGAAGTTGATCGACGTCAGCGGCAGGCAGGATGCCTCGGCTGCCGGGTTGAGGATGGCGGTGAGTGACAGCAGGATCGTCGCAGGCCCGAGCATGAGCGCGACGAGGCCGCCGATGAGTGCCTTTTGCATGGGGCACCTCGCCTACTCCAGTGGCTCGTCGAGCAGGGAGAGCCGCAGCAGACGGCACTGCTCGTACGTTGGTGCGCAGGTCATGAAGACGGTGAATGCCACGTCGTGCTGGCTGGCGACCGGCTCGCCGTCCCACACGCCGTCGCGGTGCCGCACTCCGGTGATCGTGTAGGCGGTCGTCCCGGGCGCAAGGGCACTGCCGGCCTGGTCCAGCGCCGTGTCCCACTCGGAGGGGACCTCGACGGTCTCGACGTCGATCCACTGGCGCGTCTCGTACTCGCGCAGATCAACCCAGATCTTCTCCGGCGGCAGGTAGGCGTCGACGTCACTGATCAACCCGGGTGAGGACTCGCCGGTCGGGTCGGCCACAGTCGCGATGCGCTGTAGGTACGCCGCCCGCGGCGCCAGCGACGAGGTATCCCAATCGAAGATCGCGTGAGCCACCACCTCGGCGAACTCCTCCGGATCTGTGACGGGCGGCAACTCCGGCAGGGTGCCGTCGTCCAGCATGCCGGACGGACCCGACACCACCTCAGGAGCGGTGATGGCTGGCGGAGTACTGGGCGGAGCGCTGTGCGGCTCGTCGGGGGTCAATAGTGCGTAGGTGACTGCAGAGATGAGAAGAAGGCCCGTGACGATCGCCAGAACGATGAGACGACGCCGACGGAGGTTGGGATCGTAGCTGGGGGAGCGGAGCATGGTCTGGTTCCTCCTCACGCGTCCGCGAGCGCATCGCACGGCTGTTTCTCGCGAACCTCGCGCGCGGCTTCGGCGAAGGCCACCGATTCGGCGAGGGTCTGCTGGAAGGAGGCCCACTGCTCGTCGGTCAGTTCACGGCCGACCTTGACCGGGTCGTACCGGTTGACCCATCCGGCCAGGTCGTCCCACATCAACGTGAAGGAGTGCACCGAACGACGGGCGGCCTCGGCAGCAGCCTCGCGCTTGAGCCGGTTCTCCCGGATGCGCCGTGCTCGATCTGCTTTGGCCTGGGCCAACGCCCGAGCGGCCAGTTCCTCCAGGTCTTCGGCCTCATCCTCGTCGTCGGGCGCCTGTTCGGCTGCGGCGATGGCGGCTCGGACTCGCTGATAGCTGGGGTCGACAGCGCCGCCTTCGCGGATCCGCTCGAGTTCGTCTTCGGCGACCTTGCGCACCGAGGTGGGCGTCGCCTCG
>WBZL01000709.1_pt1 | contig 37217 bp, 34 predicted proteins | sample 5204291 | NCBI WGS metagenome assembly WBZL01 (sample SAMN12344345, study PRJNA552823) | activated sludge metagenome | biome: Activated sludge suspended growth; feature: Nitrification reactor; material: Wastewater; isolation source: activated sludge from nitrification reactor of wastewater... | reverse complement strand
CTCGAGACCATCGAGGACAACGACATGAAGACGTGGCGCAAGGGCTTCGAGATCAACGTCTTCGGCACGATCCAGATGACCAAGGCGGTCGTCCCCGCCATGAAGCAGCAGGGCAAGGGCTCGATCGTGTTCATCAACTCGATGTCGGCCCGGCGCATCCAGCCCGAGTTCGGGATCTACGCCGCCGCCAAGTCGGCGCTGCTCACCGCGGTGCAGACGCTCGCCCGTGAGCTCGGCGGCTACGGCATCCGGGTGAACTCGGTGCTGCCGGGCTACATCTGGGGCGACTCGGTGGAGTGGTACTTCCGCTTCCTCGCCGAGCAGGAGGGCATCACCCCCGAGGAGAAGTACGACCAGGTGGCCAGCGAGACCTGCCTGCACCACCTGCCGACCTCCGAGGAGATCGCCGACTCGGTGGTCTTCTTCGCGTCGGATCTCAGCCGGGTCGTCACGGGCCAGTCCCTCGACGTCAACGCCGGCCACTGGTTCGCCTGAACGGCGCTTGCCAACTGTGCAGAAATCTATACAGTTGGTCCGTGCCCCCGATCGTCACGGCAGCGGAGACCCTCTCGGTGACGCAGGCGGCCGAGCGGGGGGTGAGTGCGATCGTGCGTGCCGCCGACGAGGGCCGGGAGATCGTGGTCGAGCGCCACGGTCGGGCGGTGGCGGCGATCGTGGGCATGCAGCGGCTCGAAGCGCTGTCCGAACTGGAAGCCGACGTGCGCAGCGCGGCGCTCGTGCTCTCCCGCCTCGCCACCGACGACGGATCCCGCACGACGCTCGATGAGGTGATCGCCTCGCTCGGCTTCGACCGAGCGGAGCTCGAGGCCGAGCTCGACGCCGACCTGGCCGCCGGCGTCACCTGAACCGACGACGTGGGCGACACGGGGCGGACGCGTGCGTACGTCCGGCTGATCGATCCGGCCGTGGAGGACCTGGCTCGCCTCGTGCGCCTCGACCCGCAGGTCCTGCGCCAGGTGCTCAAGAAGTTGCTGCTCCTCGAGCGGAACCCCGAAGCAGGCGAACCGTTGCTCGGGGCGCTGGTGGGGTTCCGGAAGCTCACCGTCGGCGACCGGCACTGGCGGATCGTCTGGCGTACCACCACGGATGACTCAGGTCACGTGGTGGTCGAGATCGCCGAGATCTGGGCGGTCGGGGCCAGGGCGGACACCGCCGTCTATGCGGAGATGGAAGGCCGGGTCGCCGACCTGCCGCGGAACCCACGGACGCAGGCGTTGGCCGACGTCATCGCGACCCTCGGCCGAACCGTCGGTGTCGCTGAGGTCGGCGAGGCGGCCCGCGAGCCGGCGAACGACCCCGTGCCCCAATGGCTCGTCGAGCGCCTCGTCTACACCGCGGGCCGCGACGAGGACGAGGTACGGGCGATGGACCCCGAGGAGGCGATGCAGATGTGGGAGACGTTCATCACCCGTCCGGCGCCCTGATCGCCCGGCGACAGACTTCAGTGCACCGTGATCTCCGCTTGCACCGTGTCGACGGGAATGCTCGCGCCGGCCACGCGGGCGCGGAGGGGGATCGCGTAGCGGTGATCGTGGCGAGCGTGACGATCTACGCGGGCTTCCACGCGGATGCTCACCGACGCCCCCGGCTCCAGAGTCGGGGTCACGTAGCGCCCGGTCAGCACGGCGATGGAGATGTTCCGCTCTGAGCGCCCGGCGAAGTACCTCCGCGCCAGGCGAGGGTCGCTCGGGCCCATCTGCAGGACCGTGATGCGGGCCCGATGGTCGCTGTCGTTCTGTACGCGCACGAAGAAGGTCACGCTGCCGAGGCGCTCCCGGCGTACCGTGACGACCTGGTTCATGCTCGACTCGTACCGGTCGTCGCCCAGCCACGGGCCGCCGTCACGCTTGATGGCGAGATCAGGTCGGCGCACGTGCTGGTCGGAGACGAGGTCCACGGCTGGCAGATCGTCACCCATCTCACCGGGACCGTCGCCTCGCGTGCGGGTGTCTCCGAGTCCCAAGTCGCCGTCGATGTTGCGCCCCCAGCACCTGACCGACGCGTCATCCAGGGCAGCGCAGGTGTGATCCGCCCCCGCGGTGATGGAGGTCGCGACTCGACCGGCACCGAGATCGATGGGCGCCGTGCCGGGGATGTCGGCCCGATTGACCGTGTCGCCTTGGCCGAGTTGGCCGTAGTCGTTCAACCCCCAACATCTCGCCGTCCCGTCATCGAACACCGCGCAGGCGTCGCCTCCGCCGATGCTCACCGAATCGGTGGTTCGTTCCCCGAATGGCATGGGTGGCAGTTGGTCTCCCATCTCGCCATGGTCGTCGCCGACGCCGTACACCGAGCGTCCGAGTCGTCCGTAGCGACCGTCCCCCCAGCACTTGAGGGAGCCGTCGTCGAGTCGTGCGCACGTGGTGCCTGAACCGACGGTGATGTCGACCGCCGAGCGGCCGGTGCCGAGGTTGACGGTCGGCAGGGCATCGCCCATCTCGCCAGGGTGCATGCCTCGGGAGCGATTGTCGCCGAGGCCCAACTGGCCCAGGTAGTTGGCCCCCCAGCACTTGAGCGAGCCGTCGTCGAGGATCGCGCAGGTGTGGTCGGGTCCGGTGGCCACCTGCACGACGGTGCGACCCGAACCGAGGTCGACGGCGGGCAGGGCGTCACCCATCTCTCCCGGGTCGTCACCACGGTTGTCGTAGTCGAGGAAAAGGCCGAGGCCGAGGGCGCCACCGACACCCCAGCACTTGACCGACAGGTCGTCCAGCAGAGCGCATGCATGGAGGCCGCCGGCGGTGATGGCCGTGGCCGTCCGGCCCGTTCCGAGATCGATCTCGGGGAGGTGATCGCCGAGCTGATCGCGCGCGAGCCCCCGGGGCGAGTCGTCGCCCTGGCCGAGCTGCCCGTCGTCGTTCCCGCCCCAGCACTTGACCCCGCCGTCGTCGAGCAGAGCACACGTGAAGTCGGCGCCGGCACTGATGGCGGTGGCGGTGCGACCCGTGCCCAGGTCGACCGCACCGAGCTGGCGACCCATCTCGCCCGGTTGGTCACCTCGACTCAGGCGGTCCCCGAGACCCAGCGCGGTGGCGTGGCCCCAGCACTTGACGACGCCATCGGTGAAGAGGGCGCATGTGTGCTCGGCGCCGAGCGCGAGCGACGAGACCGCCGCCGTCCCCTCGGTGATCGCAAGACGGTCGGCGTCGGCCGGCGAGCTCGTCAGGGCGGTCATCGAGAGGGCAAGGACGCCTGGGAGCAGGACACCGAGACCCGCTCGCACCCGGACACGCACGGATCAAGGATCACACACACACACACATTTCTCGTCGGTCGGCTCGGCCTTCAGCCGCTTCGGTTCCTCGAGGAGCACCGAGGACTCGTTGCCGGCAGTTCGGGGAAGAGCCGGTAGTCGGTCGCCGGCCGCCGCTTCGAGGCGGTGGGGGCGCCGACGCTAACCTGACGCCCTGTCAGATCCGGCCGCGACGCGGGTGGACGACCGCAACCGACGACGCAACGACCGGGACGATGGGGGAAGCATGGCCGAGGGTGAGGGCTGGCAGACGTGGCGGACGGTCCCCGGGCTGGTGGCCAGCGGGGTCGCCCGCTTCGGTGACGCCGAGGCCCTCGTCGACGGCGACCTGCGCCTGACCTTCGCCCAGCTCGCCGAGCGGGTCGAGCACTCGACCCGGGCGGCCATGGCGGCGGGCGTCGAGCCCGGCGACCGGGTCGCCATCTGGGCGCCGAACGTCTGGGAGTGGATCGTCGCCGCCCTCGGGGCGCTCGGCGCCGGCGGGGTGCTCGTCCCCGTCAACACCCGCTTCAAGGGCGGCGAGGCCGGCTACGTGCTCGAGAAGTCGGGCGCGAAGGTGCTGCTCACCGTCAACGGCTTCCTCGGCTTCGACTACGTGGGCATGCTGCGCGCCGCGATGCCCGGCGACGGCGGGGGAGCGGTCGCCGGCCCGGTGCCCGGCCTCCCGACCCTCGAGAAGATCGTGGTGCTTCGGGGCGATGCCCCGGAAGGCACCGAGACCTGGGAGCACTACCTCGAGGCCGGCGGCTCGATCGACCCCGCCGACGCCGCCGCCCGCACCGCCGGGGTCCGCCCCGACGACCTCTCCGACATCATCTTCACCTCGGGCACCACCGGCCGCCCCAAGGGCGTCATGGTCACCCACGCCCAGACCCTCCGCGTCTTCGAGACGTGGTCGTCGTTCGTCGGCCTCACCGAGGGCGACCGCTACCTCGTGGTGATGCCGTTCTTCCACACCTTCGGGTACAAGGCGGGCTGGATGGCGGCGCTCATGCGCGGCGCCACCACCGTCCCCCAGGCCGTGTTCGACGTGGACGAGGTGCTGCGCAACGTCGAGAAGGAGCGCATCTCGATGCTCCCCGGCGCTCCCACCCTCTACATGGCCATCCTCGAGCACCCCGACCGGTCGCGGTACGACCTGTCGAGCCTGCGCCTCGCGGTCACCGGCGCCGCCGCCGTGCCCGTCGAGATGATCAAGCGCATGCGCACCGAGCTCACGTTCAAGACCATCCTCACCGCCTACGGGCTCACCGAGTGCACGGGCACGGCCACCATCTGCCGACCCGACGACGACCCCGAGACCATCGCCAACACCTCGGGCCGGGCCATCCCCGACGTCGAGGTGCTGGTGGTCGACGACGACGGCAACGAGCTGCCGCGGGGCGAGCCCGGCGAGGTCGTGGTTCGGGGCTACAACGTCATGCTCGGCTACTTCGAGGACCCGGAGCAGACCGCCGAGGCCATCGACGCCGACGGCTGGCTGCACACCGGCGACATCGGCGTGATGGACGATCGGGGCTACCTCGACATCACCGACCGCAAGAAGGACATGATCATCCGCGGCGGCGAGAACGTCTATCCCGCCGAGGTGGAGAACCTGCTGCTGGGCCACAGCGGCATCGCCCAAGCCGCGGTGGTGGGGGTGCCCGACGAGCGCTTCGGCGAGGTCGTGCTGGCCTACGTCATCCCCCGCGCCGGCGCCGAGGTCGACCCGGCCGAGGTCATCGAGTGGGCACGGGCCAACATGGCCAACTACAAGGTGCCCAAGTTCGTCGAGGTGGTCGACGAGCTGCCGCTCAACGCCAGCGGCAAGGTCCTGAAGTTCGAGCTCCGGGAGCGCGCGGCAGCGACGCACCGGTGAACCAACCGAGTACGACGGTCCTGAGGCTGCGCAGCGGAGCGGAGCAGCGGCACCGATGAGGGTCGGATCCCGAAGGGGTGCCGACGAAGGAGGCACAAAGTGAGAGGCATTGTCTACGACGGGACGGCACCCGCCGTCCGGACCGACGTCGAGGTCCGGGACCCCGGGCCCACCGACGTCGCCATCCGCATCGTCAACGCCGGCGTCTGCCACAGCGACCTGAGCGTGCTCGACGGCTCCATCCCGTTCCCCACGCCGCTGGTGATGGGCCACGAGGGCGCCGGCGTGGTCGAGGCCGTGGGCAGCGAGGTGTCGAAGCTCAAGGTGGGCGACCACGTGGTGCTGTCGACCCTCAAGTACTGCGGCCAGTGCTCGGCCTGCAACACCGGGTTCCCGACCCGCTGCCGCCGCAGCTTCGGTGTCATGAGCCAGCCCTTCACCGTCGGCGGCGAGCCCGCCTACAACTTCGCCGCCACCTCGGTGTTCACCGACGTGACCGTCGTGGACCAGGTGCAGGCGGTCAAGGTCAGCAAGGACATCCCGTTGCAGTCGGCCTGTCTCATCGGCTGCGGCGTCATCACCGGCGCCGGCGCCGTGCTCAACACCGCCGACGTCACCCACGGCCAGACCGTGGCGGTGTTCGGCGTCGGGGGCATCGGCCTCAACGTGATCCAGGCGGCCAAGCTCTGCGACGCCTCGCGGATCATCGCCGTGGACACCATGGTGGCCAAGAAGGACCTCGCCCTCGAGTTCGGGGCCACCGACTTCGTGGACGCCAGCGACGGCGGCTCGGTCGAGAAGATCCAGGAGCTGGTCAGGGGCGGCGTGGACTGGTCGTTCGAGTGCGTCGGCCACCCCGCCGTGGTCGGTGACGCGGTGAAGGCCCTCGACTGGGGCGGCAACTGCGTGATCATCGGCGTGCCCGCCCCCACGGCGAAGATGGAGGTGCCCATCACGCACCTCACCCACATCGACCGCGGGGTCCGGGGCTGCCGGTACGGCGGCGCCCGCCCGCACCACGACATCCCGCTGCTCGTGCAGCTCTACCTGGACGCCAAGCTCAAGCTCGACGAGCTCGTGTCCAAGACCTACCCGATGGAGTCGTTCTCCGAGGTCGTGGAGGACATGCACGCGGGCCGCCTGGCCCGGGGGGTGCTCACGTACTGATGGCTGCCGACGCGTCCCAGTGGACCAGCACCAGCGAGCACGCGCCCGAGGCGCATGAGCAGTACCTGCCGCGGTCGGCCGGGAAGGTGGCCATCGTCACCGGCGCCGGCTCGGGCATCGGCCAGGCGACGGCCAAGCGCCTCGCCGCGGAGGGGGCCAAGGTCGCGTGCGTCGACCTCCTGGCCGAGACCGCCGAGGCCACGGCCGCGTCGGTCAACGAGGCCGGCGGCACCGCCGTGGGCCTGGCCTGTGACGTGTCGTCGTCGTCCGCGGTCGAGTTCACCGTCGCCGCCACGTTCGCCGAGTTCGGACGGATCGACGCCCTCTGCAACATCGCCGGCATCGGCACGTTCGCGAACAGCCACGAGATGGACCTGGCCCAGTTCGACAAGATCGTGGCGGTCAACCTCAACGGCTCCGCGTACATGATCCGCTTCGTGCTGCCCCACATGCTCGAGCAGGGTGCAGGTGTGATCGTCAACACCTCGTCGAGCGCCGGCCTGTTCGGCCAGCCCTACAGCGCGGCCTACTGCGCCTCCAAGGGCGGGGTGATCCAGCTCACCAAGGCCATCGCCGAGGAGTACAAGGACCGCAAGATCCGCTGCAACGCGATCTGCCCCGGCGGCGTCGACACCCCGATCATCCACTCGTTCGTGGAGCTCCCCGAGGGCGGCGACTACAAGAAGATCCGCAAGATGATGACGCCGATGGGCGCGTCCAAGCCCGAGGAGATGGCGGGCCTGTTCGCGTACATGGTGTCGGAGGAGGCCCGGTACATGACCGGGTCGATCGTCCCCCTCGACGGCGGCATCACCTGCTGATCGGGCGTCCGTCGTGACCGACGCCCCCACCGCCCCCACGCTGTCGCTGACCATCAGCGGCCTGCACCGCCACTTCGGCGACGACCACCGGGTCATCGTCGAGGTGGCGAGGCGCGCCGAGGGGGCCGGCTTCGACCAGGTGGTCCTGCCCGACCACGTGGTGATGAGCGCCAACGTGGAGCCGTACCCCTACGGCGACTTCCCCTACCCCCCGGGCGACCCGTGGGTCGAGCCGCTGACGACGCTCGCCGCCATCGCCGGCGCCACGTCGACTGTGCGCCTCGGCACCGGCGTGCTCATCACGCCGCTGCGGCCCGCCGTGTTGCTCGCCAAGACCGTCGCCACCCTCGACAACCTCTCGGGCGGCCGGGTCGACCTCGGCGTCGGCCTCGGGTGGCAGCGCGAGGAGTACGACGCGGTGGGCGTGCCGTGGGAGCGGCGCTGGGCGCGCCACGACGACACCATCCGGGCCTGCCGGGCACTCTGGGCGGGCCGGGGCGAGGCGGTGTCGTTCGACTCGCCCACGGTCTCCTTCGACGGGATCTGGTGCGAGCCGGCGCCCACCCAGGAGCGCATCCCGATCTGGTTCGGCGCCAAGCCCACGCCGGCGCTCGCCGCCCGCCTCGCAGAGCAGGGCGACGGCTGGCTGCCCCTCGGCCGCCTGCGCCCCGAGGACGTCGTGGCCGAGTCCGCCATCCTCCGCGAGGGCTTCGCCGCCGCCGGCCGCGACCCGGCCACCCTCGGCATCCGCGTCGGGTTGCCCCTCGCCCGGGCCGCCGAGGGCGCATCGGGCCCCGAGGTGGTCGAGGGTTTCGACCTCGGCGCCTCCCGGGACCGGATCTCGGCCCTGGTCGAGGCCGGCGCCACCTCGTTCTCGGCCACCCTGCTGCCGGGCCTCGACACCGTGGACGCCATCAGCCGCTGGCTCGACGCCGTCGCCGGCGCCTTCCCGAGGTAGTCCCGTCCGGGCCGTGCGATCGGCCCTGCGCAGGATCTGACGGGCCGTCAGATCGTCCGTACACTCGCCGCCCGTGGACCTGCGTTACTCCGCCGAAGAAGAGGCCTTCCGCGCCGAGCTGGTCGAGTGGCTGGACGAGGTCCTGCCCACCGTCGGCCCGCCCCCGGAGGACCAGAACGACTGGGAGGCCCGTCGGGCCTACGACACCGCCTGGCAGCGGATGCTGTTCGACCAGGGGTACGCCGGCATCAACTGGCCCACCGAGGTCGGCGGCCGCGGCGCCTCGCCCGCCGAGCACCTGATCTTCCTCGAGGAGACCGAGCGCCGCGGCGCCCCCTACGTCGGCGTCATGTTCGTGGCCCTCCTGCACGCCGGCCCGACCCTCATCGCGGAGGCCAGCGCCGAGCAGAAGGCGGCGCACCTGCCCGCCATCCTGCGGGGCGACGAGGTGTGGTGCCAGGGCTTCAGCGAGCCCGACGCCGGCTCGGACCTCGCCTCGCTGCGCACCCGGGCCGTCCGGGACGGCGACGAGTACGTCATCAACGGCTCGAAGATCTGGACGTCCAACGCCCAGGTCGCCGACTACTGCGAGCTCCTCGTCCGCACCGACCCCGAGGCCCCCAAGCACAAGGGCATCAGCTGGCTGATCCTGCCCATGGACACGCCCGGCATCGACATCCGGCCGCTGCGCAGCATCCCCGGCACCGAGGAGTTCAGCGAGGTCTTCTTCGACGACGTGCGGGTGCCCGTGGCCAACCGGGTCGGTGACGAGAACGACGGCTGGCGGGTCGCCATGGTGACCTTCAGCTTCGAGCGGGGCACCGCCTTCGTGAGCGAGATGCTGGCGTCGATGCAGCTCGTCGAGCAGCTCGCGGATGCGGCCAAGAAGGTCACTCGGGGCTCGGGCACGGCCTGGGACGACGCCGGCCTGCGCCGGGACATCGGCCAGGTCGCCGCCGACCTCGACGCCCTCTGGGCGCTGGTGAAGCGCAACGTCACCCAGGCGTCGCGCACCGGCGTCCCCGGCCCCGGTGGCTCGGTGTTCAAGCTGCACTACTCCGAGGTGCGCCACCGCCTCGGCATGCTCGGCGAGCGGGTGTTCGAGCGGGCCGGGCTCTCCCTCGACGACGTGGCCGGCATGGGCAACCGCGACCACGTCGAGGGCCTGCTGCACGCCATCTCGATCTCCATCGCGGCGGGCACCACCCAGATCCAGCGCAACATCGTGGCCGAGCGCATCCTCGGCCTCCCCAAGGACCGGTAGGAAGGGCACGACGTGGACTTCGACGTCAACGAGGACGAGGCCGCCCTCCAGGAGGGCATCCGCAGCTTCTGTGCCGGCCGCTTCGACATGGAGACCGTGCGGGGCCTGGCCGACTCGGCCGGGGTCGACCGCGGCCGGTGGCGCGAGCTGGCCGACACCGGCGTGTTCGGCCTGCGCCTGCCCGAGGCCGACGGCGGCGTGGGCCTCGGCAGCACCGAGGCCGTGCTGGTCTTCGAGGAGCTGGGCCGGGCCATCGTGCCGGGGCCGATCCTCGCCACGCACCTGGCCGCCGGCCTGGTCGACGGCGCTGTGTCGGGCGACCGGGTCGTGGGCCTCGTCGAGCGCCCCGCCCAGCCCATCCTGGTCGAGCACCTCGACGCCCTCGACGCCCTCGTGGTGGTCGACGACGAGGGCCTGCACCTCGTCGAGGCGGCGGCGATCTCCGGTGAGCCCGTGGGCCGCCCGCTCGACCCGCTGACCCCGCTGCACGTCGTCGCCGACCTGCCCGCCGGCGAGGCCATCGGCGGCCCCGAGGACGCCGCCCGCTGGCGCCTCGAGGGCGCGGTGCTCGCCGCCGCCCAGCTGCTCGGCATCGCCGGCGCCACCGTCGAGCTCGGCACCGCCTACGCGAAGGAGCGCGAGCAGTTCGGCAAGCCCATCGGCACCTTCCAGGCCGTGAAGCACATCCTCGCCGACATGCTCACCCGCGCCGAGGTGGCCCGCGCCGCGGTCTACGCCGCCGGCGTCACCCTCGACGACCCGTCGGTCGGCGACCCGGCCCGTGCGGCCCACGGCGCCAAGCTCATCGCCGGCGAGGCCGCCATCGCCAACGGCAAGTCCTGCATCCAGGTGCACGGCGGCATGGGCTTCACCTGGGAGGTCGACGCCCACCTCTACCTGAAGCGGGCCTTCGTGCTCGACACCGTCTTCGGCGGCGCCGACGAGCACGCCGAGGCCATGGCGGCGCTCCTCTAGCTCCGTTCCTCCAGCAGAAACGCGCGGTGGGACCGCGCGCTTCTGCTGGAAGAAGCGTGCTGTAGCGGCCTCAGGCGTCGCCCAGGATCGTGTGGAGGGCGTCGACGCTCGGGGCGAAGTAGTACGAGCCGCTCACGGTGCGGGTGAAGTCCATGAGGCGGTCGTGGAGGCCGTCGCCGGACACGCCGTACATCCGGTCGAGCATCGCCGCGATCTTGTCGAGGTCGTCGGTGAAGGCGAGGAAGTAGAGGCCGGCCTCGTCGGGCACGCCGTAGGGGACCGAGCGGCGGTAGATCTCGATCTCCTCGCCGTGCTCGTCCTCCATGACCACCCGGCCGACGTGGGCGGTGGCGGGCATGGGGTCGAGCTCCTCGCTGTCGGGCTTCGTGCGCCCGACCGCCGCCTCCTGCTCCTCGACGGGGAGGGCGTGGAAGGCGTCGAGGTCGTGGATGTAGCGCTGGGTCAGCACGAAGCTGCCGCCCTCGCCGGGGCCGTCGGACACGACGGCGAGCTCCCGGGCCTCCTCGGCGGCGGGGTTCTCGGTGCCGTCGATGAAGCCGGTGAGGTCCCGGGAGTCGTGGTACACCCAGCCCTGGGTCTCCCGGGCGAGGGTGGCCAGCCCGGCCAGCGCGTGGTGGGCGGCCACGGCCACGTCGTAGTTGCGGTCGTGGCGGTTGCCGTGGGCCCAGAAGAAGAGGTCCTCCTGCGTGGCGACCGCCACCGGGCCGGGCGCGGCGCCGACGGTGGTGAAGGGCCGGTGGCCGGCGGGCACGAGGTCGGGGGCGAGGCGGCACAGCAGGTCGTCCCCGAAGGCCGTGACCAGGTTGACCGCCTCGGTGGGCGGCCCCTCGTCCGCCGCAGCCTTCACCGCTCGGACGGCGGCTCGGACGGCGTCGAGGTCGGCGCCGTCGGCGAGGCGGTAGTGGAGGAACCAGTGGAACTGGGTTCCCTCCGCGAACACAGCGGGTTGCGGTTGGGCCATGGCCGCATTCTGCTTCCCCTAACGTGCGCCCGTGAGCAACAACGGACAGGAACCGACCGGCATCGCGGGGAAGGCCGCGCTCGTCACCGGGGGCGGCAGCGGCATCGGGCTGGGCTGCGCCGCCCGGTTCGCGGCCGAGGGCGCCCACGTCACCATCTGCGGGCGCAGCGAGGAGCGCCTCGCCGCCGCGGTGGCCGAGATCCAGGCGGTCGCTGCCGACGGTGTGACCGTGGCGTCGATCTCCACCGACGTGACCGACGAGGCCCAGGTGGCCGCGGCGGTGGCGAAGGCGTGCGAGCCGACCGGCGGCCTCGACATCGTCCTCGCCTCGGCGGGGGGCTCGCTCACCGTGGGGCCGGTGCACTCGATCGACACCGACCTGTGGCGCCAGACCGTCGACCTGAACCTCACCGGCACGTTCCTCACGATGAAGCACGCCGCTCCCGTCATGGTGCGGGGCGGCGGCGGCTCGTTCATCGCGATCTCCTCGATCGCCGGCTCGCTGACGCACCGGTGGTTCGGCGCCTACGGCCCGGCCAAGGCGGGCATCGAGCAGCTCGTGGCCATGGCCGCCGACGAGCTGGGCGGGTCCAACGTGCGGGTGAACGCCATCGCCCCGGGGATCGTCGACACCGAGCTGATGGGGGCGGTCACCGCCGGCAGCCCCGTGCTCGACGACTACCTGTCGCAGATGCCGATCTCCCGGGTCGGCACGGTCGAGGACTGCGCCGGCGCGGCGATGTTCTTCGCCGGGCCGGACTCGACGTGGGTGACGGGCCAGACCCTGCAGGTCGACGGCGGCCACAGCCTGCGCCGTGGCCCGGACTTCAGCAGCTTCTTCGAGCCGCTCTTCGGGGCCGAGGGCCTCCGCGGCGTCGTGGCCGACGAGGGCTAGGCAGAGAGCACGAGGGGGAGGAGCGGCGACATGGCCGATTCATACGATCCGGGGTACGAGGAGTTCGGGATGCTCCACGAGAACGCGTCGGAGGTGGGGCTGCCCCACCCGGGCGACGTCGTGGTGGAGCGGGTGTTCGTGGAGGTGGACATCGACGGCCGGCGGGTCAGCGCCCTGAAGTGGGGCGAGGGCGACCCCGAGGTCGTGCTCGTCCACGGCGGCGCCCAGAACGCCCACACCTGGGACACGGTCGTGCTGGCCCTCGAGCGGCCCGCCCTGGCCGTCGACCTGCCCGGCCACGGCCACTCCGACTGGCGCGACGATCACGCCTACTGGCCGCCGATGATGGCCGCCGACCTGGCCAAGGTCGTCGGCGTGCTGGCGCCCGACGCCGACCTCGTGGTGGGGATGTCCCTCGGTGGCCTGACCTCGTTCTGCCTGGCCGCCACCCACCCCTACCTGGTCGAGCGCCTCGCGATCGTCGACGTCACCCCGGGCACCGACCACGCCAAGGCCGAGCCCATCGTGACCTTCATCAGCGGCCCCGAGACCTTCGCCAGCTTCGACGAGATCCTCGCCCGCACGATCGAGCACAACCCGACCCGGTCGGAGGCGTCGCTGCGCCGTGGGGTGCTCCACAACGCCAAGGAGAACCCCGACGGCACCTGGTCGTGGCGCTACGACGCGGTCCGGGACTGGAAGGCGGCTGGCGGGGACGACGTGTCCCGGATGGCCGACTTCACGAACCTCTGGGAGGCGGTCGACGCGGTCGACTCGCCGCTGCTGCTCCTTCGGGGCGGGAACTCGGGCGTCGTCGGCGACGAGGACGTCGAGGAGCTCCAGCGGCGCCAGCCCCAGGCCGAGGTCGTCGTCGTCCCCGACGCCGGCCACAGCATCCAGGGCGACCAGCCCCTCGTGCTGGCCCAGCACCTCCACGACTTCATCACCCGCACCGAGCGGACCTGACCGATCGTTCTGGGACCACCAGGACGCCACCCACGCCCCAGGCGTGTACCCGGAACGAACGCCTCGATCGTTCTGGGACCACCGGGACGTCACCCGCGCCCCAGGCGTGTACCCGGAACGAACGCCTCGATCGTTCTGGGACCACCGGGACGTCACCCGCGCCCCAGGCGTGTACCCGGAACGAACGCCCGGACGACCCCTCAGGCCCAGAAGCGCTGCCAGGACCCGTAGCGGTGGGGGATGGTCCCCACGCCGACCTGGCTGGCGGGCCAGTGCGCCGGCGGCTGGGCCAGGGGCCGCTCGTCGAGCTCGACGCCCCAGAAGAGCTCGTGCTTGCGGCCCACGAAGCGCCACTCGCCGTCGCTCCACCGGTAGCGGTCCGAGTACTGGATCGCCTGCTCGATCATCCGCGGGCTGCCGGGGCCGGCCTGGATGCGGCCGAGGCAGTAGACGGTGCCCCGGGCGAGGTCATGGTCGTCGGCATCGAGCTCGACGAGGTGGTTGCCCACGAACAGCATCGTGACGCCGACGGCGCGGAGGCTCTCGGTGAACGACGCCTTCAGCGCCTCCCGACCGACGCCGTGAGCGCCGGCGTCGACGTCGTCCACGAACAGCGCGACGAGGGCGTCGAGGTCGCGCCGGTCGACCGCGAGGGCGTAGCGCAGCGCGAGGCCACGGATCTCCTCGATGGCGACGAGGTCGTCGGGGGTCAGCCCGCTCATGCCGCCGGCACCCGGCCGTGGACGGACTGGGTGACCGCGGTGGCGCCGGCCACGAGGCGCTCGGCGAGGGTCGTGACCTCGGCGCCGGTGACCGCGCCCCGGAACCCGATGAGGGCCAGCAGCACCGACACGTGGCCGTCGGCATCGAAGACCGGCGCGGCGATGTGGTTGACCCGGTAGCTGCGGGCCGGGTCGAGGTCGATGAGGAGGTAGTCCTGGTGGCCGAGCTCGTCGACGAGGGCGCCCACGTCGTCGCGCGAGGCGACCCGGCCGTCGCCGGTGGCGGTGGCCCGGGTGAAGCGGGCGTGGGCGTCGGCGTCGAGGGTGACCGAGTAGCCCCGCTCGCGGACGGCGGCGAGGGCGGCGTCGTAGCGGGCCCGCTCGGTGTCGGTGACCGGTGAGCCGGCGCGTGCCAGCCAGCGCTCGACCTCGGCGGGTGCCTCCCACGCCACGAAGGCGGTGCCGAAGGGCGGGGCGATGGGCACCCGCTGGCCCACGGCCACGCTGACCGTGAGGGGTCGCGGAGTGCCGACCTGCTCGAGGATGACCATGTCACCCTCGACCGAGGCGGTGGCCAGGCACTCGAGGCCGGTGTCGTCGGCGAGGCGGCGCATCTCGGGGCGGGCGAAGTCGACGACCGGGAACTGCGCTAGCGCGGCCCGGCCCACGCCGATCAGCGCCGGCCCCAGGGCGTAGTCCTTGCGGATCGGGTGGCGCACCAGGTAGCCGGCGTCGGTCAACGCCGACAGCAGCGAGTGGGCGGTGGCCTTGTTCAGGTCGAGGCGCCGCGCCAGCTCGGAGAGGGTCCAGGGCTCGTTCGGGTGCGCGGCCAGGAAGTCGAGGATCGCGGTGGTGCGCTCCACCGCGGGCGACGGCCGCGCCATCGCGTTGCCCTCAGGCGGTGCCGGCGGCGGCCGCCACGGCGGGGCCGATGGCCGCGGCCATGGCCGCGTGGCCGGCGTCGCCGGGGTGGATGCCGTCGTCGAGCTGGTCGGGGGTGACGAGGGGGAAGCCCTCGAGGAGCGACAGCCGGGCGTCGCCGCCGGCGATGCGCTCGCGCACGACCTCCTCGAACACGGCTCGCAGGTCGACGAGGGTCGCCCCGAGGCGGTTGGGGGTGGCCTCGGCGTCGGGCCGGGTGATGGGGCTGACCGCCACGATGGGCGTGTCAGGGTGCCCCTGGCGCACGATGTCGATGAACGCGACCAGGCCCTCGCGGAACATGCCCGTCGAGAACGGGATGCGGGTCCAGCAGTTGGTGCCGTGGGCGAGGGTGATCACGTCCGCCGGCAGCGCGGCGATCTCCTCGGCGCTCGGGATCTCGCCCCGGGCCGAGCCGCTGTAGCCCATGTTGGTGACGTCGAGGCCGTGGCGGCGCGCCGCCAGCATCGACCACGAGCGGCCGGGCGACGACACCGTCCACCCCTCGGTGATGGAGTCGCCGTAGGCGATCCAGCGGGGAAGGGCCGGGCCCGGCTCGATGGCGCCGCCACCGGCGGCCCGCACCTCGCGGACGGTCGGCATCATGCGCTCGGGCAGGTGCACGACGAGGCGGGCGCGGCCGGCGGGCCCGGGCAGGCGCACCGTGCCCTCACCGACCTCGGCGGGGACGGAGGCGAGCACGTCGTCGCCGTCCCAGACCGTGAACTCGCCGCCCTCGCCGCCGCCCAGGTAGCCGAAGGCGGCCTGCTCGGTGGCGTAGTCCACCTCGATCTCGGCGGCGTCGCCGGTGAGCTCGAGGCGCACGCCGGCGGGCACCTTGGCCATCGTCCAGGTGTCCATGGGCACCCGCATGAGGGGCACCTCGGGCTTGGCCCGGGGGTACGGGACGCCCCCTCCCGCAGGGAAGGGGGCGCCCCGGAGGTACGGCTCGGGCTGGCTGGGCCGGCCCGTGGCATCCGCCATGGGGCTCAGCTCTCGACCCGGCCCTCGGAGATGGCCTTGAACTTGGCCGCGGGGGAGTCCGCCGGCGGCACGTAGTTCTCGATCTCCGGGAGGACTTCCTTGCCGATGAGCTCGATGCTCTCCATGATCGACTCGTGCGGCAGGTAGCCGAACTGCGAGTAGCAGATCAGCGAGTCGCAGCCGAGGTCGGCGTAGTGGCGCATCTTCTCGAAGCACTTCTCGGGGTCGCCGATGACGATCATGTCGCCGTTGTTGAAGGCGTCCACGGGGACGTGGCCCTCCTTGAGCGGCTTCATCAGCGGGAAGATGCGGTCGACCTCCTCCTGGGGGGTGAGGGGGAACTCCCAGTCGATGGTGAACTGCGCGAGGTTCTGGTACCACCAGGCGACCGACTCCCAGACCCGGTTCTGCTCGAAGTCGGTGTCGTCGTTCTCGCAGTGCACGAGGGTGTAGGCGGCCACGCGGTTGTTGACGACCTTGGTGAGCGGGGTGTTGTTCACCTGGGCGGTGCGGTAGTTCTCGATGGCCTTGGCCATGAGCTCGATGGGCTGCATGATCGTGAACGAGAGCAGGCCCAGGCCGAGCGAGCCGGCGACGGCGGCCGACTCGACCGAGGTGGCGGCCATCCAGACCGGCGGGTGCGGGTCCTGGACGGGCTTGGGGGTGACCATGCGCTTCGGGAACGAGAAGCGCTCGCTCTCGTACTCGAAGTACTCGTCACGCCACATGCCGGTGACGATCTCGATCGCCTCCTTCCAGTCCGACCGGCTCTGCTCGCGGTCGACGTGGAAGGCGGTCTGCTCCATGGGGGTGGAGCGGCCGGTGCCCCACTCGACGCGGCCGTTCGAGAGGATGTCGACGGTGGCGACCTTCTCGGCGATGCGGGCCGGGTTGATGAAGCCGAACGGCGTGAGGGTCACGCCGAAGCCCATCTTGATGTTCTCGGTGACGGTGGCCAGCCCGCCGAGCAGGACCTCGGAGGCGGGGCAGTGCGAGCGGCCCTCGCGGAAGTGGTGCTCCACGACCCAGACGGTGTTGTACCCGAGGGTGTCGGCCAGCTTGATCTGCTCGATGGCCTCTCGGTACGACTTCTGCTCCGCGGCACGCTGCCCGTAGGGGTGCGGCCCGGCGTCCCAGGGCTTCGGGCAGTCGATCTCGTAGAGCATGTCCAGCTTCATGAGGGTCCCCTCGGTGCGTCGCGGATGCGGTGTGTCGGATCGCCCCCGCCCGTTCCGGTCTCGCCCGCCCGGCCCACCTCTTGGGGTCCTGGCGTTTGCAGTTCCGAACAGTCGGTTGCAATATCGACCACAACGTAGAACACGTTCTCGTCCAGGGTCAATAGCCTCGGAGGGGTGGCGGCGACTGCGCACGCGGAGGAGGGCTGGGCCCTCCGCTTCCGGCTCGGGGACGTGCCCGTGCGCGTCGAGATCGCCTTCTTCGTGGTGGCCGCGCTGCTGGGCGCCAGCCTCGGCACGGTCATGGGGGTCGCCATTTGGGTCGGCGTCGTGCTCGTGTCGGTGCTCGTGCACGAGCTCGGCCACGCCATCGCCATGCGGGCCTCGGGGGTCTCGTCGCGGATCGTGCTGCACGGCTTCGGCGGCCTGACCATCCCGTCGGCGGCGATCCCGTCGCGGGCGAAGCGCATCACCGTCGACCTCGCCGGCCCGTTGTCAGGGCTGCTGCTCCTGGGTGTGCCGGCGGTGTGGCTCGCCCGCACCCTGCCCGACCCGAGCGCGCCGGTGGAGATCGTGCTGCTCTCGCTCGTCTGGGTGAACGTGGCCTGGTCGCTCGTGAACTTGCTGCCGATCCTCCCCCTCGACGGCGGCAACGTCACCAAGGAGCTGCTCGACGTCGCCACGGGTGACCACGGCGAGGTGCCCGCCCGGGTCGTGTCGATCGTGGTCGCCGCGGCGGCCGGGCTCTACGCCCTGCGCTCGGGGATGCTCTTCGCGGGCATGTTCGCCCTGTTCTTCCTCACCACGAACTGGCGGGCCCTGTCCGAGCGCCGGACCACGCGGGTGTCGGCCGACGTCCGCGGCGCCTACCAGGCCCTCGGTCGTGACGATGCCGCGGCGGCCTGGGCCGCGGCGTGGGGGGCGGTCCCCGACGCCAAGAACCCCGAGCTGCGGGCGCTCGCGGTCGAGGTGGCGGCGTGGGCGAAGGTGATCGAGGGCGACGACGCCGGCGCCCGCCAGGCCCTCGCCCGGCTGCCGGCGCACCACGAGGCCAGCGGCCACCTGCGCTGCGTGCTCGCCGAGCCCGGCGTCGTCGACCGGGCCGACCGCATCAACCTCACCGTCGACGACTGGGTCGCCGAGGACTGCCTCCTGCCCCCGCCGGTCTACGTCCGCCGGCTCGCCCGCGACGGCCTGCTCGACGAGGTGGTCGACCGCCTCATCGCCTCCCGGGCCGAGGCCGCACCGCGGGGCCGCCTCGCGCTGCGGCACCTGCTGATCACCGCCGGCCACCCCGAGGTCGCCCTGCGCTTCGGCCCGCCCGAGCCGCCCCCGACCCTCCCGCCGGCCTGATCCCCGGGTCCGGCCCGCCGGCCTGATCGCCCAGACCTTCCGTTCTGGCTCCCGATTCGATCGCCAGGGCGATCGAATCGGGAGCCAGTTCGCAGGAGGTCAGGCGTCGCGGAGGGTGTGCCAGCCGAGGTAGGCGCCGAAGCCGGCGAGGGCGAGGCCCGAGAGCACGTCGATCGGGCGCTGCACCCGCTCGCCGAGGCGGGCGCCGAGCGCGCCCGAGAGCAGCGACAGGATGAGGAACCAGGTGAACGAGCCGAGGCCGATGGCGAGGAGCATGGCGCCGGCGCTCGGCGCGGACGTGGCCACGTCGGCGGTCCGGGCGGCGGTGAAGATGGCGGCCCACGAGATGATCGTCGACGGGTTGGCGGCGGTGGCGGCCAGTCCGGTGACGAACGCCCGCTTGGGGTCGCTGACCTCCTCGACCGTCTCCATGCCGGTGCGGGCGCGCAGGCCCTGCCACATGGTGCGGGTGCCCAGGTAGATCAGGAAGCCGGCGCCCACGAGGCCGAGACCGACCCGGAGCCCGGCGATCTCGAGCAGGCTCGCGGCGCCGGCCACGCCGAGGGCGGCGTAGGCGGTGTCGACCAGCGCGGCGGCGGCGCCGATGGCCAGGCCGGTGGCGATGCGACCCCGCAGCACCGAGCGGGCGCAGAGCAGCCAGACCGGGCCCACCTGGGCGGCCACCAGGAAGCCGAGGCCGAACCCGGTGGTGAAGGCGGGGAGCATGGTCGGCAGTCTCGTCCGCTCCGGGCGTGGCGCACCAGCCGATTCCTGCGACCATGGCGTCGTGGGCGACCGGGACGACGGGGAGGCGCGGTAGCGGTGGCGGTCCCGGACCGGCTCGGCCCCTACCACGTCCTGCGGCCGCTGGGGAGCGGTGGCATGGGCGACGTCGTCCTCGCCGCCGACGACCGCCCGGGCGCGGACCCGGCCGAGGTGGCGGTGAAGGTCCTGCGGCCCGATCTGGCCGCCGAGCCCGACTTCCGGCGGCGCTTCCAGCGTGAGCTCGACGCGGTCCAGCGGGTGCGCGGCCGGTCGGTGGCCCGGGTCCTGGGCGCCGACCTGGCCGCGGACCGGCCCTGGATCGCCACCGAGTACGTGCCCGGCCCGACGCTGCGCGAGGGGCGCGACAGCCTCGACCTCCACGCGCTGGCCGCGGGGCTGGCCCGGGCGCTGGCCGACATCCACGCCGCCGGCGTCGTGCACCGGGACCTGACCCCCGCGAACGTGATCCTCGGGCCCGACGGCCCCCGGGTCGTCGACTTCGGCATCGCCTGGTTCGACGACACCACGACCCTGACGCGGACCGGCACGGTCCTCGGGACGCCGTCGTGGATGGCGCCCGAGCAGCTCGGCGAGGACCGCACCACGTCCGCCAGCGACGTCTGGGCCTGGGGAGCGGTCCTGGCCTACGCGGCGACGGGACGTCCGCCGGTGGCGGGCAGCCGCCCCGAGGTCATCCAGGTGCGGGCGTCCCGGGGTGAGCTCGACCTCGACGGCGTGCCCGACTGGCTGCGTCCGCTCGTCGAGCGCGCCCTCGACCCCGACCCCACCCGGCGCCCGACCGCCGAGCAGCTCGCCACCGCCCTGGGGGTGCCGTCCGACGCCGAGCTGACCGGCGTCCTCGAGCGCACCTGGGCGGCGGCGCCGGCGGCGACCCCGACCGTGGTGGAGGTGGCGCCGCTCCCGCCACCGCCGCCCCCCGCACCGGCCGTGCCGTCGACCGCGGTGGCGAGGCCGACGCCGGCACCGCCCGAGGCGCCCGGCGGGGCGAGCGACGCGGTGGCGGCGGCCCGGCGCCACCTCGTGCCCGACGGCCTGACCCGCTGGGCGGTCGCCGTCGTGATCCTCCCCTTCGCGCTGGTGTTCGCGTGGCACGCGTCGTTCCTGCCGGTCGTGCTCGTGGTCGCGGTCCTGGTCGTCGTGGCCGCGGTGTCCCGCGTCGTGCAGCAGGAGCGTGAGCCCCGACCGCCCCGGCGCTGGACGCCGACGCCCGGCTCGTTCGTCGTCGCCGGCCTCGCCGTGGCCGGCTCGGCGCTGGCGTCCGCGCTCGGCCTGTTGTGGGGCCTCCTGGCCCTGCTCGTGATCGTCGTCTTCCTCGTCATCATCGGGGTCGACAGCATCTGAGCGCCGCGCTCGTCCACCCCGGCCCCGGATCGACAGCCCTCGCCGCACGGGACAGACTGGGACTAGAACCTGTTCCACCCAGCGCCGTTCAACGAGCGCCCTTCACCGAGTGACGCCCACCCCAGGGGGACGATCCATGTACGTCGGCTACGACGAAGACCAGCAGGCCCTGCGCCAGGAGCTGCGGGACTACTACGCCCAGCTGCTCACGCCCGAGGTGCAGGAGGAGCTGCACCACGCCCACGGCGTCGGCCCGGCCATGCGCAAGGTCGTCCGCCAGATGGGCGAGGACGGCTGGCTGGGCATCGGCTGGCCGAAGGAGTACGGCGGCCAGGGCCGCACGCCGCTCGAGCAGTTCATCTTCTTCGACGAGTCGATGCGCTGCGGCGCCCCCGTGCCGATGCTGACCATCAACACCGTCGGCCCGACCATCATGAACTTCGGCACCGACGCCCAGAAGGAGTTCTTCCTCCCCAAGATCCTGAAGGGCGAGATCCACTTCTGCATCGGCTACACCGAGCCCGGCGCCGGCACCGACCTCGCCGCCCTGCAGACCAAGGCGGTCCGCGACGGCGAGGAGTACGTCATCAACGGCCAGAAGATCTTCACCAGCCTGGCCAGCGACGCCGACTACATCTGGCTCGCCGTGCGCACCAACGCCGAGGTGAAGAAGCACAAGGGCATCTCGATGGTCGTCGTTCCCATGGACACGCCCGGCATCGAGGTGGTGCCGATGGCGCTGCTCAGCGAGCACGACATCAACCAGACCTTCTTCAGCGACGTGCGGGTCCCGGTGGACAACTGCGTCGGCGGCGAGAACAACGGCTGGACCCTCATCACCAACCAGCTCAACCACGAGCGGGTCACGCTCTGCTCGTCCGGCATGATCGAGAGCTCGATCACCGAGGTCCGCCAGTGGGCCCAGGAGACGAAGCTGCCCGACGGCCGGCGGGTGATCGACCAGGAGTGGGTGCAGCTCAACCTGGCCCGGGCCTACGCCAAGCTCGAGTTCCTCCGCCTCATCAACTGGAAGGTGTCGTGGGGCGCCACCGAGGGCCTGCCCCTCGACGTGGCCGACGCCTCGACCATCAAGGTCTTCGGCACCGAGTTCTACCTGGAGGCCTTCCGCCTGCTCATGGAGATCATCGGCCAGCAGGCCTACCTCCAGCGCAGCTCGGCCGAGTCCGTCCTCAAGAGCCGGCTGGAGATGATGTACCGCAGCCTGCTCATCCTCACCTTCGGTGGCGGCACCAACGAGGTGCAGCGCGACCTCATCGGCATGTTCGGCCTCGGCCTGCCCCGGGCGACCCGGTAGTCGCCCGGCCGGCCCCCGCCCCGAACCCACGAACGCACCCACGCACGCACGCATCGAGACGAAAGAGCACCACGACATGGACTTCTCGTTCACCGAAGAGCAGGAGGCGGTCAAGGAACTGGCTGCCCAGATCCTCGACGGCCAGCTCGGCAACGACGCCCTGAAAGCCTTCGACAAGACCGGCGAGCCCTACGACGCCGCCACCTGGGCCGAGTTCGCCAAGGCGGGCCTGCTCGGCATCGCCCTGCCCGAGTCGGTCGGCGGCGCCGGCCTCGGCTTCCTCGCCGCGGCGCTGGTGCTGGAGCAGGTCGGCCGCACCGCGGCCCCCATCCCGTACCTGCCGACCGTGGTGCTGGGCGCCCTGCCCATCGCCGAGTTCGGCACCGAGGCGCAGCAGCAGGCGCTCCTGCCCGGCGTCGTCGACGGCAGCACCATCCTCACCGCCGCCCTGGTCGAGTTCGGCACCACGCCGGGCGCGCCCACCACGACCGCCCGCCCCGAGGGCGACGGCTGGCGCCTGGACGGGTCGAAGCTGTGTGTCCCCGCCGGCCTGCAGGCCGGCCGCATCCTCGTCCCCGCCGCCACCGGTGAGGGCACCGTCGGCGTGTTCGTCGTCGACCCGGCGGCCGCCGGCGTCTCCCAGGAGGCGCTCGAGACGACGTCGGGCCAGCCCGAGACCCGCCTCGACCTCGACGGCGTGGTCGTCGGCGCCGGCGACGTGCTCGGCGACCCGACCGACGGCGCCGACATCGTGCAGTGGATCGTCGAGCGGGGCACGGCCGCCGGCTGCGTCACCGCCATCGGCGTGTGCGCCGAGGCTCTGCGCCTCACCGCGGAGTACACCAAGACCCGCGAGCAGTTCGAGCGCCCCATCGCCACCTTCCAGGCCGTGGGCCAGCGCGCCGCCGACGCCTACATCGACACCGAGGCCGTCCGCCTCACCGCCTGGCAGGCGGCGTGGCGCCTCTCGGAGGGCCTCCCCGCCACCGAGGCGGTGGCCATCGCCAAGTTCTGGACCGCCGAGGGCGGCCAGCGCGTGGTCCACGCCGCCCAGCACCTCCACGGCGGCATGGGCGTCGACCGCGACTACCCGCTGCACCGCTACTTCCTCTGGGCCAAGCAGATCGAGCTGACCCTCGGCGGGGGCACCCAGCACCTGCTCGAGCTCGGTCGCATCCTCGCCGACGAGCCCGTCTGACGCACGGCACCTCGAGTTCGCCGCGCCCGTCCGGCGCCGGCGCTCAGCTGGGGTTGATGTCGAGGGCGAGCACGGTGGCGTGCTCGTCGACGAGGTCGGCGGGGACCTCGATGATGGCCTCGCCCATCGGGTCGGCGTTGAACAGCTCGTCGACGGCCGACGCGCGGGTCCGCACGGTCAGCTCACGTCCCGAGGGCACGTGTCGGACGCCGGCGACGCGCCGGATGGGGACGCCCCGCACGGTCACGGTGTCGTAGGGGCGCATCAGCAGGTGCAGGTAGGTCGTGTCGCCCCGTCGGGTCGACGGGCCGTAGAACTGCCACGGGGCCAGGCCCGCGGTGGTCCCGTAGATCGCCTCGCCGTGGGCGGCCACCCACTCGCCCACGGTGGCGAGGCGCTCGAGCTGCTCGGGCGGTAGTGAGCCGTCGCCGCGCGGGCTGACGTTGAGCAGGAGGTTGCCGCCGCGACCGGCGGTCTCGCAGACCGTGTGGATCAGGTCCCGGGCCGACTTGTAGCGGGTGTCGGCGGGGACATAGCCCCACGACCGGTTCATGGTGAGGCAGGTCTCCCAGCGGCCGTCGGGCGGCTCGGCGGGGACGAACTGCTCGGGCGTCTCGAAGTCGCCCTGGAACGGGAGGCGGTCGTTGACGAGGCAGTCGGGCTGGAGCTCGCGGATCATCGCCCGCAGCTCCTCGGCCTTCCACTCCCACGGCGTGCGCTCCCACTGGCCGTCGAACCACAGCAGGGCCACGTCGCCGTAGTCCGTGAGCAGCTCGCGCACCTGGGCGAAGAGGTACTCGAGGTAGCGGTCCCACGCCGCGGGGTGCTCGGGCCGGCGGTAGGCGAGGAACGAGTAGGGCTTGTCGGCCTCGGTGAAGGCCGGATAGTCGGGGTGGTGCCAGTCCGACAGCGAGTAGTAGAAGCCGACCGCCAGGCCGGCGGCGCGGAAGGCGTCGATGAACTCGCGCACGAGGTCCCGGCCCGGGAGGAACTGCCCGATCGACCAGTCCGAGACCGCGCTCGGCCACAGCGAGAACCCGTTGTGGTGGCGGGTCGTGAGCACGGCGTAGCGCATCCCCGCCGCGGCGGCGGCCTCGGCCCACTGCTCGGCGGCGCCGGGCTCGGGGGCGAAGGTGGCCGCGGTCGAGTGGTACTCCTCGATCCCGACCGGGTCACCGGGCAGGTTGCCGAGCCCGCCGACGAGCGGCCACGACACCTCGAGGCCCGCCTGGCTGGCGTGGTCCCAGTGCACGAACATCCCGAACCGCGCGTCGTCGAACCACCCGCCCACGTCGTCCCCCATGGCGGCGACCCTACGCCCTGGCCCGTGGTCGTCGTGTGGTGCCTCGCCGGGCGCCGGCCGCAGGGCTGGCAGGATGGCCCGATGCGCTTCGGGATCACGATGTTCCCCACGGACCTGTCGATCGGACCGGTCCAGCTGGCCAGGGAGGCCGAGGCCCGCGGCCTCGACTCGATCTGGTTCCCCGAGCACACCCACATCCCGGTCAGCCGCCGCACGCCGGCGCCGGCCGGTGAGCCCCTCGCCGAGGAGTACAAGCGGTCGCTGGACCCGTTCGTGGCGATGGCCGCGGTGGTCGGCGCCACCGAGCGCATCCGGGTGGGCACCGGCATCGCCCTGGTCGCCCAGCGCGACCCCATCGTGATGGCCAAGGAGGTCGCCTCGCTCGACCTCGTCTCCGGCGGCCGGCTCGACCTCGGCATCGGCTTCGGGTGGAACGTGGAGGAGATGGCCGACCACGGCGTCGACTACAAGCGCCGACGCGCCGTCGTGCGGGAGAAGGTGCTCGCCATGAAGGCGCTGTGGACCGAGGAGGAGGCCGGCTTCGAGGGCGAGTTCGTCCACTTCGAGCCGAGCTGGTCCTGGCCCAAGCCGGTGCAGCGACCCCACCCTCCGCTGCTCATCGGGGGCGGCGGCGGGCCCAAGCTGTTCGAGGCCATCGCCGACTACGCCGACGGCTGGATCCCCATCGGCGGTGCGGGCATGCGCGAGGCGCTGCCCGAGTTGCACAAGGCCATGGAGGCCGCCGGCCGTGACCCGGCCACGCTGCAGATCACGCCCTTCGGCTCGAAGCCCGAGCCCGGCAAGATCGAGTACTACGCCTCCCTCGGGGTCACCGAGGTCGTCTTCCGGGTGCCCCCGGTGCCGGCCGACGAGGCCCTGCCGGTGCTCGACCGGATCGTCGCTGTCCTCGAGGGTCTCTGAGCCGCGTCGAACGGGCGCGGCCTAGCCTCGCCCGCCGTGGAGGCCGACGGTCCGGGGCGTGACGAGGCGGTGCTGGTCGCGCGCCTGCGGGCGGGGGACGAGGCCGCCTTCCGGGCGCTGGTCGAGGAGCTCCACCCGGCGTTGCGGCGGGTGGCCCGGAACTACGTGCCGTCGGACGCCGTGGCCGACGAGGTCGTGCAGGAGACGTGGCTGGGCGTCCTGAACGGCATCGACCGGTTCGAGGGCCGGTCGTCGGTGAAGACCTGGGTCTTCCGCATCCTGGTCAACCGCGCCAAGACCCGGGGTGAGCGGGAGCGCCGCACCGTGCCGTTCGCCTCGGCCTTCGACCCGACCCGCGAGGTCGAGCCGCCCCTCGTCGACCCCGGCCGGTTCGAGCCCTGTGACCACCCGCTCGTCCCGGTCCACTGGGCGGCACCGCCGGACGACTGGCGGGGCGCGCCCGAGGCCCGGGTGGCCGCCGCCGAGACCCGGGCGGCGCTGACCGCCGCGCTCGACCGCCTGCCGCCGGCACAGCGCGAGGTCGTCACGCTGCGCGACGTGCACGGCTGGACCGGCGCCGAGGTCTGTAACGCCCTGGGCATCACCGAGACCAACCAGCGGGTGCTCCTGCACCGGGGCCGCACCCGGCTCCGCCAGGCCCTCGAGGACCTCCACCACCAGCCATGACCCCCACCGACCCCCAGCCGCTCTCCTGCCCGGAGATGGTCGAGCTCCTCACCGCGTACCTCGACGGTGCCCTGGACGACCCCGACCGGGTCAGCTTCGACGCCCACCTGGGCCTGTGCCCGGGCTGCGTCACCTACCTCGAGCAGTTCCGCGAGACGGTCCGCGCCAGCGGCGCCCTCGCCGAGGCCGACGTGCCCCCCGCGGTCATGGACGAGCTCCTGGACACCTTCCGGGACTGGCGCACCGGACGGTCGCCCTCGGGCGACCTGTAACGCCGCCGCCGGCGGCGGGACAGCACCACGCCGGACCGACGAGGCCGACGAGGCCGACGTCGCAGACGATGCAGACGACGCAGGGGAGCGACCGATGGGGTTCGTGGAACGGGGGCGCAGCACCGCCCACCTGATGGGCAGCGGGGACCGCAACGAGGCCGACGGCTGGCTGGCGGTGTGCGAGCTGGCCGACATCGAGCCGGGGCGGGGCGTGGTGCGGCTGGTGAACGGCCTCGACCTCGCCATCCTGCGCGACGGCGACGGCTCGCCCGACGACGCCGTGTACGCCCTCGGCAACCTCTGCCCGCACCGGGGCGGCCAGCTCGGTGACGGCGCCGTCGTCGACGGCAAGGCCATCTGCCCGCTGCACACCTGGGACTTCGACCTGCGCACGGGGGTCTCCCCGTTCAACCCGGCCGACTCGGTGCCCACCTTCCCCGCCCGCGTGGTCGACGGGCGGGTCGAGGTCGACGCCTCGGCCGTGCCCCTCACCGCCCCCCGGCCGCCGGTGTACCTCGGGCCGTGGATCCGCCGGGGCGCCGACGACCGGGGCATGTACCTCGTGCACCACCTGGCCGAGGGCGCGGGCGCCTTCGTGGAGGCCATGGGCTCCGAGCGCAACGAGCCCGGCCACGACACCGGGCGGCGCTACCCGAGCTACGACGACCTGGTCTTCCGGCCGGCGCAGGTGGCGAGCCTGCCCACCCTCGGCGACGTCCCCATCGACACCTCGACGGTGCTCGGCACCCGGTCGGCCCGGCCGCTCCGGCTCGACCTGCCGATCTTCGTGAGCCACATGTCGTTCGGCGCCCTCAGCGCCGAGGCCAAGGAGGCCCTCGCCCGCGGGTCCGCTGCCGCGGGCACGGCCATCGCCTCGGGGGAGGGCGGCGCCCACCCGCGGGAGCGGGACAACGCCGCCCACTACATCTTCGAGATGGCGTCGGGGTACTTCGGCTGGACCGAGGAGAACATCGCCGCCGCAGACGCCATCGAGATCAAGTGCGGGCAGGGCGCCAAGCCCGGCCTCGGGGGCACCCTCCTCGGCCCCAAGGTCACCGAGGAGATCGCCGCCATCCGTGGTGTCGCCCCGGGGACCGACGTGCACTCGCCGGCGCACTTCCCCGACATCAACTCCACCGAGGACCTCGCCCGCCGGGTGGCCGAGATCAAGGGGATCAACGGAGGCCGGCCGGTCGGCATCAAGTTCGCGGCCGGCCACGTGGAGGCCGACCTCGCCGCCGCGATCGAGGCCGGGGCCGACTGGGTCACCGTCGACGGCCTCGGCGGCGGTACCGGCGCCGCCCCCACCCACGTGAAGGACAACGTCGGCATCCCCTCGATCACCGGGCTGCACCGGGTCCGGCGGTGGCTCGACGAGCACGGCGTCGACGACGTGCAGGTGGTCGCCACCGGCGGCTTCCGGACCCCCGACGAGATGGCCAAGGCGCTCGCCCTCGGGGCCGATGCGGTCGCCCTCGCCACCACCGCCCTCATGGCCATCGGGTGCCAGCAGTACCGGGCCTGCCACCGCGGCACCTGCCCGGTCGGTATCGCCACGCAGGACCCGATGCGCCGCGACCGCCTCGACATCGACGAGTCGGCCCGCCGCCTCACGAACTTCCTGGTGCAGTGCACCGCACTCATGGCCGACTTCACCCGGGTCGTGGGCAAGACCCGCCTCGTCGACCTCGACCGCCACGACCTGGTCTCGCTCGACGCCCGTCTCGCCGATCGCTGCGACCTGGAGTACGCGTTCTGATGGCCGACGCCGCACGGCCCCGGCCCGCGCCCGGCCGTGACCCGCGGGCGGAGGCCGCCGCCCGCCTCGACGGCGAGCACCTGGCCCTCGTGTTGGAGCCCTCGCCGCCGGCGGTGGGCGAGCCGTGGTTCGCCGACGACCCGGTCGACCCCGGCCCGCTCGGCGACGGCTCGGACCTCCCGGTGGTGTCTCCCGTCGATGGGCGGGGCGACCACACCTGGGGCGACCTGTGCGCCGGCGACGACGACCTGGCGGCCTGGTGCGCCGACCGGGCCCTCGCCGCCTGGCGGCCCCTGCCGGCGCTCCCGCCGACCTACGTCGAGACCCGCCTGGCCCTGCACGCCGTGGCCGAGCACGTGTGCAGCCCGGCCCGCCACGCCGCCAACGGGAAGATCGGCCTGCGCTTCACCTTCCGGGGCTTCGGCACGCCCTTCTTCTGGGCGGGCGGCGACACCCGCCAGGTGCGGGTCGAGGGCGCCGCCCTCGTGGTCGAGGACGGTGGCGGCTCGCACCGCCATCCGCTCGCCACCCTGGCCGCGGCGGCGGACGTCGCCGGGGTGCCGCTCGGTGCGCCCACCGACGTGTTCACGCCGACGACCACGGCCGACCCGGATGCGACCCTGGCCGTGGATCCGGCGTCCGCGGCGGTCGTGGGGGAGTGGTTCGGGGTCGCGGCCGCCGCCCTCGAGCAACTGCGGGCCGACGCGCCGGCGGACCCGCCCGCGCGGGTGCAGCTCTGGCCCGAGCACTTCGACCTCGCCACCGACCTCGGCGACCAGGCGGCCGGCACCCGGGTGACCTTCGGTGCCTCGCCGGGCGACGCCGCCGAGCCCGAGCCCTACCTGTACGTGCTGCCCTGGGCCGAGGTCGAGCGGGGCGGGTTCTGGAGCGCCGAGTCCTTCACGGGGGCGCTGCTCCCGTACCGCGAGATCCTCGGGGTCGAGCACCCTCGCGACGCCGTCCTGGCCTTCTTCCGCCAGGGCCTCGCCGCCGTCGATGGAAGGGAGGCATGAACGTGCCAGATGACGTGACGCCGACGCCCGACGCTGCGGAGCGGAGCGGAGCAGCCGCACCCGCTGGACCCGGATCCCGAAGGGGCGCCGACGGAGGAGGCGCAGGCCAGCAGGTGTGGGTTCGGACCGACGTGCCCGACCTCGACGTCGGCCGGGTCACGACGGTGGTCGTCGGCGACCGGGCCGTCGCGGTGACCCGCACCGAGGACGGCTGGGGCGCGCTCGACAACCACTGCCCGCACCAGGGCGGCCCCCTCGGCGACGGCCAACTCGAGGGCGGCTACCTGATCTGCCCCTGGCACGCGTACGAGTACCACCCGTGCACGGGTCGGCCGCCCGCCGGGTTCAGCGACGGGGCCACCGCCTACGCGGTCGAGGAGCGCGAGGACGGCCTCTGGGTCGAGGTCCCGGCCGTGGTCGACGAGCCGACGCTCATGGACCAGATGGTCGACGTCATGTGCGAGTGGGGCGTCGACACCGTCTTCGGCATGGTCGGGCACTCCAACCTCGGCCTGGCCGAGGCGCTGCGCAAGGCCGAGGCCGACGGGCGCCTGCGGTTCTTCGGCATCCGCCACGAGGGCGCCGGCGCGTTCGCGGCGTCGGGCTTCGCCAAGCTCACCGGCCGGCCGGCGGCGTGCTTCACCATCGCCGGCCCGGGCGCCACCAACCTGCTGACGGGCCTGTGGGACGCCAAGGTCGACCGGGTGCCGATCCTGGCCCTGACCGGCCAGGTGCAGACCCAGGTGCTCGGCCCGGGTGCGTTCCAGGAGGTGCCGCTCGCCGAGGCATTCTCGGCCGTGGCCGAGTGGAGCCAGACCGTGCTCTCGCCGTCCAACGGCAGCGAGCTCATGGCGCTCGCGCTCAAGCACGCCGAGGTCAACCGGGACGTCGCCCACCTGATCTTCCCGGACGACGTCCAGGACCTCCCCGGGCGCGACGACCCGCCCGCGCGCCCGAGGGCCGGACGGGTGGCGGCGACCGGTATCGCCCCGCCTGCCGACGACTTGGCGCGGGCCGTCGCCCTGCTCGAGGGCGCCGAGCGGCCGGCCATCGTCGCCGGCAACGGGGCCCGCCCCTTCCGGGAGCAGGTGATCGCCCTCGCCGAGCAGCTCGACGCCCCGGTGATCACCACCTTCAAGGCCAAGGGCCTCCTGCCCGACGACCACCCGCTGGCGTGCGGCGTGCTGGGCCGCTCGGGCATCCCGGTGGCGTCGATGACCATGGGGCGCAGCGATGCCCTGCTCGTGCTCGGCGCCTCGTTCTCGAACCACACCGGCATCGCCACCTACGTGCCGACCATCCAGGTCGACCTCGACCGCATGAACCTCGGCAAGTTCCACCCCGTCGACGTGCCGCTGTGGGGCGAGCTCGGCCGCACCCTCGAGCTCCTCGCCGCGGCCCTGCCCGCACGCGAGCGCCCCGAGCTGCGGGCCGCGGTGGCGGGCCGGTGGGCGCGGTGGCGGGCCGAGAAGGCGAAGCGCCGTGACCTCGTCGACGGCAAGGGCCGGCTGCACCCGGCGCTGATCTTCGACGTGCTCGGCGACCTCGTCCCCGACGACGCCGCGATCTGCTGCGACGTGGGCAACAACACCTACTCGTTCGGCCACTTCTTCGAGTGCCGCGGTCGCCAGGACGTGATCATGTCCGGCTACCTCGGCTCGATCGGCTTCGGGTTCGCCTCGGCCATGGGCGCCTGGGCGGCGACGTGGGGGACCGGCCGCAAGGTCGTCTCGATCTCGGGCGACGGCGGCTTCGGGCAGTACCTGGCCGACTTCACGACCGCAGTGAAGTACGGCATGGGCATCACCCACGTGCTGCTCGACAACGGCGAGCTGGCCAAGATCAGCCGCGAGCAGGTCGCGGCCATCCACCCCGTGTGGCAGACCTCGCTCGTGAACCCCGACTTCGCCGACTACGCACGGCTCTGCGGCGGCGAGGGGTTCTCGGTGCGGACGGCCGACGAGCTGCGGCCGGCCCTCGAGGCGGCGATGGCGATCACCGACCGCCCGTCGCTGGTCGCGATCCAGTCCTCCAACCGCGACGTGTAGGGGCGTCCAAGGGCCGGATCGCGGCCTGGACCCCGGGACGGGGGTGACCGGCGTTCTGGCGTCGGCGATGCCCGCGTGGCGGGCGGGATCGACGCCAGAACAGAAGGTCGGGAGGGCGCCGGGTCAGGCGGTGCCGAAGGCCGCCGCGAGGGCGCGGGCGGCCTCGACCTCGGCCTCGGCGGCGCGCTCGCTGAACGCGGTCATCGACAGGAAGCCGTGGATGAGGCCGTCGTAGCGGGAGATCGTGGTGGGCACCCCCGCCGCCGCGAGGCGCCGGCCGTAGGCCTCGCCCTCGTCGCGGAGCGGGTCGAACTCGGCGGTCAGCACGAGCGCCGGCGGCAGGCCGGCCAGGTCGGCGGCCTTCAGGGGCGCGGCCCGGGGGTCGTCCCGCTCGGCGGGGTCGGTGTAGTGGTCGTAGAACCACCGCATCATCTCGGCGGTGAGCAGGTAGCCCTCGGCGTTCTCGACCATCGACGGGGTCGTGGGGTCGAAGTCCGTGACCGGGTACACGAGCAGCTGGAAGCACAGCTCGGGGCCACCCTCGTCGCGGGCCAGCAGCGCGACCACCGCCGCGAGGTTGCCGCCTGCACTGTCCCCGCCGACGGCGACGCGACCGGCGTCGACGCCCAGCTCCGCGGCATGCTGGACCGCCCAGGCCAGTGCCGCCCAACAGTCGTCCAGGCCGGCGGGGAACGGGTGTTCGGGGGCGAGGCGGTAGTCCACCGAGACGACGACGCAGCCGGCCCCGAGGCAGAGGGATCGGCAGATCGGGTCGGCGTCCTCGAGGTCGCCCAGCACCCAACCCCCGCCGTGGAACCAGACGAACAGCGGGAACGGGCCGTCACCCTCCGGCGGGGTGTAGGTGCGCACCGGCACGTCACCGGCGGGGCCGGAGACGGTGCGATCGGCGATCACGGGGCCCTCGTCCACGCGGGCGCCGGCCCGCAGGTTGGCCATCAGGGCCCGGGCGCTGACCGGGTCGAGCGAGGTGATGGGCGGGGCGCCGCTCGAGGCGAGCAGTTCGAGGAGGGGCTGGAGCTGGGCGTCGACGGGCACGGCGATCGTTCCGTTCAGTCGAGGAGCTCGAGCACGCGCTCCGGCGGACGGCCGATGACGGCCCGGTCGCCGCGCACGATCACCGGGCGCTCCATGAGGATCCCGTGCTCGGTGAGCAGGTCCACGACCGCCTCGGCGGACTGGTAGTCGGCGATGTCGAGGCCGAGCTCCTTGAAGTTCTGGTCCCGCCGCACCAGGGCCTGCGGCTCGTCCGGCACGAGGGCGACGATGCGCTCGATCGTGGCCCGGTCGAGGGGCTCGGCCTTGTAGTTCACGACGGTCGCGTCGGCGCCCTGCTCCTGGAGGATCTCGAGCGCGCCGCGGGACTTGCTGCACGAGGGGTTGTGGTAGATCACGATCTCGTCGGCCATGGTGGGGACGGTAGTGGGTCGGCGCCGCTTGACGGGCCGAGACGAGAACGTGTTCTCTTTGGCCGGTGAGCGGCGAGATGTTGACGGTGAGCCAGGCGGCTCGCCGCGAGCGGGTGATCGCCGCGGCCATGAAGCTGGGCGCCAAGGGCGGCTACGACGCGGTCCAGATGCGCGATGTCGCGACGACCGCCGGCGTGGCCCTCGGGACGATCTACCGGTACTTCAGCTCCAAGGACCACCTGCTCGCCGCGGGCATGGTCGACTGGTCGAAGGAGCTCGAGGCACGCGTCACCGACCAGCCGCCGGCGGCCGGCACCGCGGCGGACCGCGTGGTGGCCGTCATCCGTGGCGTCACCGCCGGCATGGAGCAGCAGCCGAAGCTGGCGGCCGCGCTCGTGAGCGCCCTGCGGGCCAACGACCCGGCCGTGGTCGAGTGCCAGCGGGAGATCACCGGGACGATCATGGCGGTGCTCGCCGCGCCGCTCCCCGACCTCCCGGAGCCCGAGCGCGACGGCGTCGTGCGTGTGCTCGCCCATGTCTGGAACTCGACCAACCTCGGGTGGGTCAACGGCTGGCTCACGGTCAGCCAGGTCGGCGACGACCTCGAGCAGGCCGCCCGCCTGCTCCTGCGCGACACGCCGTAGCCGACCGCCGCGCCCGCCCGGCGATCAGGGTGGGCAGACGCGGTTGATGAAGCGGTCGACCTTGCCGGCGTACCCGGCCTGGCCGGTGGCGTTCAGGTGCAGCCCGTCGGCCTTGAACCAGCCCGGGTGGCGGGCGGCGGTGGTGCTCCAGTCGAGGATGTGCAGGTTGGGGGCGTAGAGGTCGCCGAGCGAGGGGCCGTCGACCGTCGCCGCGACGAGGAAGTCGTTGAAGGCGCCGGCATCGCCGGCCCAGTCCTGGTTGTAGTAGCCGGTGACCCCGTTCTCCTTGAGGTTGATCCAGACCGTGCACGGCAGGTTCCGGGTGCGGCGGATCAGGTAGGCGGCGTCGTCGATGAGGCGCACGCCGGGATCGTCGTCGACCTCGGCGATGTCGGGGTTGCCGAGGCCGAACACGAGCACGGCCGGGTCGTTGCCCGCCATGTCGAGCGCCGTCGGCGTCATCTCGCGGACGAGCGCGCCGAGGACGCTGCGGAAGCGCGGCCGGTACTCGGGCTGCAGGCGGTTCACCACCCGCGTCTGGGCGCTGTAGAAGACCGAGTCGCCCACGCCGCGCACCTTCGGGGCGGTGCTCCCCTCGGTCGTGGTGCCCTCGGGTTCCGGGGCGGCGGTGCTCGTGGTCGGGGTGGGGGTGGCCGTCGTGGTCGTCGGCGCCGCCGTCGTGGTGGTCGTGGTCGGCGCCGCCGTGGTGGTCGGGGCGGTGGTCGTGGTCGGGGCACCGGGGGGCGCCGCCGGGCCGGCGTCCTGGGCGCCCGCGGTGGCCGGCACGGCCAGCGCGCCGAGCAGGGCCAGGGCAGCCAGGGAGAGGGTCGTCCGCCGCACGGTCGCCACCCTAGGAGAGCGGCCCGCGGATTTCGAAGCAGCGTTTGCCGCGGAAAAATAGAATGTGTTCTACTTTCCGCGTGAGCGGTCTCTGTGACGGTCGGATCGTGGTGGTGACGGGCGCGGGCCGGGGCATCGGTCGGGCCCACGCCCTGGAGTTCGCCCGCCAGGGCGCGAGGGTCGTGGTGAACGACATCGGCGCCAACATCGACGGCAGCGGGGGATCGGACGGTCCCGCCGGCGAGGTCGTGGACGCCATCCGGGCCATGGGCGGCGAAGCCGTCGCCAACGGCGACGACGTCGCCGACTGGGAGGGCAGCCAGCGCCTCATCCAGACCGCCATCGACACGTGGGGCGGCCTCGACGTCGTGGTCAACAACGCCGGCTTCCTCCGTGACCGCATGCTCGTGTCCACCTCCGAGGAGGAGTGGGACGCGGTGATGCGGGTCCACCTGAAGGGCCACTTCTGCCCGTCCCGCCACGCCTCGGCCTACTGGCGCGAGCAGGCCAAGGCCGGCGAGGCCGTCGACGGCCGCATCATCAACACCAGCTCGGGCGCCGGCCTGCTCGGCAGCGTCGGCCAGGGCAACTACTCCGCAGCCAAGGCGGGCATCGCCGCCCTCACCCTCGTGCAGGCCGCCGAGATGGGCCGCTACGGCGTCACCGCGAACGCCATCGCCCCCGCCGCCCGCACCCGCATGACCGAGGCGGTCTTCGCTGACACCATGGCCAAGCCCGAGGAGGGCGCCTTCGACGCCATGGCCCCCGAGAACGTGAGCCCCCTCGTGGTGTGGCTCGGCTCGGCCGAGTCCCGCGAGGTGACCGGCCGGGTGTTCGAGGTCGAGGGCGGGATCATCGGCGTGGCCGACGGCTGGCACTACGGCCCGCGGGTCGACAAGGGCGCCCGCTGGGAGCCGGCCGAGGTCGGCGAGGTCGTGGCCAAGCTCATCGACGAGGCGCCCGAGCCCAGCCCGGTGTACGGGAGCCAGTAGGCGTGGACTTCGACGACACCCCGACCGAGGCCGCCTTCCGGGCCGAGGCCCGCGCCTGGCTCGATGCCCATGCCACCCGCCGCGAGGAGGGCGCCGGGTTCGGCGGCTACCTCAGCCAGGCCGAGGACCACGTCGAGGCCTGCAAGCGCTGGCAGCGCACCCTCTACGACGGCGGCTGGGCGGGCATCACCTGGCCCAAGGAGTACGGCGGCCGCGGCGCCACCCCGATCGAGGCCGCCATCTTCAACCAGGAGCAGGCCAACTACGACGTGGACGCCGGCGCGTTCATGGTCGCGGTCGGCATGGTCGGGCCCACCCTGATCGCCCACGGCACCGACGCCCAGAAGGAGCGGTTCCTCGACCCGTTGCTGCGCGGCGAGGAGATCTGGTGCCAGCTCTTCAGCGAGCCCGGCGCCGGCTCCGACCTCGCCAACCTGGGCACCAAGGCGGTGCTCGACGGCGACGAGTTCGTGGTCAACGGCCAGAAGGTCTGGACCTCGGGGGCCCAGCACAGCGACTGGGGCATCCTGCTCGTCCGCACCGACCCCGACGTCCCCAAGCACAAGGGCATCACCTACCTGCTGGTCGACATGCGCTCGCCTGGCATCGACGTGCGCCCGCTGCGCCAGATCAACGGCGTGGCTCACTTCAACGAGGTGTTCCTCTCGGACGTGCGGGTCCCGAAGGAGAACATGATCGGGGAGCTCCACCAGGGCTGGGGCCCGATCCTGACCACGCTGGCCAACGAGCGCTCGGCCATCGGCGGCGGCGGGGGCATCAAGTTCGACCACCTCGCCGCGCTGGCCCGCACCACCGGCTGCGCCGACGACCCGCTGACCCGCCAGGAACTGGCCAGGGCGTACACCCGCTACGAGCTCATCCGCTACGTCGGCTACCGGGTGCAGACCGCGCTCAGCCAGGGCCGCCCGCCCGGCCCCGAGAGCTCGACGCTCAAGCTGGCCTACTCCCAGCACCTCGCCGAGACCGCCGACCTCGTCCTCGCGATGGAGGGCGCCGGCGGCACCCTCGACGGCGCCGACGCCCTGCAGGGCGGCGTCTGGCAGACCTACTTCCTCGGCCAGTGGGCGTCGCGCATCGGCGGCGGTACCGACCAGATCCAGCGCAACGTCCTCGGCGAGCGCGTGCTCGGGCTGCCACCCGAGCCCCGCCTCGACAAGGCACTGCCCTTCCGCGACCTGCCAAAGTCCTGACGGCACCCTGAGCACCACGCCTCGACCCGGAGCGACCGCATGTTCCTCACCTACACCCCCGAACAGGAAGCGCTGCGTGACGAGCTGCGCGCCTACTTCGCCCAGCTCCTGACCCCCGAGGTCCGCGAGGGCCTCGGCGGCCCCGGCGAGGGCGGCCAGGTGTTCCGCGACACCGTCCGCCAGATGGGCAAGGACGGCTGGCTCGGCCTCGGCTGGCCCAAGGAGTACGGCGGCCAGGGCCGGCCCGAGCAGGACCAGTTCGTCTTCTTCGACGAGGTGCAGCGGGCCGGGGCGCCGATCCCGTTCGTCACCCTCAACACCGTGGGCCCGACCCTGATGTCGTTCGGGAGCCAGGAGCAGAAGGACAAGTTCCTCCCCGAGATCCTGGCCGGCGAGGTGATCTTCGCCATCGGCTACACCGAACCCGAGTCCGGCACCGACCTGGCGTCGCTGCGGACGCGGGCCGTGCGTGACGGCGACGAGTACGTCATCAACGGCAACAAGGTGTACACGTCGGGCGCCGACGACGCCGACTGGGTGTGGCTGGCCTGCCGCACCGACCCGGAGGCCAAGCCCCACGCCGGCATCTCGCTCATCCTCGTGCCGACCGACGCCCCGGGCTTCAAGTACACGCCCATCACCACGGTGGGCGGCAACCGCACGACGGCCACGTACTACGACGACGTGCGGGTGCCCGTGTCGAACCTGGTCGGCCAGGAGAACGACGGCTGGCGGATGATCACCACCCAGCTCAACCACGAGCGGGTCGGCCTCGCCGCCCGCGGCGGCCAGGCCCACCAGATCCTCGAGGACACCGTGGCGTGGGCCGTGTCCACGCCGGTGGGCGACGGCACCGACTCGGTGATGATCGACCTGCCCTGGGTGCAGCGGGACCTCGCCGAGGCCGCCGCCCGGCTCGAGGCCATGAAGCTCCTCAACTGGAAGTTGGCCGCCGCGGTGGCGGCCGGCAACCTGAACGCCGCCGACGCCTCGGCGGCCAAGGTCTTCGGCACCGAGACCCACATCGCGGTGTACCACCTGCTGCTCGGCATCCTCGGCGCCGCGGGCTACCTGCGCCAGGGCTCGGCGGGTGCGGTCCTGAAGGGCCGGCTCGAGCGGGCCGCTCGGGCCGACCAGATCAA
>WBZL01000708.1_pt1 | contig 37245 bp, 24 predicted proteins | sample 5204291 | NCBI WGS metagenome assembly WBZL01 (sample SAMN12344345, study PRJNA552823) | activated sludge metagenome | biome: Activated sludge suspended growth; feature: Nitrification reactor; material: Wastewater; isolation source: activated sludge from nitrification reactor of wastewater... | reverse complement strand
TGCTGGGCAGGGTGACGGTGGAGTAGAGCACGTTCGGGATGGCATCTTCGTCAATCGTCCAATCCAGGGCGGCTTCGCCAGTGTTGCTGATGGTCAGGTCCCAGGTCGTGGTCACATCCGGGCCTTGGGTATTCGCCAGGGCGCTCGGGGAGACTTCGATGACGGGAGGCAGGGTATCCAGGGTCATGGTCACAGGAACAATGACCAACGGGGTCGTGACATCATTGCTGGTCACGCACAGGGTGCCGGTGTAGACGCCCAGGCTTAAGCCCGTGGAGTCGAAGGTCACAGTGACATCATCTGCGCCAGGGCCGGAGGTCGTGCCACTGGATGGGGAAACCGCGAGCCAGGGAACGTTGCCGGGGAAGTCACAGGTGGTGGGAACCGGGGGAACTTCGGCCGTCAGGGACATATCGTCGTAGAAGACAGAGGTAGCACTATTGGCAAACAGATCAACTGCGCCAACGTTGAGGGCACCACCGCCCGCCTGCTCTTCGGTCCATGTGCCTGAGTAGAGCAACTGGTTGTCGTAGTAGAAATCTTGTGTGTTGTTATCCAGGTCAATCTCGACCCGGAGTTCAACCCATTGGTCTTCGACGAGAGCCAAAGTACCGCCGGAAACGCCTTCATTGGTGACGGTATTCGCGGTGGCATCGAAGCTGACCTGAACGGACCAGTTCTTGGTGCCGCCATCGCTATAGGTGTTGAGCAGAATGAAGTAGCTCGGGCCACCCGTCATCGTACTGGGAACGTACTGCCAGGCCGTATAGGTCCAGAGACCGCTGGTTGCGCCAGCGTATTCGTGAACGAGGTCGGCACCCGCGGAGATGTCCACGGAGTTGGGGGCGCTGAGCGCCTGAGCGGCAGAGGTTAAGGCAGTCGAGCCGGGAGTATTGTCCCAACCCTTCCACCCACCGACGCCATGCAGGTCTTGGCCCGTCGGGTAGGAGTCGAAGTTATCGGCCCATACGCCCGTGACAGAGACAGGAGCATCGGCATCTTCAAAGACGTTCCAGTTCAGATCGCCCGTGCCGGTGTTGCTGATCGTCATCGTTTGGGTGATGATCTGATCGGCGCCTTGTTCGCTGACCAAAGCGTCAGGGGTGACAGCAACGGTCGGTGAACCGGGATCGAAGACGGCGACCGCCAGGTGAGCGGTGGCTGGATCTACGTAAGCTGTGCCATATTCAAAGGTGACACACCAGCTACCCAGAGCGCCTGTATCACCAGCCGCGGCATCGGAAGCGGTGAGCGTCCAGGTGCCGGTGTTGGCTTCGCCATCGAAGGCACTGAGGGGGTTGTTGGGGGTGGGGTTGCCGAAGAGGGCGGGCGGTGCGGCCGAACATTGGCTTTCAACGGGGCCATCGGTGCCTTCGTCATCCAGCATGGCGGCAATGTCGTTAGCAGAACAGCCAAAACCGGTTCCGGTGTAACCTGGCCGGTCAATGGCCGTCACGCCGGTGGCGGTATCAGTATGGGCCAACGAGAAGCTCAGGTCGCCAACCCAGGAGTGTGTGGCGGTGACGGTCAGGTTCACATCAATGATGGCAGAGGCATCTGCAATCACGATGGAGTCCGAAACGCCTGCGGGATTGTTATCCGGAATGTTCACGCCAGGAGCGGAACAATAGGTGGTTTGTGGGGGTGGGGGTACCGTGGTCGGAATTGCACCTTCAAACTCGCCAAGCGGGTTACTAGATGCTAACGGGGTCAAAGCACCCGTTGCAAGGTCAATCGTTCCATAAACATTTGCGCCTGTTCCCTGATAGGTGAAGGCATACAAAGTTCCATCGTTATTATCAAAGTCCATCCCCTGCGCAAAGTTAGAATTTACGCCCGTAATGCCAACCAGCGTTACGACACCTGTTGATGTATCTATGGTATAGATACCGTCAGTTCCAATATCATGACCGTACATAACGCCTTGTGGGCCAAGGGCAATGTCAATTAATAACGGCACAGTCGCGTCGGAACCAATAGGAGTAGCAACAGCTGTCCCCAGGTCAAACGAATACAGGTGAAAAGCGCCATCGCCCAGACCGGCAAGATAAGCGGCTCCACTCAACGGATCAATCGTTAAACCACTGGTTGTATAAGTTACGGGAATCCCACTCAAAATCGCGATGGGTGCAAAGGTTGCATCCACCAGGCTGAGGGTTCCGAGTTCCCGAGAGGTATTATCAATTGCATACAGAGTCGTACCTGTCGGATCAAAGTCAAGGGCAAACGTTGAACGAGCATTTGCGCCAACGACCGTTTGAGTCGGGAAGTCATTGAGGGTAAAGGATGTCAGGTTTTGTCCCGTAGACACACGAAGGTCTTTGGCATAACCCGTATCAGTGGGCGCTAAAGTGCTATTACCGGTAGTGGGTGTTACCGTTGCGCCATTTCCACAGTACTCCGCATATCCAACAGGTTCAGAACCGGCGTAATTGGCATACTGGGCACATTGATCTGCAGAGGTAACCGTTGCAAACGCATCCACGAGCTGGACAGGATTGCTTGGGGTTTCGACAGAAACGGGAGCAGAGGGTGCCGCAACGGGTTCGCTGGGGGTCAGGTAGACGTTCGCGAACTGCCATTCCGCCACTGGGGAGCTAGAGGTATCTACCGTGATGACAACTTCTTGCGAACCACCACCCGGCAGGGTGAAGGTGCTGGGGCTGACGGTAATCGTCAGGCCAGCGGGGGCTTCAGAGGTCGCAGTCCAGTCCACGGCATAGGCCAGGGGGCTGGTCACAGTACGAGTGAAAACACAAGTGCCAACGCAGTTCCAATCTTGCATGGAAGGCACATTGAGGGTGCGGGGGTCACCGCCCAGATCGGGATCAGCGGCGGCAAAGTTCGCGCCAGTTTCGTCGAGAACCAGGCCAGCCATCGCCGCGCCGCCCAGGGCGATACGGCCACTGCCCATGTCAAACCAGTCGGCAGGAGTCACACCGTCTTCTTTGACGACATTGGCGGTGCCAGCGGTCAAGGGGACAGGGTTCGTCAGTGCGGTGGTCTTGAGCGCAGACAAAACTTCCGCGGGCGACCAGGTGGGGTGCAGGGCAAGCATCAAAGCACCGGACCCTGCGCTGTGCGGGCTGGACATAGAAGTCCCGCCGAGGAAGGTGTATTCGACACCACAACAATACGCGGCCCAGACATCTACACCAGGGGCGGTGTAATCCGGTTCGAGTACGTCAAACTGGCTGGGGCCACGAGCGCTGAAGCTGGCGATATGATCACCATTCGCGGCATCGTAATTGACCACAGTCCCGCTGATGGTGCCGGAGTGACCACTGCCACCATCGGCAACCCAAGTTTTCAAAGTCACACCATCTGTAAAGGAGATGTGAATAGCGGGGAGGAAATGAGGATCGGCAACCAGAGAGTCGCCGCTGGCCGCATCGTTTGCCAGGATGTAGCCGCCCGCGCCACCGGCGAGGACGTTTGCACCCTTATCGACACGGGCAATCCCACCACCACGGTCGCAAATGACGATTTCGCCGTTGGTCCAGGTGCCCGCCGGGAAGGGGGTGGGGCACAAGGGATCGCCGAAGTCACCCGCGTACACGATGAGGTTGGAGCTGTACGGAGCGGTGAAACCAGCGCCTTGCATATCCGCAGGAGGCGTGGTGCTCCCGCCCGTCATGCCCTGAAGGTATTCAAACAGCGCGCGGTTGTGCGTGGAGGCGGCAGTCGTCGCGTTCCAGGGGCCGGTGTGGGCGACTGTGCTGGGGCCAGGGCCGGTGTTCCCTGCGGAAGCAGAGACGTAGATGCCTGCGTTGAATGCATCGAGGAAAGCCTGGTCCACAGAGTCAGCCCAAGGATCATCTGAGCCACTGATCGAGAAGTTCAGCGCCATGGGGACGCCACCCGCGGCGGAGCGGTCAGCAATTGCTTGATTGACCGCGGCGACCGAGGAGGAGCTGGGGCAACTGGGTTCGCAGACTTTGTACATGATGATGTTGGCGTGAGGCGCAACACCCGAAATGGTCGCCGTAATGGATGAAGTGGGCGCGACCAATGTGGAGGTAACAACGTTCCCCGCGGCGGTGCTGGAGGTGTGGCTACCATGACCGTCCGTATCTTCTGGGCCTAGGGCAGTGGGGTGGAAGTCCCACGCGCCGACCAGTTTGTCAGTACAAAAAGCGGGGTCGGTGATATCACAATAGCTACCCGGAGCAGAGTTCCCGGAACCGTAAGGGTTGGTATGGGTATAACCATCTTCGCCGGTTGTGGCAAAAGAGGGGTGATCGTGATTGATCCCCGAGTCGAGTACGGCTACGATGACGCCTTCGCCTTTCGTGTCAGCGCCGTCGATGGTCGCGCCATTCCAAATGGCGGGGGCGCCAATCCAGGTGGGGCCAACGTCCGTCGCCATCTGTTCCAGTTTGTCGGGAGTGACGCTCGCCACGCCGGGCAGTTTGGAGACGCGTACGGCTTCTGCGGCACTCATCGCCACGGCCATACCATTGAGAACATTCAGGTACTGGTAGCGGACCTCGACAGAACGGCCAAGAGCCTGTTCCATCGCGGCAAGGGCCTGGGTGTGTTTACCCTGGAGGTAATCCAGGTAAGCGGCACTGGCGGAGGTACTGAGATCAACATAGTGGCTCCCCGTGACGATGGGGCTGGTGGCTTCAAAGCCATCCACTCCACCCGTATAGGCAGACAGGGAAGCATCTTGTAACCGGACGATGTATAAACCGGTGGGGGAATTGCTGGTCGCGGTTTCGCCAGCGGGTGCGGCGGGGCCGTCACCTTGGGGGGGTTGAGCTTTGTCGGCGGGGGCCGCAAAGGACACCGAAGAAACAGGGGCGATGAGCATCGCCAGGATAACCAACACGGAAAGGATATTGGCTATTTGAAGCTTAGATTTCATTTCACTTTCTCCTAAAATAATATAACTTGCTTGTAAGGGAAAAATTCATCTACCAAGGGAATTTGGAAACATGCCATTGACACGCCTTATAAAAATTGCGCGGCGCGCAGTTGTTTCCGAAATGTGCATACCACCTCCTTTTTAAGGTAAGCAAACTCTAACCAATTTGCCCTTTTTCGCGGGCTATTTTGTTGCCTAACCATTACAACGGACCCTTTATCATGTCCAACTGTAGGGAGTAAGCCTTTCATGTTGAAAGCGCTTGTTGGCTACCTCTGGCTGGGAAAAATCGGAATTTTGGAGGCGTAGGGGATGTTCATCCCCATGCCCTTCAAAATTTCGAACACTTCACACCCAAAACGGTCGCGCCCTGATGGATCATGATGTCGGTCAATGGATAAAAGAAATGCAAAATTTACACTTCCGAATATCTACGAAGGAATCTGAGGTGTTTAAAAACGACTAATCCTGAGCCGGTTTTCGGATAAGGATGAGAAGTTTTATCATTTAAGTTTGAGAAGCCGAAATGAATACAAATCTGCATGGAGGGATTAAATTGATGGGCTTAGGAAGGGAATTTGTTCGACATATTTCATAGCCCCATAATTTCTCACCATCACTAAGCACATCCTCCGAAAATTGATGAGTTATTTTTAATACTAAAAGAAAAAGAATAAAAAGTCAACCTCACAATTGACAAACCAGCAATTCTCGATTTTCACGAACGGCGTTCCTTAACGGGTGTCCTTTGGGGTTCAGCGAGGGCGTCTGAAGGAACGCCGTTCGTCGGCCCGTTTCCATATCGAGAATGGCTGTTGACAAACAGTTATTTTGGTTCTACCAAAAATCCTGCAAAGAAACCGGGATGGGTGAAAGACTTTTTCATTCTTCGGTTGCTTTCAAATAATTGACATCGTCAATGCGGATCATATCGGTCTCCGCCGTATAAGTCCCACTGAACGAGGTTTTCTCGCCTTCGGAGAAAGTCGCTTCAAAAGCCCCCTCTTCACACGTAAACGTTCCGATATAGGCCTCGGTCGCATACTTCCAAATCACGCGTCCATCATTCAAAAACGAAATCATCCGCGGGCCAAACACCGGGCCTTGATCACTTTCGCCCAATTGATAAGAAACGGTCGAGAGAAATGAATGGCTGACAATCCCCTGGCAAACCTCATCCACCACAATTGTAGGGGCGGCAGTGGGCGAACCTTGTCCGGTACATGCCGAGGATAAAACGATTAACATGAAGAGACCTAGAATCTTCCAGTATATTTTCATTCATCATCCTTCTGGGTGAGGTAACTACTCAGCCTACCGTAGAAAATTTCTGAAAAAAGGGATGGATGGGGAAAGGCCTTTCCCCATCCATCCCTTTTTTCGGAGCATCTCCCCAAGACAGGAGTAATTACAAATTTCGTGTGGCGCGTATGGTACGTGAGAGACTTCAAATCGTCAAGCGCAACTTTTTTGCAATTCACCTTGAAAGCGTGGCTTTTTAAAGCATGGTATTATCCAATCTATTATGACTCCTGATCGGCGTTTATTTGTTTTTGCCCTGTTTGCCTTTATCGCCCTGAGCTTTGCGGGGTTGGTCTATCTTGAATTAATCGGCTATCCGTTCATCAATCCGGTCGTCGCGGCGCTCCCATCGTCCACCCCTGCCCCTTTCGTAGAAACCCCTCACCTGCCCGACACTTGGACGCCTGGCCCAACCCTTCCGCCCTCGCAAACCCCAACCCCCACCTCCACGCGGACGCCCTCTCCCACCCCTTCCCCCACCCCCACCATCAGCTTTACCTTCAACGCCCCTGCCAACTACGGGCCTTCTTTCTTCCCCTCGGGCATCAACCCCCTCACCGGGTTGGTCGTTGCTGATCCCGCTTTGTTAGAACGCCGCCCGATGGCGATCAAACTCACGAATTTTCCACGCCGCGTGCGCCCGCAGTCCGGCCTCAACCTTGCGGACTTGGTGTTTGAATATTACATCGAAAAAGGCCTGAGCCGTTTCATCACAGTCTTCTACGGGAACAATGCCGATCAGGTTGGGCCTGTGCGCTCCGGGCGGTTTTTTGATGAGCATATCGTCCGCATGTACAACGCCATCTTTGTCTTCGCCAGTGCGGATGATCGGGTCTTGGAAACCTGGATCGAGTCCGATCTTCTGCCCCGGTTGGTGATCCCCCGTCCGGGCAACTGCCCCCCCCTCTGTCGGGATGAAAACAACCCGGACTACAATAACCTGTACGCCAACACCGCCGAGTTAGGGCCTTATGTTCTCCGGCATGGGTTGGATAACAACAAATATGATCTCACCGGGATGCGTTTTCAAAGCATCACCCCGTGGGGTGGGGAATTGGGGTTGGATGTGTATGTACGGTATTCCCGGCTGGACCATAACCACTGGCTCTACAACGCCGGAACCGGGATGTACGAACGCTATCAAGAAACGCAAGATGACACAGGCCAGGGCGAGACCTATGCCCTGATGTATGATCGCTACACCGGAGACCCTGTCAGTGCGGATAATGTGGTTGTATTATTTGCCCCGCATCAGGAGTTTCTCAACTCCAGCGATACGGAAATTGTTCAAATTGATATGACGGGGTTTGGCACGGCCTACGTCTTTCGGGGGGGCCGCGCGTATTCCGCGATGTGGGTGCGTTCGGCGGTGGATAAACCCCTGGTCCTCCTGCGAGCCGAGGGCGATCCCACCGCATTCCCCCTCAAACCGGGGCGCACTTTCTTCCAAATCATCAATACGGGTTCCGAATTCACCCAGGATGGAGGGATTTGGCGTTTTATTTTTAATCCCCCAGCCCCTCTGGATGAAGAAGACGCATCTGCTGATGATGAGGACAATTAGCGACCTCCTCAAATTCTGGTCTTAACCCAGGAAAATCCCCAAGAAGCCCAATGAACTGATTTCAGTGGCTCACAGATTCAAGTTGTAGTGACGATTTCAATCGTTTGCGACCCCAACGACTGAAGTCGTTACTACAAAATCGTGCTCTACTGGATTTAAGCTGATGAAGAAAGAGATGCAAAACCAACCCGCACAATTGCTTGAACGTTTAGAAGCCCTCGCCCACGCGGTCCGCGACACCGGACAGGGACTGGCGCTGATCGGGCTGGGGTCGGTCGGGGTGGAACGTGCCCGACTGGACACGTACTCCGATCTGGATTTTTACGTCATCGTCCGGCCAGGGTGGAAAGCCCGCTTCATTGATCAACTGGCCTGGCTGGAAGCCACCGCCCCAATTGGCTATGGTTTTCAAAACAGCCCTGTGGGGTGGAAAATTCTCTTTCAGGACGGTATCTTCGCGGAATATGCCATTTTTGAACCGGAGGATATGGCGCAGGTTCATTTTGCCGAAGGTCGCCTGATCTGGCACGCCCCGGACTTTGATCTTTCCCTGGCCATCCCCCGCCTGCCCGAGAGGGGAAAACGCCTGGAAGACAACGTCCCGTGGAAACTCGGGGAAATTCTGACCAATTTGTATGTCGGCATGCTCCGTTATCGTCGGGGGGAAAAACTTTCAGCTGCGCGGTTCATTCAGGGGTACGCGGTGGACCGTCTGCTCGAAATAGCCCCCTCTCTCGAAACGCTCCAGCCTGTCTTCGCCGACCCGTTCCAACCCGAACGCCGATGTGAAGGGCGTTTCCCCACCCTCGCCGCACATCTCCCTGATCTGATCCCCGGTTACGCTCATTCCCCGGAGGCCGCGCGGGCGATGCTAACTTTGCTCGAACAGCATTTTGAGATTGACCCCTTCATCAAAAACGCAATTTTGAATTTGCTGTAGCCCGTGTCCCCCTGTCAGCCCCTCAAACGCCCATACATGCCCTGCACCGCGTTTCACGCGTTCGTACGGAGCAGTCCGAAATATCCCCTTGATTTCCCACACCACCCACTGGCGATAGGTGTTAAGATTTAAACTTATTCTCCACATATTTGCATTCATTCCGAAGGACGTACGATGGACAACACAACGATTTACAGTGATTTGAAAAAAATCTCCCTCTTTGCCGATTTATCGGATGATATGTTCGCCTTATTAGCAGGTGAGGTGAAGGAAAAAAACCTTTCGCAAGGTGAAATTCTCTTCAACGAGGGGGATGAAGGGGATGCCTTCTATTTCATTCAGAGTGGAGAGATAGAAATCTACCAGCCTCGAGATGGGAAGATTTTTGAGTTGTTAGAACCGGGTGATTATTTTGGAGAAATGGCGCTGTTAGATGCCAAACCCCGTACAGCTTCTGCGCGGGCACGTATCCCGGCCTCCCTGCTTCGTCTGGAGCGGGTGGTATTTCTGTCTTTGATAGAAAAAGATGCACACCTGGGGTTAAAAATCACCAGCGCGATTTCTGCCCGCTTACGAACTAGCATGGCGGCTTCTGACGCAGGGACCTACGCACCCAAAGCGGAGGCCGAGACAGGGAGCGACACTAAAGTATTTATCTCCTACTCCCGGCGCGATAAGGAATTTGTGCAAAAACTGAATGATGCTGTCAGTGCGTATGGGATCGATACCTGGGTTGATTGGGAAAACATCCCCCTCACCGCGGATTGGTGGAATGAGATTCGGCAAGGGATCGAGAACGCCGATGCGTTTGCCTTTGTCATTAGCCCGGATTCGCTCACTTCCGAAGTCTGTGGGCGGGAAGTGCAAACTGCCGTGGACAACCACAAACGTCTGATTCCCATCTTGCACCGGGAACCTGAAAAAGGCAATCCTATGCACGAGAAGGTCTCCTCCCACAACTGGATTTACATGCGGGATGATGCAGAGTTGGCCGCCAATGTGCCGCAAATGCTAGAGACCATCAACACCGATCTGGATTTTGTGAAAACACATACGCGTTTGCTCGAACGAGCATTAGGCTGGGAACGGGAGCAGAAAAATAACAGCTTTGTCCTGCAAGGAGACGAATTACAAAACGCCGAACGCTGGCTGGAAAGCGCGGGAAAAAAACAACCCGCCGCCACTTCTTTGCACATTGAGTTTATCCAGGCCAGCCGCCGGGCCGCGACCCAACGTCAACGAATGATCATGACCGCCTCCCTGGTTGGGTTAGCTATTGCTGTTGTCCTAGCCATTGTCTCTTTTGTCTTCTTTCTGCAAGCCCAAAAAGAACGGGATAATGCGAATGTGGCTCGGACGACTGCTGAGGCCGCACAGGCTGAGGCATTAAGCCAGGCCTCAACAGCCGAAGCCGCAAAGGCTGAGGCTGAAGTTCAGCGAGATAGTGCGGTGGTGGCTCAGGCGACAGCCGACGCCGCGAAAGTCGAGGCCGTTGCACAGGCGAATTTAGCCGCGACTAGACAAGCTGAGGCCGAAGCCGCGCAAGCGGAGGCGGAGATACAAAAAACAATTGCGGAAGACAAGGCCCTCCTTGCGAAAGCGGGTGATCTCGCCGCCAGTGGCCTGACACTGTTGGAATCCAATCCCCCGCTTGCGGTACTGCTCGCCCTGGAATCTGAGCGTCTCTCTCCAAACAACAAAACAGCCCAAGAGGTCTTAAGCCTGCTCCCCATTTATTTCCCGCCGTTGGATGAGGCGTTTATAGACCCCGCTCAGTCCGTGGGACAAATTGCCTGGTCGCCCTCCGGACAATTGGTTTCCAGTTCGGGAAGTAATATTATTCTCTGGAACCTCAATACTTATGAGCCTGAACACGTCTTTTCCGCCCATATAGATAGGGTGACTGCGATGGCCTGGAGCCTGGATGGACGGTTAGCAACCGGGGCGAACGATGGCACGGTCCTATTATGGGATATAACAACTGGTCAGGCTGAAGTCGTTGAGCCAGTTGTACCCTCGGAAGAGATTACCTGGATCACGAGTATCGCCTGGAGTCCAAGGGGGTATTTGACCTACTCTTACGGAGATGCAGAGGGCACGATGATTGTGCAGGATATAACAGGGGCTGTGACACCCACCATTCTAAAAAACGGTCGCCCAGTTAATGCCATTGCCTGGAGTCCTCCACCTGCGCCAGCCCTTGCGGCAGGGCTTGAAAACGGCAACGTCGCCATTTGGACTGTAAACATCGCGGAAGGAACAGGAAAGATCTCCACAAACTATGATGATCATGACGCGGGTATCATCTCGCTTGCCTATGCCCCAGATGGTTCTCTGGCTTCTGGGTCAAGAGACAGTACCGTTGCAGTGCGGAGTCCTTTCGGAAGTAGAAAAGCCATTCTGAGCGGGCATACGGATTACGTCAATGTGGTGGCCTGGAGCGATGACAACCGCCTGGCCTCAGCCTCCTGGGATAAAACGGTTATCTTGTGGGACTTAGATGAAAAAGGGCCGCAACGGGTTTTCCGTGGTCACAGCGCCTCCGTCAATGCGTTGGATTGGGGTCCTGAAGGAAAACTCACTTCTGGCGCGGATTTTATCTATGTTTGGGATACGGAATCCGATTATGCCTTAACGACATACTCTGGTCATCTGGACTGGACATATTTTGTCCGGTGGACCCCCCAAGGTCAACTGGTGTCTGCGGGAGGCGATGGCCAGGTGATTTTTTGGGATCAAGAAAATCAAACCATCGAGGAAAGTATTCCCAACGAGTATGCCAGCAGTGATGTGCTTGATGTATCCGCGAACGATCGCGTACTTTCAGGCGGGACCCTGATCGATCGCAAGACGGGTGAGCAATACACACTCCCAGGATATGGATTTGTGTTTTCACCTGATGGAGATTATGTGGCGGGTATGACCTATTATGGAGCGGGAAATGAATTCGCCATCTGGACGCTTGCGCCACTTATTGAATCCAAAGAACTCGTAACCAACACCTTTGCACTCGAGGAAGATGCAACGATTCAAATCGTCGCCTGGAGTCCCGATGGGAACACCATCGCCACCGGACAAAGCGACGGCACCATTAGCCTGTGGGATGTCAACCTTGCAGGGCCATCGGCCATACATCGCACAACCTTGCCGGGCCACACCGGAGGCATCAACGTACTTGCTTGGAGTTCCGATGGTCGCCTGGCTTCTGCCGGAGATGATCAGACTATCATCGTCTGGGATATCACTACCCATGAGCAAGATAAGGTGTTAACAAGCATCAATAACAACCCCATTACAGCCATGAGTTGGAGTCCCAACGGAGAACTGGCTTCAATTTCCCGCGACAATAATATCGTGATTTGGGATATGGATCAGGGAAATGTAAAAGCCCTGCTTGGCGCTCCTTATCGGGCACCCATCACGAGTGTGGCCTGGAGTCCAGACGGCACGAAGCTTGCCTTTGGAGGTCAAAGCTACAATGTCTATGTCTACAACACCCTTTTTGTCCAACCCCCATGCACCTGGCTAACCCGAAATATGACTTATGCCGAATGGAGTACTTACCTCCCTGGTGAGTTATACCAACCGACATGCCCGGAACGGCCTGTGGGAACCGCTTACGTAGATGAAGGCGAGCAACTGGCGGTCAACGGAGATATTGCCACTGCCGTTGACCGGTTTAAGCAAGCGGATGCACAAGGGCTGGAAATTGACGTGTGGAAATGGAACAGCCTGTGTTGGTTCGGCGCTTTGTATAACCAGGCTGAAATCTCGAACTTTGCCTGTGATCGTGCCGTCGAACTGTTCCCGGACGATGGCGATATTCGCGATAGCCGTGGGGTTTCCCGAGCTTTGTTGGGAGATTTTGCCGGCGCGATTGAGGATTTCCAGGCATTTCTCGACTATGCTGAGAATTCTGGTTACTATTATCCCGAAGAGTCCCTGGCCCTGCGCCAACAATGGATCGAAGCGCTCCAGGTGGGGAATAACCCCTTTGACGAAGCGACCCTCGTAAGTTTACGAGGGGAATAGCCGCCCAGAAACAGGAGCGATTCGGGAAAAAACTATTCCCAAATCGCTCCTGTTTTGTAACTGCTCAACCAGGGGAGAGATTAGCCCGAAAAAAGGGAAGTTTCCTCTCTAAATCTGATTTTTGGGGCACTTCTCAGCCTCAATCGAGGTGTTACGAGGGCTTTGGTTTGATGGTAGAATGTGCCGCATGAAACATCATCACGGTTCCATTGAAGTCATCGTCGGCTCCATGTTTAGCGGCAAAACCGACGAACTGATTCGCCGCTTGCGCCGCGCCACCATCGCCCGTCAAAAGGTACAGGTTTTCAAACCCATCATCGACAATCGGTATGCCGTAGAAAAAGTCTCGTCCCACGATGGCAACGTTTTTGAAGCCATGCCCATTGACTCTGCCCGCGCGATCCTCACCCATTTGCAAAGCGACACCACCGTCGTGGGCATTGATGAAGCCCAATTCTTCGACCCCGAAATCACCGAAATCGCCAACCGCCTCGCCAACCGTGGCCTCCGCATCATCGTCGCCGGGTTGGACATGGACTTCCGCGGGGAACCGTTTGGCCCCATCCCCCTCCTCCTCTCCCAGGCCGATCAAGTCAATAAACTTCAAGCCATTTGCATCATTTGTGGTGAACCAGCCTACTGCACCCAGCGGTTGGTCAATGGCAAACCTGCTCATTATCACGACCCCATCGTCATCGTTGGCGCGCAGGAAATGTACGAAGCCCGTTGCCGGGAGTGCCACGTTGTCCCCAAGGATTAATCCATGCAAGACTACCACGAATTCCTCCAAGAAATCCTGATCGACGAAACCACCCTCCAGCGTCGCATTTCCGAACTAGGCGCCCAAATCAGCCAGGATTACGCAGGCAAAAACCCGCTCCTCATTTGCATCCTCCGCGGGGGGGTGCTTTTCCTCACCGATCTCATGCGTCAGATCAGCATTCCGCATACGATAGATTTCATGGCCGTCTCCTCCTACGGCGTCGGCGCACGCGAATCAACGGGGCATGTCCGCATCAACTTCGACCTCAAAACCGACATCTACAACCGGGATGTCCTCATCGTCGAAGACATCATCGACAGCGGCTACACCCTCAAAACCGTCCTCGAAATCCTCGAAACCCGCCACCCGAAAACCCTGAGCATTTGCACCCTCCTCGACAAAGCCGAACGCCGCAAAGTCGAAATCCCCATCCACTACTACGGCTTCGTCATCCCCGACAAATTCGTCTTCGGCTACGGGCTGGACATCGACGAAAACTACCGCAGTCTGCCCTTCATCGCCGCCGTAGACCCGGCGCGCTACCAACCCACGGAGTAACTCATGCCAGACCCAGGGGGGAGTGATCCCAAATTCTCTGGTTATGCCGGACGCTGGATTGCCCTGTTGCGCGGACGTGTTGTCGGGCAGGGGGGCACGCCCCGTCAGGCCCTCCAGGCCGCCAAAGCCAATCGTTTCAAAGAAACCCCGGAAATCCTTTACGTGCCAACCGCTACCCCGTTCTCCTTTTCGTCCCTCCTCGACCAGATTCGCCCCGCTCTGCCCGAAAATCGTTCCATTTACCTCGTCGGCGGGGCGGTCCGCGATGCCCTGCTCAATCGCCCCACCCATGATCTGGATTTTGTCCTCGATGGGGATGGGATTCAGCTCGGACGCCGGGTCGCCAACGCCCTCCACGCGGGCTTCTTCCCCCTCGATGAGGCACGCGGCACCGGACGGGTTGTCTTGCCCCATCCTGACGCCGCCCAAACGGGGGAACGGTATTTTCTCGATTTCGCCACCTTTCGGGGCGCTGATCTCGAAAGCGATCTCCGTGCCCGCGATTTCACCATCAACGCCATGGCCGTGGACGTGCGCGCCCCCGAACAACTGCTCGACCCCCTCGGCGGCGCGGCGGATTTGCTCGCCAAACGTCTGCGGGCGTGTTCCTCCACCTCGCTCCTGGATGATCCCCTCCGCGTCCTGCGCGCCGTGCGGATGGCGACCACCTTCAATCTGCAAATCGCCCCCGAAACACGCCAACTCATGCGCGAGGCCGTTGCCGGGCTGGAGACCATCTCCCCCGAACGCCAGCGCGACGAACTCCTCCGCATTCTGGGGGGGAAACAGATCGCGACCGCGTTACGTGCCCTGGACATGATCGGCGCCCTCCCCCGCGTCTTCCCGGAACTCGCCGCCCTCAAAGGGGTCACCCAATCCCCGCCGCACATCGAGGATGTCTGGAATCACACGATATTAACTGTGCAAAATCTGGAAAAAATCCTGGGCTTGATCGGGGTTCTCGAACATGATCCCGATGCCGCCGGGAGTCTGACCGCGGGTTTGGTCGTGCTCCGGCTAGGGCGCTACCGCCAACAAATTCACACCCATCTGCAAACGTCCGTTTCCCCCGACCGCCCCTGGCAAGCTTTGCTGTTTCTCGCCGCGCTGTACCACGACACCGGCAAACCCGAAACCCGCGAGGTGGACGAGAACGGGCGCATCCGCTTTTTCGGACACGAGCAAGTTGGCACAGACCTCATCGCAGAACGCATCAATGCCTTACGGTTAAGCAACCCGGAAATCTCTCGGCTGAAGGCCATCGTCCGACACCACATGCGCCCACACCTGCTCGCGCAGGTGGACCAACTCCCCACGCGGCGTGCGATCTATCGTTTTTTCCGCGACACCGGAGAGGCAGGCGTGGATATTTGTCTGCTGGCCCTGGCCGATGTGTTGGCGACCTACGGCACCACCCTCACACAGGATACCTGGAACCATTATTTGGATGTCATTCGGGAATTGTTGGAAGCGTGGTGGGAGCGGCCCGAAGAGAGTGTCAATCCGCCTGCGCTCCTCAACGGGCATGATCTGATCGAACTCTTCCGGCTCACCCCTGGCCCCCAAATTGGGCAGATTTTAGAAATGGTGCGTGAGGCCCAGGCCGATAAACAAATAGAAACCCGATCTCAAGCCGTGGACATGATCAAAAATTATTTGGGGCACGAAAACCCGAAAAAAGTATGAATTCTTCGTAACTGCTCAGGCAAAAGAAGAGGTTTCCGAAAAAAGGGATGGGCGCATGGCCCATCCCTTTTTGGATCGTTTCTTCAACTACGATTAAGAGACTGTCTGAAAACTCAACCCCGAAAGAGATTTTGCCCTGTTGGGACACATTTCGGAAAAATGGGCTTTTTCGGCATTATGCTCCTCTCAGGGAAAACCTTGAGGGTTTCGGATGGATAGTTTTCAGAAGCTGTCTAAGGGTAAATTTCTGTCAGAAAGGGTTGGTAAAAGGCCCGGCATCCCAGCGGGTGGGTGCAGGCGTCCATCGGCAGGCGCGGGACTTGATCCTTCGGGTAGGTCCCAAACACTTCCATGCAGGCCGGGCAGGCATCGGCAGGCACAACAACAACGATTTTGCTCACGCGTGGATTTTCCTGCATCCGCTTGAGTGCGTCTTCAGCTTCCGCCATGCGTTTTGCAATGGCCTCGGAGGATAAACCGGGAGATTTTAGTTGCGACATTCAGAGTGCTCCTTCAAATTTTCGAACGCTCCACACCAAATACGGTAGCGCCAAATTTTCTTCTTCGTCAGCCATTTTAACCGAACAAGGCGGAGTTTCAAAGGAAACTGCTCCTCTCTTTCGTTGAAACAAGCAGACTCAGCCGGGAGACGGGAGTTCTGCCCAAATTGTAATGAGTCTGTCCCTGACTTGCATACTTTGACGAGTAGCGATAAGATTAAAATCGCGAGGTATGATTAATCTTTGACTCTTCCGTTTTTAGCGGGTTTCCACCCCGTTGATTCCGCCAGAACCACGCCATTCTTACACACAAGGCTCGCCTAACATGAAGGTTTCTTTTTGTCCAATTTGTAACGCTGCGGTAGAACCTCAGTTTCGCTTTTGTCAAAGTTGTGGGGTCGATTTAGCCCTCGCCGCAACACTGGCAGAGGACGCCCTTTCCTCCACCACCACCCCGATTCGTCTCCCGATCTCACCCGAAGTTCTGATTCCAAAACTAGGCGAAAAACTGGTCCAACGCGGGGTTATCACGGATGAGGCCCTGCACACCGCCCTCATTTATCAGAAAGAACAAAACGCACTGAACAAACCGGTACTTATTGGACAGGCCTTAATCCACCTGGGCTATCTGGATCGAGCCACCCTGGATCAAACCATCACCGCGCAGATACTCGATTTGCAAGCGGCCTTGAGCCGCTCGAATCGCGATTTGGAAAAACGAGTGCAGGAATATACCGCCGACCTGCAACGTGCGCTCCAAAAATTGGCTGAACTCAATCAACTCAAGTCCAATTTCATCTCCAACATCTCCCATGAACTGCGTACCCCCCTCACCCACGTCAAAGGCTACCTGGAATTACTCTCCGATGAAAGCCTGGGGCCTTTATCAAAGGAACAGGAAGAAGCCACCCACGTGATGGCACGCTCGGTCGATCGGTTGGAGACCCTCATCAACGATCTGATCAAATTCTCCGAAACCTCCAAAGGCGGCATCTCCCTCCAACTGGAAAATATCCCTCTGCAAGGTCTGCTCGAAAAAATCACGTCGGATGCGATGTACAAAGCGGATAAACGCGACATCGTCCTTAAATGCCAGCTCCCCGCAGAACTCCCCGACGTAGTTGCCGACGAAGAAAATATTCACTGGGTCATTTCCCAACTCGTCGATAATGCGATTAAATTTACCAACCCCGGCGGCAAAGTCACCCTTGGGGCCGTCACCGATGGCGTAAGCGTGATGATTTCCGTCGTGGATACAGGCATCGGCATTCCCAAAGAGCGGCAGGAAGAAATCTTTCTCCCCTTTCATCAGTTGGACAACTCCCCACGGCGCCGCTATGGCGGAACCGGGATGGGTCTCACGCTAGTCAAACGGATCATCGAAGCCCACAACACCCAACTGCAACTTCATAGCGTGCCGGGAAAAGGCACCCGTTTTCAGTTCTCGCTCCCCGTCGGGGTCGCGATACCGATAGGTTAGAAAAAAGTCCGAGACCAGGTGCATGAACCAACCCCCATCGTCTGATCCCAAATCCTCCCCCGCGGCTCTCGCCAACCTCAAAAACGAATTCCTTAGCGCGCTTCAGCGCAACCTGGCCGATCACCTGCCGCCCCCCCATCAATACCAACAAGAAGTCTGGAAACGCATCCAACAGGTGTACCAGCACATGCATCTCAACCTCCCGGAAGCCACGCGAAATCGCTTTGTCCGGGAGGTCTTCGATGAACTCACCGGGTACGGCCCCATCCAACCCCTGCTCAACGATCCGGAAATCAGCGAAATTATGGTCGTGGGGGCAAAAAAGGTGTACATCGAACGAAATGGGGAATTAATCCAAACCCCCATCGTTTTCGATGACGATGCCCACGTCATGCGGATCATTGAACGCATCGTCAGCCCCCTCGGACGCCGGGTAGACGCCGACTCGCCCGCGGTGGACGCCCGTCTCCCGGATGGGTCGCGGGTCCACATCATCATCCCCCCGGTCGCGGTCGATGGCCCCTGCTTAACCATTCGCAAATTCCTGATCAACAAAATGGAGATCGCCGACCTGATCCAGCTCGGTTCGTTGACCGATCACATGGCCGAATTTTTGCAGGCTTGTGTCGCCACCCGCCTCAACATCATCATCTCCGGCGGCACCAGTTCGGGCAAAACGACGATGCTCAACATCCTGTCCAGTTTCATCCCCCCGAACGAACGCATCATCACCATCGAAGACGCCGTCGAACTGCAATTGAAACAAAAACATGTCGTCCGCCTGGAAACTAAAAACCCCAACGTGGATGGAAGCGGGGAAATGACCACCCGCATCCTCGTCCGCAACGCCCTACGTATGCGCCCGGACCGGATCATTGTCGGGGAAGTCCGATCCGGTGAGGCGATGGACATGCTCCAGGCAATGAACACCGGCCACACAGGGTCGCTGACCACGATCCACGCCAACACCCCGCGTGACGCCATTTCCCGGATTGAGACCACATGCATGATGGCGGGTTTGGACATGCCTCTGCTCCCGATCCGAAAACAGATCGCCTCCGCCTTCAACCTCATCGTTCACCAAAGCCGCCTCGAAGACGGGACACGCAAAACCACCCAAATCACCGAAGTGGCCGGGATGGAAGGCGATGTGGTCACGCTGACCGACATTTTCAAATTCGAGAAAACCGGCGTAGGTCCGGAAGGGAAAATCCTCGGGGAACTCAAGCCGACCGGCATCCGGCCAATGTTTAGCCCACGGTTGGAAGTGGTGGGGTACAAATTAGGCGGTGCCATCTTCGGGGCGGCGTCCTCCGCCTGGAGCGAGGCGCGTATTCAAGCCCGTCGCAACAAGACGTGAAAAAGCATCTCTGCTATAATAAAAATGTCGTTTAACAGAAGCCTTTTCAGGCACTTCCCGATTCAATTGGAGTTATTATGATTAATCCCCAAGCAATTACCCTTCGCAAAAAAAAGCTGGCTGTGCTGATTTTGGATGCCCGGCTGGCCTCCGGGCGAACAATTGCTGAGTGCGCCAGTGTGCTGGGTCTCTCCCAAAAAGCTTTTCAGGCCTATGAGCAGGGGGACGAAGCACCCTCATTGCCAGAAATTGAAACGCTGGCTTATTTTTTCAATATCCCCGTCAGCCACTTCTCCGGCAACACGGCGATGTCTGCCAATGGCGCGCAGGATACACGCAAGAAAAAACTACACAAAGTCATTGACATCCGGCAAAGCATTGTCGGCACCCTGCTTCGCAAAGCACGGGAAGAAAAAAGCCTGACCATCGAAGTATTAAGCAAACGCACGGGCATCCCCGCGGCAGACATCGAATTGTACGAAACAGGCGAAAAACCCGTCTCAATCCCGATTCTGGAAGTTCTGGCGGGCACGCTCGGGCGCGCCATGGTGGAATTCCAGGATACGCATGGCCCGGTAGGCGCATGGTTGCGGGAACAACGCACCTTACAACAAGTCGCGGCCATGCCCGAAGAATTGCAATCGTTCGTCTTTAAACCCATCAATCGCCCTTATTTAGAAATTGCCAAACGTCTCAGTGAAATTGAAGTGGATCGCCTGCGCGCGGTCGCCGAAGGTTTATTGGAGATTACGTTATGAGCCAGGAATTATCCCTCACCCCCACCCAACTCAACCAAGAAGGCAAGAGCGCCTACGAACGTGAAGAGTACGAACAAGCCGCCCGCGCGTTTGAAGCCGCCGAACGTGGATACGCCGCCGCAGGCGATCCCCTCAACGCGGCAGAAATGGCAAACAACCGCAGTGTCTCGCTCTTGCAAAATGGAGATGCCCAGGGCGCGTTAGACGCGGTAGGCACAACCGTCGAAGTGTTTGCCCAGGCCAAAGATACACGCCGTCAGGCGATGGCGTTGGGAAACCAGGCCGCCGCCCTGGCGGGGTTGGGAAAACGCGAAGAGGCCGAAAAGCTCTATTGGGAATCGGCGCGTTTATTGAATGACATCGGAGAAACGGCGTTACGCGCCTCAGTTTTGCAGGCGATTTCCCGTTTACAGCTCCGCTCCGGGCGCTATATGGAAGCCGTCGCCAGTATGCAATCCGGGCTGGATAAGGTGGAAAAACCCAGTTGGACCCAACGGTTTTTGAAAAAATTGCTTCAAATCCCCTCTCGCCTGATGAATCGCTAACCGCAACACCCCGAGATCTTTCGACATGCTTTTTCATTAACTACTCACTCAGAGTAGAAAGTTCTGAAAAAAGTGGATGAAAGGGTGATGTACAGTCCCCTTTCATCCACTTTTTTCGAGAATCCTCAACACGGCCTGTGAGTAACTACCTTTTTCAACATACGCATAGTGCTGTCCGGGTGCGTCCGGCACAGGAAACGGATCGATTGTCATTAAGCAATCTGTTCCATTTTGAGCCTTTCATCTACCGCCATTTGGATTGGAAACGTCCGCTTGACTGGCTGGGAGATTCTCCGTTTTTGGTGGCCGAACAAAAAGGGCGTTTGGTGGCGGCACTGGCTTGTCCCCCTGAACCGCCGGGGGTAGCCTGGCTGAGAGCTTTTGCCGCCTCCAACCAGGGACGGCTGGAACAGCTCTGGAAACCACTTTGGGAGGAGGCCTGGCGCGCGTTGAACGCGCAGGACGTGCCCCAAATTGCCGCCCTGTGCACCGAAGCCTGGATGCGGAAATTGCTGGAGGAGAGTGGTTTTCGGCGAACACAAACCGTGGTGCTGTTGGCCTGGGATGATCTGGCCCCGCTTGTCCCGCCGCGTTGCCCTCTTCGTCCCCGCTTGATGCTTCTGGAGGATTTGCCCGAGGTCACCGCGCTTGACTGGGTGAGTTTTGTTCCGCTGTGGCGCAATTCTCAAGCGGCGCTCGAAATCGCGTTTCAACAGGCGCTTTTCGCCACGGTGATTGAAGATAACGGCGAAATTGTCGGGTACCAGATCAGTACCCCCAGCCCGCGCGGGGGGCACCTCGCCCGGTTGGCGGTTCACCCGCGGACACAGGGACAAGGGATCGGGTATGCGCTGGTGCATGATCTGTTGATTCGTTTTCTCAATCAGCCCGCGGGATTTGGCCCGGTTCAAGTGACCGTGAATACGCAGGCGGAAAATAAGGCTTCGTTGGCAGTGTATAAAAAGGCGAATTTTTTCTTGACGGGGCACGATTATCCCGTTTTTGAATATCGACAGGCATCGGCCTGAAATGTCCAGGTCTCCCAGGGGGAACGATCCTCAACATGGTTGCGGGGTTTGGTAATTAGGAAGATTTTCAGGCTTTTCTCACCTGAGGTTAATCGAGATCATTAAAATTCTGAGAATGAATAAAACCCCTACCCACACGCCTGATAAAACTTCCAAACGCGATGAACTTCGAAAAAAACGCCAACGAGAACAACGTGCCTCTCAGATATGGTGGGGAGGCGGCATCCTGCTAATCCTGGGGGGGATAGCGGCTTTTATTTGGTTTGCGAACCGCCCGCTCTTAGGCGAAGAATTTCCGGTGGCTGGGGCCAATGATCATGTGGCCGAAAACAATCCTCTGCCCCCCTTTAGCACCGACCCGCCCACTTCCGGGACCCATTACCCGACCTGGTGGGAGCCTGGATTTTACGATGAAACCAGTCTCCAGGCTACGACGGTCGCGGCCCCCGCGGGGTATCTAGTTCACAATCTTGAACACGGATATGTCATCTTCTGGTATAACTGCACGCTGGTTACTCCCGAAGAATGTGTCACCCTAAAAAATGATCTCCGCACATTGATCGAAGAGGCCAATCATTTCAAAGTGATCGCTTTCCCCTGGACGACAACGGATGTGCCCGTGGTCGCAACTTCGTGGGGACAGATGTTAAAAATGCAGAGTTTTGATGCTAACCTGGCCGCGGAAATGATCCAACGCAACCGTAATCATGCGCCAGAACCCAATGCCCAATAAATAGGAGAAATGTTGTGACCAATAAAACATCCCGTGAATCTCGGCGTGAAAAACGCCAACAACAACAACGTCGCCAAATCACTCGAAATATGCTGATTATTGTGGGCGTCTTTCTGCTTCTGGCGGCTGGTATCCTTTACGGCAGTCTCCGCCCTGTCGGCGACGTGGTAGAAATCACCCCCAGAGACCTGCCCAACGCCAATGGCCGTCAATTGGGCGATCCCAATGCCCCGGTTGTCTTAGAGGTTTTTGAAGATTTTCAATGCCCCGCCTGTTTGGAGTTTACGGAAAATATCGAACCTGCCCTGCTTACCAACTATGTAGAGACAGGAAAAGTTTTATTCATTTTCCGCTTCAATCCTTTTATCGATGACCGCTCCTCCACCAACGAATCAGACCAGGCCGCCAATGCCAGTTTGTGTGCGGACGAACAAGGGAAGTTTTGGGAGTACCACGATATGCTGTTCGCCAACCAAAACGGTGAGAATATTGGGGCCTACTCGAATAGACGCTTGCAAGCCTTCGCCGAAACCCTCAGCCTGGATATGGACGCTTTCAATTCTTGCTTCAAAGACAACAAATACCAGGACGAAATTTTCCAAGACCTGGCCCTGGTTCGAGAACGGTTTGTCACCGGCACGCCGACCGTGTTTGTCAACGGGCAGATTTTGCCCAACTTTGCCTACGGGACCATCCAAACCGCCATTGAAACGGCGTTAGCCTCAGCCCCCTAAAAAAACTTTTCCCCACACCAATAAAACGTGTGGCTGAATATTCAGCCACACGTTTTTTGATCTCCGAAATTATTCTTTTACAGTAACTACTCAGCCTAGAGTAGAAAGTTCCGGCTCTACCGGAATTAACGGGATGGGAACCCGAATTTTGAAGGTGCTGGGGGATGTACATCCCCCAGCACCTTCAAAATTCGGCATATTTCCCGCTAAAAACAGAAGAGCCAAGTTCCGCATTACCCCTAAGCAGTTACCTTTTGCAAACCCTAAACGGGGCGGAAACCCAAGGTGTACTCAGACTATGGGATGGCCGCCTTTTCTGGGTTAAGTTTCAAGCGATGTAAGGGAGAAAAATTCGCTTATAATTTTTTGCAGTTTAGCTTGAGGAGATGTCTCTATGAAAACGTTCCTGACAGGTATCCTGCTTATCTTGATCGGCATATTGATCGCGGGCGTGATCGCGCTCACCACCGCCCCCCCGCGCGGGGAACCGATTACCCTCCTCCCCCCGCCCACCCCCCTTCCGATTATCGTGGATGTTGAAGGTGCCGTGTCCCACCCTGGCCCGATCCAAATTCCCGCCGCCAGCCGCGTGCAGGATGCCCTGGAAGCCGCCGGGGGGCCGTTGCCCGACGCTGACCTGACCTCCCTCAACCTCGCCGCCCCGCTTGTGGATGGAACCCAAATCCTGGTCCCCGGTCACACACAACCAACCCAACCCGCGACGGCGAACCCGGCGTCTCAAACCCTCATCAACCTCAACACCGCCTCTGTGGACGAACTCGCTACGCTCCCAGGCATCGGCCCGGCCACCGCCCAGCGTATTGTCGATTACCGAACCCAATTTGGGGCTTTTAAGACCCTGGAAGACCTCACCCAAGTGTTTGGCATCGGCCCGGCGACGCTGGCACAAATCAAAGATTTGATTACCGTTAGCCCTTGATCCCCCGTGATTGCACATTACCACCGACAAATTACAACCGACGCGCTGGGAAAACACTTTCGCCCCCAAGCGCTTGAAATAATCATCCAGGGCAATCTGCACCAGGATGATCTGAAATACCTGCTAGGTGCTTACCCGCATTACCATTTCGATGACAATGCCTTTGACCGCACGTATGCTTACCTCGCGGAACAAAACGAGGTAATTTTCTCGACTCTCGCCGCCAACCTTCCGCTCCCCCCAGCCTGGGAAGCCTTCGGAAAAATCACCCACACCCTTCAGGATTTTTACGCCCATAGCAATTATGTCCAACGTTGGTTGGCCCAATTCCCTGACACCCCCCCTGATCCCGAAGACATCCCCCCCCTCCTCCCCGATCTGCTCTCCCAACCGCATCTACGCTCAGGCCGGGTGCTAATAAGCCTGGAGATTTTGGGCATGATTCCCGTCGTGGGACACCTCCTGCGCCCGTTCTTTCCCGCGGACACCCACATCCGCATGAACCTGGATCAGCCGAAATCAGGCCCCTTATTTCCCTACGCCTACGTCGCCGCCCGAAAGCGTACCGAAGAAGCATTTAAGACCCTGACGGAGCAAATTACCCTGCGATATGGTGGGCAAATCCTGCCGAAATTCATCGGTGAGGCTGAGTAACTTTTCAACAGATAACTATGCAGAAAATCACACGTTTCTTCCCCCCTGCTCCCACATTCGACGAGGAAGATAAAACCACGGAAGCCCACCTCACCCATGTAATCCTGGTGAGTCTTTTTATGATCACGGCATTAACTGGGTTAACCCCGCTGTTCCTTCGGGAGATGGTTTTATCGTTGCCTGTTTTTTACCTGGTTGTCATAGGGTCGATGGGGATATTGCTGGGATTATTTGCCCTTTTGCGGCGCGGATATATTCGCCTGACCAACTGGATCATGATCAGTCTTTTTTGGCTTGTCATTACGGGGTTGATCTTCCTCTCCGGCGGCCTCCGATCCCAGGCTTTTTTCGGATACTTTGCCATCATCGCCCTAACTTCTTTGCTTTTAGGCGCACGCCCCAGTCTGGGCGTCACCTTTCTTTGTATTGTCGCGGGAACCGTCGCGTTCTTTATAGGAGAAAACCCACGTCTCGCTTCCGTCTCTCTGCTTCCCCCTCTGTCTGCTGTGTGGTTTTCTTCCAGTGCCTATTTGATCATTCTGGCGGTTTTACAAAATGTGGCCTCCAAAACCCTGCGCCAGGCCCTCCAGCGCGCCCGCACGAGTGAAGCGCAATCTCGCGAACAACGCGATTTTGCCCTTCAGGTGATGAACACCATCGGGCAAGGGTTAACCATCACGAGGTCGGATAAATTAGAGTACGTCAACCCGGCTTTTATGCAAATGACTGGCTATCCCCTCGAAGAGATACTTGGCAAAAACCCTAATGAGTTTGCCGTCTCCGAAGATCTCCCCACCCTCCGCCAGGCCCAAGCCCATCGCCAAAAAGGAGAAGCGAATACTTACGAAGTCCGCATTAAAGGAGCGCATGGAAAAATTATTCACTCCCTGATCACGGCGGTGCCCCGCTGGGAAAACGGGAAGGTGTTGGGGGCTATTGCGACGCATACCGATTTAACCGAGCGCAAGCACATGGAAGAATCTTTGCGCCAGAGTGAAGAAGCGGCGCGTGCCGCTGAAACGCTCTACCGCAAAGCCATCGAAGCCGCCGATGCGGTCCCCTATCGTCTTGAGTACGGGCCCGAGGCTTTTGAAACCCCCTATCCTTTCATGGGGAGCGGCATAGAAGAACTGACCGGATATACGCCGCGCGAAATGACACCTAAAGTCTGGGATTCCCTGATCGTTAATGCCCATTTGCGCGGGGCGGCGGCTGGTTTGCCGATTCCGGAAGCCGTAAGATTGGCACGCGAAGGGAAATTGCTTGTTTGGCAATGTGACTACCAGATTCGCACGCGACAGGGTGAACTCCGCTGGGTGGCCGATACAGCCGTCGAAATTTTGAACGAACGAGGCACCTCCAACGGTTCGATTGGGATTCTCCAGGATATTACCGACCGCAAACAGGCTCAGGCGGCTATCGAACGCGAACATTATTTGCTCCGTACCATCATTGATAACCTGCCGGACTATATCTACCTCAAAGACACCGAACACCGTTGTTTGGTCAGCAACCTGGCGAATGCCCGTGCGCTCGGCACCACGCCCGAGGAATTGATCGGGAAAACCCTGACAGATTTTTACCCCGCTGAACTCGCAGAAGCCTACCACCTCACCGACAAAGAAATTATCGCGACCGGGCGCAGTGTGCTCAACCAGGAAAACACCTTTTTCGATCTGACGAGCAACGCCCAACGGTGGACGCTGATGACGCGTATTCCCTTCCGGGCCTCGGACCAAACGGTGATCGGCGTGATCGGGATCAGCCACGACATCACCAACTACAAATTGGCTGAAATGGCCCTCGCCGAACAGGTCAAAGAAACCTCGATGCTTTATCAGATTTCAGGCAAGCTGGCACGGGTGGCGGTTAACCTGGAAGATTTGGCACTGCAAATCGCCCAGACCGTGGTGGAAGATTTAAAATTGACCGCGTGTGGGGTTTGGTTGGTGGATGAGGAACAGGGGGTTTTGCGGTCGTCAGGTTATTTTGGTGAGGCGGAGCACATTCCCCGCGACGATATGCCGCTGGATGGGATGGGGCTGATCCCGGCGGCAGTTCGGGGAGGGGAGATCATTTACGCACCTGATGTGCGCGCGGATGCCCGGTATCTGGCCGGGGACCCCACCACCCTGTCCGAGTTGGTGGTCCCGCTCCGGGTTCAGGAACGCGTGATCGGGGTTTTGAACATCGAGAATCCCGAGTTGGATGCCATTCGCCCTCGTCAACGGCGCGTGCTGGTGGCGTTCGCGGAACGGGCGGCGCTCGCGTTGGAAAATGTCCGGTTAGTGGAATCCCTTGAAACGGCGGTCGCAAATGTGCAACAGCTTAATTTCGTGTTGGAACAACGGGTGCAGGAGCGGACAGAGGCGTTGGAGCTTCGGACGGATCAACTTGAAACAGCGAATCAGGAACTGGAAGCGTTTTCCTATTCGGTTTCTCACGATTTGCGTGTCCCGTTGCGCGCGATTGACGGGTTTTCCACGATCTTAATTGATGGTTATGCGGATCAAATCCCGGCTGAGGCCCACCATTATCTCCACCGGGTGCGTGAAGGTGCCCAACGGATGAATCAATTGGTCAACGATTTGCTGGCTTTTTCCAGAATTTCTCGCAAAGAATTGACCAAACAGGAGACTGATCCTGTTTCGCTAGTGCATGCGGTGTTGGACGAACTGCAAAGCGAACAGGTGGGCCGAGGGATCGAATTGACGATTGGGGCGTTGCCCGTTTGTTATGCTGATCCGGCTCTGCTTCGGCAGGTATACGCGAACTTGATTAGCAATGCGCTAAAGTTCACCCGCGCGAAAACACTCGCCCGGATCGAAATCGGTGCCCATGTGCAAAAGGGGGAAACGATCTATTTTGTACGGGATAATGGGGCGGGGTTTGATATGAAATTTGCCCCGAAACTGTTTGGAGTTTTCCAACGCTTGCACACGGTGGATGAATTTGAAGGCACCGGGATCGGGCTGGCGAATGTCAAGCGCATCATCACCCGGCATGGGGGGCGCATCTGGGCGGAGGCAGAACTCGACCAGGGCGCGGCTTTTTATTTCACGCTGGAATAGTTTATGAAGACACGTTTACAGACTCTCCTCACGCCTCCCGTATTCGACAATGAAGAGAAGACACTGACCGCGGGCCTCCTTTATACGTTGTTCGCGCTGGTCATTGGAATTTCGCTCTTGGCGACCATTCCTTTGGCGTTTTTTGTTTCTCCGGGAGGGTGGGTTATCGGAATACAGGGGGTGGCGGGGATTCTCATCTGCGTCGTGCTGGCTTTTTTCGTCCGACATGGCATTGTGCGCCCGGTGGCGTATCTGCTCGTGGGGACATTTTGGGCTTTGAATACCTGGACGGTGTTTTCGGCAGGGGGCATTCATGCGGACGCGTTTGGGAATTTTATGGTGATTATTTTTGCGACGGGGTTGTTATTGGGGCCTGTTGCAGGCATAGGGATCACGGTATTGAGTGCCCTGGTGGGGGCCGCGGCGGTATTGGCGGAAGTGAAGGGCCTGCTCCCGCCGGAAACGCTTGGGCAAACGCCGTACACCTTGTTATATAGCCATGTCGCGCTGTTCATTCTTGTCGTCATGCTCCAGGGTTTTTCCGCACGCATTACACGCGGCGCGCTGTACCGGGCACGGGAGAGCGAACGTCAATACCGCAGTTTTTTGGAAAGTATCCCGGCGATTACCTATATCAACGGGTTGGATGAGGATGCACCCACGACGTATGTCAGTCCACAGGTGGAGGGGCTATTGAAGTATTCCCAACAGACTTTTCTGGATGATCCCTTTTGGTGGTCCAAACTGGTACACCCTGAGGATCGCGCACGCGTGGAACAGGTAAATCAAACCGTCAACGCGTCCGGTGCGCCTTTCATCATCGATTACCGGTTGATCGCCCAGGATGGCGAGGTGAAATGGGTGCATGACGAAGCCGTTTTAATGCGGAATGAAAAGGGGGAGCCACAATATTGGCTGGGGGTTTGGACGGATATCACCGCGCGCAAGCAGATCGAAACGGCGCTGGCACAGGAGCGCGACTTGCTTCAGGCCCTCATGGATAACATTCCTGATCTGATTTATTTTAAAGATACTTTCTCGCGTTTTATCCGCATTAACCAGGCAATGGTCAGGCATTTAGGGGTGACGACCTCCGAGCAGGCCGCGGGAAAAACCGATCTGGACTTTCAAGCGCCCCACCTGGCCCAGGCGTTTTACGATGAAGAACAGGAGATGCTGAAAACCGGAAACCCCGTCATCGACCGGTTGGAATTTAATCCTTCCCAAGATGGGCAACTCCGTTGGATTTCAGCCACCAAAGTGCCCTTGTACGACGAACACAAAAAGATTACCGGCCTGGTGGGCATCTCGCGCGATGTGACCGAAAGTAAACTGGCCCTGCAAACCCTGGAAAAACAAGCCACCGAACTCGCCACCGTGGCGCGGGTCAGTGCCGCCGTCTCGACCCTGCTCAACCCCGCGGAGCTTTTACAAACCGTGGTGGATTTGACCAAAGAAAGTTTTAAACTCTATCATGTGCATATTTATTTATTGCACGATGATGAACAAAGTTTGTACGTCGCGGCGGGGTCGGGGGCGGCGGGAAGAGAGATGCAGGCAACGGGGTGGCAAATTCCCTTTGACCACCCTCACTCGATTGTGGCGCGGGTGGCCCGCACCCGCATGGGGGAACGGATCAATGACATTCAGGAAACCTCAGATTTTCTCTTCAACCCCTTCCTTCCCAATACCCGCGCCGAGTTAGCCGTACCCATGATCGTCGGCGATCAATTGTTGGGCGTATTTGACCTGCAAAGTGAAATGATTGGAAAATTTGGGGAAGATGCCCTTCAGGTGTACCTCGCCCTCGCGCAACAAATGGCCGTGGCGCTTCAAAATGCCCGACGCTACGAACTTGTACAGACCTTTAACGCAGACTTGGAAACGCGCGTCCAACAACGTACCGCCCAACTCGAAGCCGCCAACCAGGAACTTGAATCCTTTTCTTACACCGTCTCGCACGACCTACGCGCCCCCGTCCGGGCCATGGCCGGATTCTCATCCATTTTGCTTGAAGAGTTTGCCCATGTCCTTCCCGTAGAGGCACAGGGATATTTACAACATGTGCGTGCGGGGGCAGAGCGGATGGGGCAGTTGGTGGATGGCCTGCTCACTTTCACCCGTTTGGGACGGCAGGCGATTGTCCGGCAACGTGTGGAAGTCACGACCATTGCCCGGCAGGTGTACGACGAAATGATCGAGACGCAACTGGGGCGCAAAATCACCGTCTCGATGCGCCAATTGCCGCCCAGCGAAGCCGACCCGGCTTTGCTCCGGCAAGTCTATCTCCAATTATTTGACAACGCCTTCAAATACACCCAGGCCGAACCAGAGGCGTTCATCGAAGTGGGTTCCTTTGAACAAAATGGGCAAAACGTTTATTTTGTGCGTGACAATGGCATCGGGTTCGATATGCAATATGCCGACAAACTCTTCGGCGTTTTTCAGCAACTCCATTTACCCGGAGAATATGAAGGGACCGGCATTGGCTTAGCCCTGGTAAAACGTATCATCGAAAAACATCATGGCCGGATTTGGGCCAGAGCCGAACCGGGGGTGGGAGCCACGTTTTTTTTCACCCTCGAACAGGAGCCTGTATGAAAAAATGGGGTCGCTATTTTCAACCACCCGTGTTTTCGGATGAGGAGCAAAACCGTCGCGTGCAGGCCTTGCACACGATGTTGATTTATCTAGGGATCGCCTTTTTGTTTGGAGGCGGGCTGGCGGCTATTTTTGTGTTTGAAGAAAAAATCTTTCCAACCTTTGCCGCTCTTTTGGGCCTTTGTGTTATCACGCTTGCCTATACCCTCAACAGACAGGGACGATATGAGCTTGCCGCCAAAATCTTACTGAGCACGTTCTGGGGCCTCACCACCTTGCTGATTGGACTTTCACAAGGGCCACGCAGTCTGGATATGATTTTTTACGTTTCCGGCACAGTTGCCGCAGGTTTGTTGCTCGGTGGCCGGATGGCCTCGCTTTACGCAGGGGCCTCCGCGGGCGTTAGTTTAATGATCTTGATCCTCACCCAAACGGGGATGGTCGCCCTGCCCAATCTCTTCTCCTTTCCCCCCCTCTCCGCATGGGTGATCCTGGCGATGAATTTGACGTTAGTCTTAATCCCCTTAAACCTCACCCTTCAACTCCTCGCCACCTCCCTAACTGCCTCCCGCAAAGACCTCACCGAACGCATCCGAGTCGAAACCCATCTACACTCCCGCGAACGCATCTTGCAAGCCGTAGCCTTTGCCGGGGAACAATTTCTCGCCGTCCCCAACTGGCAAACCCACCTCCAGACCATTCTCGCCCGTCTGGGGGAAGCGACCGGGGTCAGCCACGTGTACATTTTCGAACACCATCTCACCCCCAACGGAGATGAAGTCGCCTCCCTGCGTTTTGAATGGGCCGCCTTCGGGCAACCCTCCGATCTCAACAACCCCCTCTTTCAAAATTCGCCCCTTTTGCGCACCGATTTTTCCATCTCTTACAACCGGTTAAGCCAGGGCCTCCCCCTGATCGCCAGTCGGACGACCCTGAACCCAGCCGAAATCGAGTTCTTGTTGGAGCGGAACATCAAAGCCCTCCTCGAAATTCCCCTCTTCGTCCACGGAAAATGGTGGGGAACGATGGGATTCGACGATTACGTCCAGGATCGGGACTGGTCATCCATTGAAGTGGACGCGCTCAAAGTCGCCGCGAACGTGCTCAGCGCCGCCATCGAACGCCAACAAGCCGATACCGCCCGCCAAATCAGCGAAGCACGGTTCCGCGCGTTTATGGAAACCAGCCCCTCCATCGCCATCATAAAAGATGCCGAAAACCGCTATGTTTACTGCAACCCAAAAGTTGAAGCCTTGTTTGGCCTCCCCATTGACGCGATTATGGGGAAGACCGAATACGATCTCTTTCCGTCTCCCGCCGCCGAACAGTTTACCGCCAGTGACCAGCAGGTGTTGAAAACGGGGCTCCCGCACATCACCGAAAATTTTGCCCCCACCCCGACGGGGGAGCGTCATGATTGGTGGGTGTTCAAATTCCCCATGACCGATCCAGACGGAAAACAATACGTCGGTATCCAAATCCTGGATATTACCGCCCGGAAACAGGCCGAGCGCGAAGTCCTGAAGTTGAACAAAGAGTTGGAACAACGCGTGCAGGAACGCACCCGACGCCTGGAAGCGATGAACAAAGAGTTGGAAACTTTTTCGTATTCGGTCTCCCATGACTTGCGCGTGCCTTTGCGCGCCATCCGCGGCTTTACCGCCCTGGCTTTGGAAGAATGTGATGAGACACTGGACCCTATCTCCAAGCTTTATCTCAACAAAGCGCTGACTGCGGCGCAAGACATGAATGATCGCATTGACTCTTTGCTCACTTTTTCCCGTTTAAGCCGCGCCGAACTCGTGCGTTCTCCGTTGAATCTAACAGAAATGGCCCACCAGATTTTTCAGGGTTTGCAATCAACCGAGCCTAACCGTGCGGTGTCCTGGCATGTCGCGCTGGGGCTATCCGTTTGTGCGGATGAAAATCTAATGCAAAGCGTGCTGGACAATTTGTTGGGAAATGCCTGGAAATATACGAGTAAAACCGCAAACCCTACCATCGCCTTTGGGGTTGAAACTCACCAAGAGGAATTGATTTTTTTTATTCAAGACAATGGCGCAGGTTTTGACATGGAATATGCCGATAAACTTTTTGCCCCCTTTCAACGAATGCACAGTGTCCATGACTTCCCCGGACATGGGATCGGATTAGCCACCGTCAAACGGATCATCACCCGGCATGGCGGACGCATATGGGTGGATGCAAAACCGGAGCATGGCGCCACGTTTTATTTCACCTTGCCTTCCGAATGTCCCCCAAAGGCGAACGCCCAATGAACCGGTGGTTGCCGCCCATTGAGTTGGCGGAAGAAATGCAAACGCGCATCGCGAACATTCTTCAAAACCTCATCCTGATCCTGATGGTAGGCACCGTCATCAGTATGTTGACTTATTGGCTCATCGCGCCTCGCACGTACATTTTTGGGGCGCTTGGGTTGGTGCTAGGGGCATTCGGACTGACTTTAATCCTGACGCGGCGGGGGTATTTGTCCGCGGCAGGGTTTCTGGTGGTTTGTGTGCTCTTAATTCTCGTCACCTACCTTTTATACACCGCCCAGGCAGGCATCCGCGATGAGGCGGCCATCATCTACCCCGTCATCGTCATTATCGCCGGAATTGTCTTATCAGGGCGCACGTTTACCCTGGCCGTACTCCTGACCATTCTCTCCGTCGCCTTCATCGTCATCGGCGAAATGCGCGGTCTGATCCCCACGACAGACATTCCCCCCATCAAAATTTCGTATTTTCTGACCTTTGCCACCGTTTTGACCATCATGGCCAGTGCGATTCGGCTAATGGCCAAAAATTTGTATACCTCCTTGGAACAGCTCAAAGCCAATGAACGTGCATTAGCGAAAGCCAATCTTGAACTGGAACAACGCGTTCACGAACGCACCTCCCAGCTCGAACGCTCCTACAAAGAGATGGAAGCCTTTTCTTACACCGTCTCGCACAATCTGCGTGCCCCCTTGCGCGGCATCACCGGCTTTGCCGAAATTTTGATGGAAGAATCCCAGGCTGACCTCACCCCCACCACCCGGCACTATCTGATCCGCATCAGCCACAATGCCCAGTTGATGGGACAATTAGTAGACGATTTACTCACCTATTTACATCTGGCCAAACGCGAACTGAAACGCCGCCCGGTCAACCCCACCGAAAGTGCGCGGGCGGCGCTGACCGATCTCTCTCCACGCCCTATCAATGAAATCCACATCCACACCATGCCCAACGTCCTGGCCGATCCCGCATTACTGGAACGCGTCTACTTTTACCTGCTCGAAAATGCCCTCAAGTTTTCCCAACACCGCCCCACGCCCCACATTGAAGTAGGCAGTCTCGAAAAAGATCAAACCACGGTTTATTTTGTGCGGGACAATGGCATCGGCTTTGAGATGCAATACGCCTCGAAAATCTTTGGCATGTTTGAACGTCTGCATCTGGAAGAAGAATACGAAGGCACGGGCGTTGGCCTCGCCATCGTTCAGCGCATTCTCGAAAAACACCGCGGACAAATCTGGGTCGAAGCCGCCCCCGATCAGGGCGCAACCTTCTTCTTCACCCTGCCCGAAACACCCCGGAAATGACGGAATAGGCCCCCCTTTCAACATTCGGCCTTTTTCCCACCACAAGCGGAAGAATTAAAAAATGAGAGTACTCAGCCTAGAGTAGAAAGTTCCGAAAAAAGAGCTGAAAGGGGGAAGGTCTTCCCCCTTTCAGCTCTTTTTTTCGGGGATTCTCTGCCTTACCCCTGAGCAGTTACGTTTTTGGGGGAAATGATGTGCCCTAATTTCTCTGAGTTGGGGCTTTGACGAACAAATATCCCGCGTGGGAAATGCCGAGAATGACCGTCATACTGGTGGAAAACGAAGGAAATTCAAAAACAAGCGGGGCACGGATCAGCGCATCATTGGTAATGAACGAGCCAATCGCAAACACATAGACGGTGATCAGCGTGATGGTAAAAAAGAACATCTGCACCTTGGACAAGTCAATGGTGTCCTTGTTTCCTTCGTCGTCGCCATAAAAAATATCCCTAATTTTGGGTTCCTTCGCCTGATAGAGCACGACCGCCGTTTGTGCATTGGGTTGGAGATCAATTTTCGTTTTATTATATTTGTTATTTTTGATCAAACTCGACCAACCAAAAGAAACCGTACTGATGCCCAGCGCGATCCAGATTTCATTCGGAAAAGCGATGTTGAGAGGCTGAGGGGTGCAATCGACATCTTCCGTTTCCTGACACCCCTCCGCGGGGTCGAGGGCCTCCGGCATGGTACGGATGAGGGCCACCGACAGGTAGGCGGAGATGATCACGACCGTCCACAACGTAACTTGCAAGCGGGAGAGGCTCGTGCGGTTACGATTTTTTTCGATCAACACCCCGTACCAGAGGGGTTTATCCTCGACCCCCAGGCCAAGATAAATCAACATCACCCCAAGCAAAGCGGCAGATGTTCCCCAGATGAAGAGGGCGTGGAGTTGTGCAAAAAGCCCAATCCCCAGCCAGATCGCGATAATGATGAAAGCAATGACCAAAAGGTTTTGCAGTTGTTTGGTGGACATCAATAGGTCTCCAGAAGGATGCGCTTATGGTTTGGGGGCAATGGCAGAGATGCCCCCCGTGTTGAAACTGGCAATAACGTGAAGGACAAAATCAGGCGGAACCCCCATCGCCAAGGAAATATCCTGTGGCGGCCAGCCTCGGTGAGAGAGTTGGATGATGCGCGAAAAAATATAACCTTCCACGTTATCCGCTCTTTCCCAATAGAACAAGATTTCGAGTTCGTCAACCGTGATCGGACGAACCTTCATGGTCTCCTCCTTTATAATTCGTGAGCCATAATGAGCACTCTAAAACTTCGATCTTTCCAGCGATTGCTGGGGCCAAAGTTGTAGAGCCGACTGGTCAGACGGGAAAAATCGGTTGTGTTGCTCCAGGAGCCACCACGCAAGGCCAGGTATAGATGGGAGGAACTGTAATAATTGGCTTGCCATTCCCAGGTGTTGCCCGATAAATCCCATAATTTGTGAGGGTGACTTTGCCCCAAGGGGTACATCGCCACCGGAGTGGTACGGGCAATGTTACTTTCTTTAGTATTGGCCCGTCGCACAATGTCATTCTCAAAACGCGTGATTTTTCCCGCTTTATCCCAGGGGAAACGCTCAGGATGGGTAGGCCCTCCCGCGGCCACCAACCATTCCACTTCCGTGGGGAGGCGAATTTCTTTCGGGCGAACGTTGGGATTGGCACTGCCCTCTTGAAAATCGGCATCGTTCCAGTGTTTTTGAAGCCATCGGCAATAGGCATTGGTTTCAAACCACGAAAGGCCGACAATGGGCAGGCCTTTACGCTCGCTCCCAAAATGGGGATCATGCCAAAATGCCGGATAAATTCTTCCGTCCGGGTCGTTGAAACGGTTGAGTTGATAGTTGCGATACCATTGCCACCCCGTATCCCCCCAATGATTCCCCATCGGGTTACTGAGTTCATCAAATTTCGGGAACCCCGTCCAGAGATCAGGGTCCGCGAAATCTTCCGCTTCCAGAAAGCGTTGGTATTGAATATTGGTGACGGGATATTTACCGATATAAAACCCTTTGATTTTCAGCAGGTAGGGGGGCAACTCGTCCGCGGCGTCCGCGATGCCTTTGGGAACGGGGATATAGGCAAATTCATACAGGTCGGGAGGAAGCCACCCCAATTGATCGAGGACATCCGCGGCTTCGGCCCGGGTGACGATGGGAATATGTCCCTGGGGGTCTGGCAGGCCGGTGGCCGGAGTATTCTCCTGCATCACATCTTTGAGGTTTTGAATGACGTTTTGATAGGTGGAATTGGCGAACTTGCGGGGGTGGATGTCTGCGAGGGCTTTGCCCGCTAAAACGGCGGGACGCCCCAAGAGTTCGGGGGCGGTGGTTTCCATCCACAGCAGGTTGGAGATGAAGTTTTTATGGGCGATTTTGCTTCCGCGCACGTTCAGCACACCTGCCGTGAGCAGAATCGTCTCCTGCCAACGGGGGTCGGCCCAGTGCTTTTCGAGCATTTGGGTGCGTTCGTCGGTTTCCCGGCGGGCCATTTCGACGGCGGCGAGGTATTCTTCCAGGGTCAGGTGGAAAAAGCCGATCTGCCCGGGACTGCGCTCGGTGAGCAAACCGGTTTCCTCGCGGGCGTGGCGCAAAAAGCGGCGGGCGAGGAGATCGTTGTCATCTTTGTATCCTTCCAGGGTGAGAAGTTCTTCGATCTTTTGTTGCCATTCATATTCCCGGATGGTGCCTCCGGGCTGGTTTTCGTGGAGCCAGTAGGCGAGGGAGGACATCAGATAATAGACATCGTTGGTCTGGAGGGTGTTGTAGAGATTGCTGACATGATCGGTTTGGGCTTGCCGCCAGCTTTCGATCATGGTTTTGATGACGGTTTCGTAGAGTTCCACGCGGCGGTGGGGGAGGCGTTTGCCGGTTTCGTGGATAATGGTGAGGATGGTGAGGAGGAGGGGGTTGACGGCTAACCGACGGATGCTTTCCCAACGTTCAATGACGGGGATGAGTTGTTCGATGCGTTCGTGGCGCACCCGCCGAAGGGCAATATTGAAGGAAAGGCCTGGCTCGGTTTCCAGTTCGTAGGCCATGAACCAACGCATGAGGAAGGCTTCGATTTCGTCGATGCTCTCCAAACCACATAGTTCGACCTCTAAAAATTCGGAGAGACTGCCTAAAAAATACCCTTCGAGCCGACTGGTGATGATGACGCGGTTGGTGTTGGGGGAGGTACATCGCCGGGCGGCAAACCGCTGAACCTGTTTGAGGACTTGATTGCGGAGGGCTTGGCCGCGAATATCGGTTTCGTCAATATCGCCCACTTCGTCGAGGCCATCGAGAAGGATGATGCAGGCGCCGTTTTGCAGGGCTAATCGTAAAAATTCTCCCTGATGCGGGGCACCTGGGTAATATTTTTCGATGTAGTCGATGAGGAAGGTTTCCAGCGCGAGGTTGGGGGATTTTTTCAACTCGACGGCGTAATCGGCGAGACGTACGAGGAGGGGGATGTATGGGAGGTGATACCCTATTCGGTTCGCGCCGGGTTGGCCGAGCGCCAGCATGAGGGCGATGAATTTGAGGGTGAT
>WBZL01000707.1_pt1 | contig 37261 bp, 31 predicted proteins | sample 5204291 | NCBI WGS metagenome assembly WBZL01 (sample SAMN12344345, study PRJNA552823) | activated sludge metagenome | biome: Activated sludge suspended growth; feature: Nitrification reactor; material: Wastewater; isolation source: activated sludge from nitrification reactor of wastewater... | reverse complement strand
CAATTCATACTCCTACTCCAGTCGTTCACAAAAAGAAGAGGCAAAGAACCAATAATGGGCCTATTTTCAAACATAAAGATTGAAATTAATATTTTTAAACAAAAAAATTGTTTAAGCCTTTCCGAAATCCAAATATTTCCACTACTTTTGCACAAATTCGCGCAACCCAGGTTAACCAGGTTTCTTTATGGCTAAAGGCAAAAGCGACGCAGGCGATCCCACGCCCCAAAACGGCAACGGACAAGGGCATATCATCACCCTCGGCGGGATGTACGAGGAGTATTTTCTCGATTACGCTTCCTATGTAATTCTCGAACGGGCCGTACCCGGCATCATCGACGGATTGAAGCCCGTACAGCGGCGCATCCTCCACGCCCTCCGGGAAATGGACGACGGCCGCTTCCACAAGGTCGCCAACGTGATCGGGCAGACCATGCAGTTCCACCCGCACGGGGATGCCGCCATCGGGGATGCGCTCGTCAACCTCGGCCAGAAGGACCTGCTGATCGATACGCAGGGGAACTGGGGAGATATCCGCACCGGCGACAGCGCCGCCGCCTCCCGTTACATCGAGGCGCGCCTGACCAAGTTCGCCCTGGAGGTCGCCTTCAACCCCCAAACCACCGAATGGCAGCTCTCCTACGACGGCCGCAAGCGCGAACCCGTGGCGCTGCCCATGAAATTCCCGCTCCTGCTGGCCCAAGGCGCCGACGGGATCGCAGTCGGCCTTTCCACCAAGATCCTGCCCCATAATTTCATCGAACTGATCAAGGCCTCCATCAAGATCCTCCAGGGAAAGAAGGTCAAAATTTACCCAGATTTCCAGACCGGCGGCTCCATCGACGTGTCCGACTACAACGGCGGCAAACGCGGGGGTAAAGTGAAGGTCCGCGCCAAGATCGAAAAGCTCGACAAGCAACTCCTCGCCATCCGGGAACTGCCCTACGGCGAAACCACCACCAGCCTGATCGAAAGCATCCTCAAGGCCTCCGACAAGGGCAAGATCAAGATCAAAAAGGTGACCGACAATACGGCCGCCGAAGTGGAGATCCTGATCGAACTGGCGCCGGGCGTTTCGCCGGACGTAACCATCGATGCCCTCTACGCCTTTACCAAATGCGAGGCGCCGATCTCGCCCAACGCCTGCGTGATCATCGAGGACAAACCCCACTTCGTCAGCGTGGAGGATATCCTGGAGGCCTGTACCTGGCAGACGCGCGAACTGCTCCGCCAGGAACTGGAGATCCAGAAAGCCGAACTGGAGGAAAAACTCCATTTCGCCAGCCTGGAAAAGATCTTCATTGAAAAACGGATCTACCGCGATATCGAAGAATGCGAAACCTGGGAAGCCGTTCTGGAGACGATCGACCTGGGGTTGAAAAAATATGTGGCCGGCCCAAGTGACAAGCCCAAACCCGACGATCAACGCCTGCGCCTGCTGCGCGACGTGACCGAAGACGACCTCATCCGCCTGACCGAGATCAAGATCAAGCGGATCTCCAAGTTCAACTCCTTCAAGGCCGATGAACTGATCGCCAAACTCCATGAAGAACTGGAGCAGGTCAAGCATCACCTGGCCAACCTCACGGAGTATACGATCGCCTATTACGAACGCCTCCTGGAAAAATACGCCAAAGGCCGCGAGCGCAAAACGGAGATCACCACCTTCGACGCCATCCAGACGACGGAAGTGGTGGCCAACAACGCCAAACTCTACGTCAACCGCGAAGAGGGCTTCATCGGTTGGGGTTTGAAAAAGGACGAATTCGTTTGCGACTGCTCCGATATCGACGACATCATCGTTTTTCGCCGCGACGGCAAATTCCAGGTGTCCCGCATCGCCGACAAGGTCTTCGTGGGCAAGGATATCATGCACGTGGACGTCTGGAAAAAGAACGACGACCGGACGACCTACAACCTGGCTTATGTAGACGGCAAGAGCGGGCGCGCCATGGTCAAGCGGTTCAACGTTACGGCCATTACGCGCGATAAGGAATACGATCTCACCATCGGGACCAAGGGGTCCAAGATCCTGTATTTCACCGCCAACCCCAACGGCGAGGCCGAAGTGATCAGCGTGCAGCTCACCCAGGGCTGCAAGGCCAAGATCAAGTTATTCGACTTCGATTTCGGCACGATTGCCATCAAGGGGCGCGGCTCGCAAGGGAATATCCTCACCCGATACCCGGTGCGCAAGGTCACCCTCAAGGAAGTCGGCAAGTCCACGCTGGGCGCCCTGGAAGTCTGGATGGACGAGGTCAGCGGCCGGCTCAATACCGACGAACGCGGCCTACATCTCGGCGCTTTTGATACCGGGGATTCGCTGTTCCTGATCTATAAGAACGGCGAATACGAAATCACGGAAATGGACCTGACCAAGCGGTTCAACCCGGATGATCTGTTTGAAATCCGGAAATTCACGCCCGATCTGGTGGTCAACGTAGTCTATTTCGAAGGGAATAAATCCTGGACCATGGTCAAACGCTTCAAGATCGAGACGGCGTCCCTCAATCAGCGGTTCAACTTCCTCAACGAGCACAAGAGCACCAAATTGCTGTACGCCTCCACACAGGAAACCCCCAAAGTGAAATATACCTGGAAGGTGAAGAACGAGAAATTCGAAGCCGACCTGGACATCGCGGAATTCATCGACGTCAAAGGCTGGAAAGCGCTTGGCAACAAGCTCGGCGACTTCAAAGCCCTCACCGTGAAGTCGCTGGAAACCGCAAAACCGGAGAAAAAAGCCGCTATCAAACCGGCTCCGCCCGTCGAAGAAGAGGAAATGGAAGATGAAATGCCGGTTGAAAAAGCCAAAGCCGCTGCACCGGAAAAAAAGAAACCGGCCGCTGAAAAAGCAGAAGAAACCGATTCACCGGAGAAAAAATACGGCCCCGGCGACAGCATCGATTTTGATATCGAGGACAACGGGCAGGTGAAGCTATTTTGAAGAATGATGGATCTGGAAACCAAAATAATCGATTATTTGTCAGCAAACCTTACCGGAATCAAGGGGATTTACCTCTTCGGTAGCCGGGCAGACGGTTCCGCCGGCCCGGATAGCGACGTCGATATTGCGGTAATTACCGAGTTCTCAAATCGCCTGAACCCCGTTGATTTATTCGACCATAAAATCAATCTGTCCGGTCAACTCGGCATACCGGTTGACTTGATCGACCTTCAAAATGCCTAAACGGATCTTCGGTTTGTAATTATCAGCACAGCAAAGAGAATTTATTGTTCTGACCCGTATTTCTGCGATTTTTTTGAAATGACGGCTATCTCCATGTACCAAAATTTGGAAGAAGAACGGAAAGAAATTATTGAAGCGGTAAAAAAACGGGGAAAAATCTATGGCTGACTCTCGAAGTAGCTTTAAAGTTAGCTTGACTTTCATTTTTATTGTATTCTTCTGCTTCCCTCAATACAAATCAAAAAAAATCTAACGTTTAATAATCTCATCGGCAAAAGTTCAGACACTTGGCCACCTCTGTCGGGTTTTTACTAGGAGGATTCCCGGACGTCGCTTACCTTTGCCGGATTATTAACTTATTATCCGACATGATTCACCAGCTCTTTGGGCAGTTCCTGCGCGCTCTGACGATCAGTGCAATTGCCGTCTCCATTTTTGCCTGCAACACCCCGAAACAGGCAAGCCTTACAACAACCACCACGACCGGCAATACAGAATCGGACACCGAGTACAGACAACTCGATACGATGGTCGTGACCGGCGACCGCCCGTCTGAATACGATGTAGCCGATACCGACCGGATCGAATCGTACGCGCTGCCGCCGTACAATGCCAGCCATACCCGGACCAACGACCTCCTGCATACCAAGCTGGAAGTCAGTTTCGACTGGGCGAACGAAAAAGTAATGGGCAAGGCCACGCTCAGGTTCAAACCGCAATTCTATCCGGTTTCTACCCTGACCCTCGACGCCAAAGGGTTTAAATTCAACCAGGTCAGGATGGCCGGCGGCGCCCAGGATCTGAAATACGATTACGACGGCGAACAGATCACCATCCAACTCGGGAAAGAATACACCCGCGATCAGGAATACACCGTTTTCATCGACTACGTAGCCAGCCCGAAAGGCGACGGCGGCAGTGCGGCCATCACCTCCGACCGGGGCCTGTTCTTCATCAACCCGACCGGCGAAGATCCGAACAAGCCTCAGCAGATCTGGACCCAGGGCGAGACTGAATCCAACTCCCGCTGGTTCCCGACCATCGACAAGCCGAACGAACGGACCACTGAGGAGATCTACATCACCGTTGACAAGCGGTTCACTACCCTGTCCAACGGACTCATGGTGAGCTCAACCGATAACCCGGACGGTACCCGCACCGATTACTGGAAAATGGATATGCCCCATGCCCCCTACCTTTTCATGATGGCCATCGGCGAATTTGCCACCGTCAAGGACCAATGGGAGGGCATTCCGGTTAACTACTACGTTGAACCGGAATTCGAAAAAGACGCCAAGGCGATCTTCCCGTATACCCCCGAAATGCTGAGCTTTTTCTCCGAAAAAATCGGCGTGAAATACCCCTGGCCGAAGTTCTCCCAGGTGGTCGTCCGGGATTACGTCTCCGGCGCCATGGAAAATACGACCGCGGTTATTTTCGGCGATTTCATGCAACGCCACGCTGAAGACCTCATCGACGAGCATACGAACGAAAAGGTGGTTGCCCACGAAATGTTCCACCACTGGTTCGGCGATTATGTGACCTGCGAAAGCTGGGCCAACCTGACCCTCAACGAAGGGTTTGCCAATTACAGCGAATACCTCTGGATGGAGCACAAACACGGCCGCGACGCTGCCGATTACCACCTGCTTGAGGAGTGGAGCGGGTATTACAATTCCGGTGATTTCCACCCGCTGATCAATTTCGGCTATGAGGACCGCGAAGATATGTTCGATGCGCACAGCTACAACAAGGGCGGTTCCGTACTGCACATGCTGCGCACCTACCTGGGCGACGACGCTTTCTTTGCAGGGTTGAAGTTGTACCTCACCAAGAATGCCTTAACGGCTGTCGAGGTGCACAACCTGCGCATGGCTTTTGAAGCGGTCTCCGGGCAGGACCTCAACTGGTTCTTCAACCAATGGTACCTGGATAAAGGCCATCCGGTGCTCAACGTCGAAACGGGGTATGACGCCGATCAGAAAATGGCCACCGTGACCGTCGAACAAACCCAAACCGCCGATTCCGGACCCGCCATCTTCATCCTGCCGACCGCTGTGGACATTTACACCGCCGACGGCAAGAAAACCCGGCAGGCCATCAAGGTCGATGAAAGGAAGCAGACCTTCACCTTCCCGGTCAATGAAAAACCGGCGCTGATCAACTTCGATCCGGAACGGGAACTGCTGGCCATTCGTCACGAGAACAAGAGCCAGGACGAACTCCTGTTCCAGTTCGACCACGCACCCCGCCTCCTGGACCGCCTGGAAGCCATCCAACAGCTCGAAGGCGAGGACAATGCCGGCATCAAAGCCATGTACCAGAAGGCACTGAACGATAAATTCTGGGCCATCCGCGCGATCGGCCTCCACAATGCCAACCTGGACAACGATGCCCTGACCAAAAAGGTCCGCGAGATGGCGGTCAATGACCCCCGCTCGGAAGTGCGCGCCTCCGCATTCGACCGGTTGAGCGAGGCGGACGACGCCGAGGTGGTTCAACTGGCCAAACAAGCCATCGACAAGGACAAGGTCAGCAGCGTGGTCGGCGCCGCACTCAACGTATTGAGCCAGAAGGACAACGCCACCGCCCTGGAATACGCCGCCAAACTGGAAAACACCAAGAGCAGCGAATTGCTGTCTGCGATCGGCGATATCTACGCCGAAAGCGGGGATGTAAAATACCTCCCTTTCTTCGAGAAGAACCTGGCCGAAACCGACGGTTTTGCCGCCATCTCCTTTATGACCAAATACAAGGATCTGGTGATCAAAGCCGGTATCGATCCGACCATGAAAGCCGCCGCCAAACTCAAGGGAATGGCCATGGATCAGGGTGTATCGCCGTGGAAGCGGCTGGGCGCCGCCCGGGCCATCACCCAGATGCGCGACGAAGTGGACGATATGGCTTCCAACGCCAAGGACGCCGAGAAAAAGGCAGCCTTGAAATACAATGCGGAAGAACTCAAGAAGATGTTCGAGCAGATCAAGGAAAACGAGACCAACGATCAGTTGAAAGCGTTTTACCGGCAGTTTTGATCGCTTCCGCGACGACCCGGAAAAGATAGCCTGGGACTTAAGTCCCAGGCTATCTTTTCCGGGTAATCTTCACCACCCTCACCACCGCCGCCCGCTTCCCATCCTCCGCCCGGATCCAGTACACCCCCGAAGGCCATCCGCTCCCGTCCAAAGTTGCTTGATTTTGCCCGCCGATCCATTTAATGGTGTCGATCATGTGACCGTTCGCATCAAAGACCCGGAAGAATACCGGCCTGTCCGGTTGAAAATCCCATTCCAGGGTAATGGCCGACCCGAACGGATTGGGGTAAGCCCTGAAACGGCCGTTTTCGCTCGCCGGATCCGACGTACCGGTCAGCATATCCACGGTGGTGATGGCCGTGCATCCTTCGTCGTCGGTGACGGTGGCGGTATAAGTCCCGGGTTCCAGGTCAAAAAGGTCCTCGCTGGTTTCGCCGTTCGACCAGTCGTAAAGGTAGGGCGGGGAGCCTCCTTCCACTTCCAGGTTGATGAACCAAAGCCCGTTGTAACTGGCGCTTTGGGTGCTCAGGCTCAAGGCCCTGGGCTCGTGAATGATGACGGATTTGGAGCTGGTACAATAATGAATGTCGGTGACGGTGACGATATAGCTCCCCGCTTCCAGACTGTCGAGATTTTGGGAATATGCACCGTTCGACCAGGTAAAGGCCATGGGAGGGGTTCCGCCGATCACGACCAATTCCACCGCGCCGTTGGCTTCGCCGTTGCACCTCACATCGTCGGTAGTGGCGAATACCAGGGGACCGCTCTCGTTGGCCACCTGGGCCGATTGGCCGGTTTGGCATTCGTGCTGATCGGTCAGGGTCAATTTGTAATATCCTGCCGTAAGATTGGCGATATAGCTGTGCAGGGTATCGCCGGTACTCCAGCTGAATTGATAGGGCGGCGTTCCGCCTGTCGGGGTAGAAAACAGGAGGCCGTTCTTGTTCCCGCAGGTTTCGGGTACGATCGTCAAACCGGCATCTAACCGGGTGGGCTGGCTGATCTGTGCCGGTTTGGGGTACAAGCACCCGGATGCGTCGCGCAGGATCAGGGTGTGATTGCCGGCCTCCAGGTCCTCAAACAAGCTGTCCGGTTGGAAGGCGCCCCCGTCAATCGACCAGGTATAGGGCTCCGGCGGGCCCTCGGCCGTTGCGATCAGCACGCCGTCCGCGTAACCGTAACAGGTGGGCATGGTGATTGCCAGTTCGACTGATGGTTCTTCCGGCTCCCCGATATTGAACAGATAGGGAAAAACGCACCCAAGTGCATTCAGCAAATAGAGGGTGTCCAGACCCGCTTCCAGGCCCGTAAATTGGGGATCTTCCGTGAAATTCTGCCCGTCAAGAGAATATTGGTACGCACCTTCCGGTTCGCCCAGCACATCGATCATCAATTCCCCGTCCGAACCGCCGAAACAGGAAACCGGGCTGATCGTCAGGCTCAGGGGCGGCGGAAAAGACGCAGGTATAGTGAACGGAATGCCGGTTATGCAGCCCGCTTCGTTCTGGATATACAAGGTGTAATCGCCGGGCGGCAGATTGTCGAAAACAACCGTATCCGGGAACGCCTGAAAAGTGAGCGTGTCCAGTGAAAATTTGACCTCCCCGATGAACAGCTCTCCGGATTCCACGATGACAATGCTGCCCGAACTATCGTAATAACAACTCGGCGTGACGTCAAACGGCACCTCCGGCCACGAATAAGCCAGGCCGATGTCAAACTCGGTGGAATCCCGGCAACCCAGGCTGTCCCGGACCTGCGCCTTGTAATGCCCCGGCGCCAGATCGGCGAAGACATTCTGATCCGTAGGCGAGGAGGTATTGCTGATCAGGTATTCGTATCCGCCGTTTCCGCCCTCTGCTGCCAGCTCAACCTCCCCGTTGTTCTCGCCTTCACAGCTGGCATCGGTCGTATTGGCCGCCATGAGCAGCGGGTCCGGGGTCCGGATCTTTACCTGTGCGGAAACGGGAATCGTACATTCATTGTCCGTTTTGACATACACGATATAATTGCCGGCGTCCAGATTGGTAAAAACCGGGCTTAGCTGCACCGGAGAAGCATCCGTGGAACTGGACAAGCCCAGGGAATAGCCGACGACATCCACAGCGGATGAGGTCAGGCCGGTGATGTGTATCCTCCCGTCTTTGCGGCCGAAACAAGTCACATCCCGGTTGTCGAAAGTGGCCGTCAGCGTAGGCAGCGGAGCGCAGGCGATAGGCACCGAAACGGCGGCGGAACACCCCTCCAGGTCGAAAACGGTAATGGTATAGGTGCTGTCGCAAGGCAGGTTATTGAAAACCGGCGAGGATTGAAAAACGGACGGATCAATGGAGTACCAGTAATTGCCCGACCCGCCGGAAGCCGTTACCGTGATATCGCCGTTACAGGAGGTCTGCCCGGTCACTTGCGCCGATACTTCCAGCGGCGGCAACAGCTGCGCCGAGACCAGCCTGGTACCATTACATCCGTTGGCATCCGTGATCTTGACCTGCAGGAAAGAGGTCGTATCCAGGGTGACTACCGGACTATCGCATTCCAGACAATTGACTGCCGTCCCTTTGATGGTTTGTACGGAGACGGTGTAAGGTGCGGTTCCGCCCGTCACACCGTCCAGCAGATTGACCTCGGCGGTATTCGAGCAGAACGTCAGGAAAAGATCGGGCGCTACAATGGGATTGTTGACCAATGAATAGGAAAGCGTATCCGCACAATCGGCATTGCTGAGGACAACCAGGTAAGTTCCGGCGGTTAAATTGTCAAGGATGGGACTGTCAGCGACATTAACGTTCAGCCAATCAACAGCGATATTCTGTGAAGCGTCCGTAAAGACCAGCTGGATGGATCCGTCCGCGTTGCCGGGGCAGGTCGGGTTGGTCAGTGTCGCGCTTACGCCGAATCCGCAGTCGGTCAGTACGGCGCCGACCGGGATCTGCGCCTTCGCTGCAAGCAAGAAGGAGAGCAAGAACCAGCATGCCAGTATTCCGCGCCGCCGCGATTGAGATCTGTTCCTGAAATTTGGGATCATAGGGTCGCACCTTTTAGGGCATCAATCGGCCATTTCCTTTCAAAAATAGCAGCCTTTCTTTAAAAAAATCATTCAAATTCACCCAAAACGTAGTAGTCCGATTGTATTTTTGTAGACATGAAAACCGTATCCGACGACCTTTTTCAGCTCATCCATTCCCTTTCCGGGCAGGAAAAGCGCTACTTCAAACTGTACGCCGGGCGGCATGTGATCGGTGAGCAGAACAAGTACGTTCTCCTCTTCGACGCCATTGCGGCGCAACCGGTTTACCAGGAACCGGCCATCCGGCAGCAATTTGCGGGCGAACCCTTTATCCGCCAGCTGCACGTTGCAAAGCACTACCTGTATAAACTGATCATGGACAGCCTCCGGTTGTACCACGAAAATCAGTCGGGCGACCAGTTCAGGCGAAACCTGCGCAATGCCCAGCTGCTGTTTGAAAAAGGACTCTACCGGCAAGGCGAAAAAAGCCTGGCGAAAGCCCGGAAGTGGGCGGAAGAACGGGAGGAATTCCTGCAGGTATTGGAGGTATGTCGCTGGGAGCACCAGATCGCTCACCGGAGGAATGACCATGCCTGGATCGAAAACTACCTTTCGAACGGCTTGTATGAGGAATTCGATGTGTTGAACAAATACCGCAATTTCCTGGAATTCCAGGCCCTGAACGATCAGGTCTTCACCCCGTACTGGCAAAAGGGCGCCATCAGAAGCGAGGAGGAAAAAGCGGCCCTGAAGCGCTTGTTCGACCGGCCGCTGTTTCAGTCGGCCGACCATGCGCGATCGTTTTTCGCCCGGTATTTTTACCTGAACGCCCGCTTTTCGTATTTCCTGTTCCTGGGAGAGCCGGAAAATGCCTATCCGCATATCGTTGCGCTGGTGGATATGTTTGCGGGATTGCCGGAAAACCAGCTCAAGGGCCGCCGGATCCGGAATTTCATCAGCGCTTTGATCAACCTGTATGTCGTACAACGCCAATTGGGAAAATACGACGAGATCCCGGCTACGCTGGAACGCTTACGGGAAGCCCCCGCCGAATCACCGGACCAGGGGCGGCGACTACAGGTCAGAAGGTTGAACCTGGAAACGGATTTTTACCTGACTGCGGGAAAATTCGGAGACGGCGTTAAGCGGATCAGCCGGTATTTTGAAGCGGAAGTCATTGCCCGGGAGGAAACCAACAGCCAGCAGCGGCTGGGGCTATATTATAACCTGGCTTACCTCTATTTCGGCGCCGGAGATTACGGCAAGGCGCTCGACTGGGTAAACCTCCTGCTGAACGACCCCGACCTGAAGATCCGCGCCGACATCCACGGTTTCGGCCGCCTGCTCAACCTGATCATCCATTACGAGCTCGGCAATGACCAATTATTGGAGTACATCGTGCAGGCGACCTCCCGGTTCTTATCCAGCCGGAGCCGGCTTTTCAAAGTGGAAGCCGTTATGCTCAAATTCATGCGCCGGTACCCCCGCTGGCTGACGCGGGCTGATCGCCGGAAAGGTTTCAATGCGCTGCTTGCGGAACTGGAAAAGTTGCGGGATGACGAATTTGAGCGGAAGGCCTTTGATTATTTCAACTTCATCGCCTGGATGAAAAGCAAAGCGGAGGAAAGGCCGTTCAGTGAAGTCGTCCTTGATGAGGAATAATAAAAAGACCCGCCGTCGATCGGACAGCGGGTCGCTATTCAGGTTCCTGAGATTGTTATCTGTTCTCAACCATGGTTTGATCATTGCCCGACCACCAATCGGGTAACCCCGGAATAACCTGGTGATTGCAGCCGAATGAAATAAACGCCGCGTTCCAGGCCGGTGAGGTCCAATGCTGCGGATGTTGAACCGGGCCCTTCCAACTCAAGTGACCTGACCAGTTGGCCGGCCGCATTGTAAACCGAGATCCGGCCGTTCTCCTGAATCGCCGACGGTAAAAGGATCTGTACGTGATCCCGTGCCGGATTCGGGAATACCTTCAATGCACCCTCTTCCGCTTGCAGCATCTGGGGTGCAAGCGCTGCCAGCCGCCTTTCCGGGTCGAAGAGGAACCGGTCGGCCGCCTGATCGTCCAGGGCCGGCGGCAACAGGTTGCTGCCTTTGATCAGCAATTCGGTCTCCGTGGAAACATACTTCTCCCCCTGGCAAAGGACCACTGCCCGCACCCTGATCTTCTTGTCCGTACCGGAATACAGCGGGGGTGTTTCATAAACCTCCTCATTGGCCCCGGGTATGTTGATCCAGCCCGTGAATTCGGTTTTGAATTGCCATTGAATAACAGAACCCACATGATTGACCAGGATGAAATAGGTCGTCTCGCCTGAATGGATAACCGAAGGTTCGACATAGGCCTCGCCGCCGCTGCAGGGCAGGGGGGCGATGAACAGGATGTCCTCCGCAACACAACCCTTGGCGTCGGACACCTGCAGGAGGTATGCCCCTTCCGGGAGGTCGTAAATGCATTTGCCTGTGCCGATGACCGTCGCACTGCCCAGGTCGAACCAGCGGATATGGTAGGGTTCCGTGCCGCCGGTGATTTCCACGCAGGCGTATTCGCCGTACGGGTCAAAATCCAGGTTGGTGACGATGGGGTCGGGTGCTGTAATGATGACCGCAACGGTACCGCTGCAGCCTTCGCTGTCGGTAACCGTGAGGACATATTCTCCCGGGCCCAGGTTGCGGAAAACAAAGCTGTGGTCATCCACCTGCTCCCATCCTTCCGGGCCTGAAACCAGGGTATAAGGCGGGGTCCCGCCCTTTACGGTCAATTTGATGGCGCCGTCCTGCGCGCCGTTGCACGACACATCGCGCTTGCCGGTTTCCATTTCAAGACCTGTACTTTCCGGGATCAAAACGCGCAGCAATGTATAACAATGGTGGTCGTCGAGTACGAGGATGATGTAATATCCGGCCGGAATGTCTTGTGCACAGCGCACCCAGGTCAGTACGTCGGTGGACGGGTTGCCGTCCGACCAGCCCAGGTCAGCAGGGTCGCCGCCTTCTACATAAGGTTCGCCCTGATCGTCAAATTCCACATTCGGGATCACGGTCAGCGGACTGTTCCAGCGCCAGGCGAATATCCGGAAAGGCTGGGTACCGCCCCGGACGTACAGGCAGCCGTCGACCTCATCGGTGCAGGGCAGGCTGGTGATCTTGAATTCGGCCTTGAGCGGTTGCGGCTCTTTGATCTGGATGATCTCCGCTGCCGAACAACCGTTTGCGTCGATCGTGATCAGCTTGTACATGCCGGCAGCCAGCCCCTCAAAACAGCCCGTTTCGCCGATCAGCCCGGTATCGTTAGGTGTTACGGCCGGATTGAGATAGGTTGTATACGGCGGCGTTCCACCCTGAACCTTATAACAAACCGCTCCGGAGGGTTCACCCGCGCAATTGGCCGGATAAATGAGGTTTTCCCGGTGCAGGCCGCCGCCGTTTTCAATTTCCACCTTTTTCCAGGCATAACAAAGATGGGCATCCACCGCCAGGACGTAATAAGTACCCGGCTGGACGTTCTGAGCACAAAATGCCGGACCCGTATTGGATGTCGGATCATAGGGAATGCCCGACGCAGGGTCCAATCCTGTCCAGTCCTGGATCGAACCGTAAGGGCCGGCCGAAAGCTGGGGCGGCAAGGTGTTGAAAGCCCAGATATGGTAAGGCGCTGTACCGCCCGTGACAAAGACGCAGGCGTCCACCTGACCGCAGGCGGAAGTGGTGACGGCCACCTCGATCTGGATCGGATCGGGCTCTTTGACCTCCCAGCTGCCGACGCCGACACAAACCTCATCGGTAGTGGTGACGGAAACGGAATAATACCCGGCAATGAGCCCGGCAATATCCTCTGTATCTGCTGTGAAACCGTCGGGGCCTTCCCAGGAAAAGTACAAGGGAGCCAGGTCGATATAGATATTCAGGTCAATAGCGCCGTTACCTCCTCCATAACAGCTCACCGGAGTGACCTGGGCATCCAGGAGGTAGTCTACCACCGGAATGCTGATCGTCAGTCCGCCTGAACAACCTTCCGCGTCCGTCACCAGCACCGGATATTGACCAGGCGGCAGGTCTTCGAAACAAATCGACAACCCGGATGTGGTCGTGCTGTTGTCGTTGGTATTGCTGGTGCCGGGGAAGGTAATTATGTAGGGCGCCACGCCGCCTTCAATCTGGATGCAGGCTTCCGCGCCGCTGCAAAAATGTTGGGTGCTGACCAGTGTTACGGACAGCTCGCAATTGGTCAGCAGGTGGAGCGAGGGGTTGAGCACCTGCCCTTGTCCGGTGAAAGCGCCGAACACGAACAACAAGGAACAGAGCAGGGAATTTCGGAGATACGGTACTGAACGGATCATGATTGCTGTTTTTGATTAACGCATTGAAATCACGATCCAAAGTTGCAGCCGGGATACTGCTATAGCCAATCAGCTGTCGTCAAAACGTAGGAGTCCAAATCCATTATCTGAAATTCCTGAAAGGGAAAGATTATTGAGAAAAGCCCTGAAACAGCGATTCCTGACCGGATAACCAGCCAGGAATCGCATCGTGTCGGATCAGTTGGCGTTCTTTTTGTCCGAACGCTTCACTTTTTTCGGACGGCTGTTGCCGTGAGAACCGCGCCAGATTTTACCCCGACGGGTTTTTTTATCACCTTTTCCCATGATAAGACGCTTATAAAGTTAAGAAATTTTCGATGGCCTTCGTTTCACCGCCTGGTGTCGCAAAGGGGTAACAAAGGTAAGGAAAATTTCGAAAACGCTTATTCCAGGGTAATGGGCAGCCGTTTGGGGTATTTGACGGCGTAACGGAAATTCAGCTTGCTTGTAGCGCCTGATTTGATCTTTTCCTCCCAGGTCAGTTTACCGGTAGTTTCATCGAAAGCGGCGCCGCGGCTGTTTTCCAGTTTCACCTCTACCTCGTCGGTTGCGGTCACCGGCACCTGATCGACGATCACGATATCGATGGCCTGGCTCTTGGTGTTGCGCACCTCGATGTCCCAGCCGATCGTTTGGGTGACTTTGGAGCCCAGGGCCTGCTTGTCCTTGTACTGGCGGTCTTTCGTCCGCGTGATCACGATGCCCTTATCCCGGCCGAGGGATACTTCAAGGGTATCCTGGGTTACGCTTGGATTCAGCCAGGTCTTGCCGAGAAAAGCGCCTTCCAGGTAGAGGTTGGCCTGACCGGGCAGCAGGTTGTATTCATCCCAGTTGGTGATGCGTGCCGTCAGGTAGGCGTTCAGGTCCAGCTTGGGCGCGGCGTAATAGCGGTAGGTGGCCGGTAACTCATAAGCGCCTATCCGGACGGTATGTTCCTGACCGTCGCCGGGGATATCATAGGGGACGTCGATCTTGTACTGGCGGGTGGTGGTTTGTTCAAACGCTGATACCGTTGCGAAGTTGGCTTCTGCCGCTTCCTCTTCCACCATCGGCGGCGCCGACATGGCATCCATTTCCATGCGCTCTTTTTTCAGATATCCCTGCCCGGCCCTGTCATAGGCTACGACCGGCTGATTGGGATAGAGGCGCCAGATCTGCAATTCCGGGCGGGTTCCGGGCTCCGAAGGGTTGCCTGTGGAAAGGCTGAGCTTTACGCCGGTCCAGTCTTCGCCGGTATTCTGGAATACTTCCGCCTTGAGCTGTACCGAAACCGGTTGGGAAACGCTGGTCACTTTCAGGTCGTAACTGGGTTTCCATCCGGCGCTCCGGGAGAGGTAGCTGAGCGAAAATTTGGCGTTCACGGCGGCATCCGCCAGGGTATTGACCAGGACTTCGCCGCTGGCTTTTTTCTGGAACTGGGCCATTGTCGCATTCAATTGCTGGCGCACTTTATCGAGGTCTTCCTGAATGGCTTTTTTCCGTTTATCCACCTCCAGTTTTTCCAGTTTGATCTCCTTGAGCCGTTTCCGGTAGTATTCGGCGAGCGCCTGGAGGTCTTCCATGCTGACGCCGTTCTGTTGGCTGCCGACATTCTTGTTGGCCAGGATGAGGTTTTCCTCCTCGGTGAGCACCTGCAGATCGGCCAGCTCGCGGTTGAGCTTGTCCTGCAGGGCTTCCAGTTGATCCTCCAGTTTGACGACCGCTTCGTTCTTCTCCAGCGGATTGATAAAATTGCGTTGGAAGGCAACGGAAAGGATGGTGAAATCGCCGGTGGCGCTGAATTGAATGCTGGCCGGATCGAGATCGGCCGGCAATCCGGTGAATTTGAGGACGGACTGGCCGGCGGGCACCATACCCTGGCCGGTACGCATGACCTGAGCGCCTTGCCGGAATACGCTGACTTCTTCTATCGCGGTTGAAATGGTTTTCTCGGGGGCGGCCGCCTGAAGGGCCATAGTTATGAAAACACCCGCGCAAATGCCAAAAATCTTGTTCATAGGTAAATTTGGTTTTATTTCCTAGATGCGGAACTTTGGAGAATTACATAAACTGCGCGTCAATTGGCCGTTATTTTTATCTATCTTCGCAAAGAACTATCGAATTTTACCACTTTAAGGTGCAAACCTTCCACTGTTTAATCACCACAGCAACAGCAAAAAAGAACTGTTATGAAAAAAACAATCCTTTCAATTGCCGTGCTCGGCTTTTTCAGCCTGTCCCTGTTTGCGCAGGATAAAGTCGACGAGAACATCAATACCATTATTCGCAAACAAGGCCTGGAACAAAGTCAGGTCATGGAAACCGCCAGTTGGCTCTGCGACGTCTACGGGCCTCGCCTGACCGGCTCCCCAATGCTGGATAAAGCCACTGAATGGGCCCAGGGCCAGCTGAAATCCTGGGGGCTTGAGAATGTGCACACGGAATCCTGGGGCCCGTTCGGCCAGGGCTGGGAGCTCAAGCATTTCGAAATGCACGCCGAAGCGCCGACCTATTTCCCCATCATCGCCTATCCTAAAGCCTGGTCGCCTTCGACCAAAGGCCAGGTGAGCGGGGAAGTGGTTTACCTGTACGCTCAAACAGTAGAGGACCTGGAAAAATACAAGGGAAAGCTGAAAGGCAAGTTTGTCTTTACGGATACGCTGCGCGCCGTTGAACCCTGGTTTGACGGTACCGCTACCCGCCTCGACGCCCAAGGCCTGCTGGACCTGGCCAATGCGCCTGCGCCGACACCCCGGAGCCTGCGCAATTTTGGATTCCGCGACAATGAATTCCGCCAGAAACTCAACGAATTCATCTACGCCGAACAACCCCTTGCCCTGATCGACCGGACCTACAAAGGCGACGAAGGCACGGTGTTTGTACAGGGCGCCCGCGCCAAAGACGGCAGCCCCCGCGATAAAGGCGCCGAAATCCTGCCGCAGGTGACCATGGCCGTTGAACACTACAACCGCATTTTCCGGCTGCTGCAGAAGGGTATCCCCGTCAAATTGTCCATGGAACTGACTGCCGAATTCACCAACCCGGACGGCATGGAGCACAACATCATCGCTGAGATCCCGGGCACCGACCTCAAGGATCAGGTCGTCATGTTCGGCGCTCACTTCGATTCCTGGCATACCGCTACGGGCGCTACCGACAACGGCGCCGGCTCGGCAGTCATGATGGAGGCCGCCCGGATCCTGATGGAAACGATCAAGGAAAGCGGCGTAAAACCGCGCCGGACCCTTCGGATCGCGCTCTGGACGGGCGAGGAACAGGGCCTGCTCGGCTCCGTCGGGTATGTCGGCCAGCATTTTGCCGAAATGAAGGGCCGCACCGCTCAGTCGGTGAAGCCGGAACAGGCAAAAGTATCCGCCTATTACAACCTCGACAACGGCACCGGCAAGATCAGGGGCGTCTACATGCAGGGTAACGGTCAGGTAGAGCCCATCTTCCGGGTATGGCTCGACGCCTTCAAGGACCTGGGCGCCACTACGCTCTCCATGTCCAATACGGGCGGCACCGACCACCTTTCATTCGATGCGGCGGGCATCCCCGGCTTCCAGTTCATTCAGGACCCGATGGATTATTCCACGCGGACCCACCACTCCAATATGGACAACTGGGACCACCTGGTGGGCGACGACCTCAAGCAGGCCGCTACGATCATCGCTTCCTTCATCTGGCATACTTCCCAGCGGGATGAAATGATTCCGAGGAAAACCCTCGACCTGGGCGATAATGCTTCCGGCGGGAATTGATGTTGCGAGGTCAATTTACCGGCAACAGGCAACATTGAAGTTGTTTGTGAACCATCGGGGCGACCAGGGTGTGCAATACACTCGGCCGCCCCGATGGTTAAAATGCGAATCGAGGTTTAAAAAATCCCGTAGAGATCAAATCTGGTTAGACGAATCGGGTAAACGTGTTTCTGCGTACCTATGGCACGCCAAAACCACATGACCATCATCATGCTGCCGACATTTTGTGCCTGGCAGCACATTTATCGTGGATTCAACCCTTGATTCATATTGAAAATACAAAAATACTCTCGATCCGGCTTTTCCAACCCTCACCTTAGCGGGATACCTCAAACCCTAATCGTTCAAAATCCGCATAAAATCCGGGATAGGATTTGACCACCACCATCGGCTCGCGAATGGCGACCGGCCCCAGCAGGGCAAGCGGTGCAAATGCCATGGCCATCCGGTGGTCTTCATAGGTATCAAAAACGGGCCGGTCCTTCCAGGCAGCTTTTCCCTCCACCGTCCAGCATTCTCCCGGGGCGTTTGGCTTTCCGGAATACGGGTGAAAATCCACCATTACCTTGGCCAGCTCATCCCTGAGGGCGGCCAGCCGATCCGTTTCCTTGATGCGCAGGGTCTCCAGGCCCGTAAAAATGCCGGTTACGCCCAGCCCGCCGCAGATGACCGCCAGCGTTTGCGCAATATCGGGGCACAGGATGAAATCCCATTCAAAAGACGCCGGCAGTGCTTTCCCGTTTTTGGTCAGGCGGACGCCCGAGTTGTTGAATTCGGTCCGGACACCGAAATGTTCCATCATTTCCACCAGGGCACTGTCGCCTTGTATGCTGTTGGCGAACAGGCCGTCCAGTTGCAGGTCGAGCGGGCCGGCGAATGCGGCAAGCGCATAATAATACGACGCAGCCGACCAATCGGCTTCAACGGTAAAGGTTCGGGGCTGATAAGTTTGCGGTTTGATCCGGATGGTATGGCCTTCCCAGGTATAGTGTATGCCGAAATAAGCCATCTGGTTCAGGGTCATTTCGATATAGGACCTGGAGACGATCCTTCCTTCCAGTTCGAGTGTCAGCCCGCCCGGCAAAACCGGTGCGATCATCAACAGGGCAGAAATGAACTGGCTGCTGGTGCCGGCGGAGATCGAAAGCCTGGATACCCTGCCGAAACCGGACGGTTCGCCGATGCGGAGAGGCGGATAACCTTCTTTTTCCAGGTAGTCGATGCGGGCGCCCAGGGCGCGAAGCGCTTCAACCAGGACCCCGATCGGCCGCTGTTTCATGCGTTCCGTGCCGGTGAGGACCTGTTCGCCCGGCTGGAGAGCAAGGTAGGCGGTCAGGAACCGGAAGGTGGTCCCGGCCGGCCCGGCGTCGCGCTCTACGGCGTCGCTCTCCAGCAAGGCGGCCAGCAAACGGGTATCGTTGGCGTCGGCCAGGCGGCGGATCTCAAAGGGTTCGGGGCACAGTGCCCGGATGATCAAAGCCCGGTTGCTGATGCTTTTGGAACCGGCCAGATCGATCGTTCCCGTGACCGCTTTGTCGGGCTTGTTCAGGAAATAGGTCGTCATTAAGCGTTAATTGAATAGGGAAGGCTTCATCTGCTGCAGGGGATCCGATTTTTGCGCATTGAGGGCAAAGGCCGCTTTTTCTCTCACCCCATCATTCTTCCTCCTCCGCAGCGGCCTGCTTCCGGCGCATTCGTTCGTCCGATTTTTCGTACCGTTTGATGATCTCTTTGACCAACCGGTGGCGAACCACGTCTTCCGCGGTCAGGTAAACGGATTCGATCCCCTCCAGGTCGCGGAGCAGGTCGATGGCCCGTTTCAGACCTGATTTCTGGTGGAACGGCAGGTCGATCTGCGATAGGTCGCCGGTAATGATGCATTGGGCGGAAGGGCCCAGGCGCGTCAGGAACATCTTGATCTGCATGGTGGAACAGTTCTGCGCTTCATCCAGAATGATGAAGGCATTGTCGAGCGTACGGCCCCGCATAAAGGCCAGCGGTGCGATCTCGATGACCCGCGTGGTCATGAACTGGTTGAGTTTTTCAGCCGGTATCATGTCGTCCAGCGCGTCGTACAGCGGCCGGAGGTACGGGTCGATCTTTTCCTTGAGGTCGCCCGGCAGGAACCCCAGGCTTTCGCCCGCTTCAACGGCGGGCCGGGTCAGGATGATCTTTCTGACCTGTTTGTTCTTTAGCGCGCGAACGGCGAGCGCTACGGCGGTATAGGTTTTGCCGGTACCGGCGGGGCCGACGGCAAAGACGATGTCGTTTTCTTCGGAGGCGCGGATCAGCTTTCGCTGGTTCTGGGTCTTGGCCTTGATCTGTTTACCTTCGCGGCCGTACAGGATCGTGCTGCCCTCGTGGGCGCTGATGCGCGATTCGAAGGGGTTTTCCCCGTTCATCAGATCTTCCACCACCTGGACTGAAAGTTCCTTGTGCTCCTTGAGCATGCGGACCATCAGCTCAAACCTGGATTTGGCTTTCTGGGTCAGTTTCTTATCCCCGCTTATTTTAAGGTTTTGCCCTCTGGAGGTAAACGTTACATCGGGGAAGGCTTTTCGCAAAAGATTGAGTTTAATGTCGTTCTCTCCGTACAGTTGGAGCGGATCGACGCCCTCTACATTCAAAATGATCTCGCTCAATAGGAAAAATTTATTTTATTAAACCATTGCCGGCAGGAAGCTGGCTCCGAACCGGCCTGTTGCCTCTAAATAACCGTTTAAACTTTCCAAATGTTCCATCCGACCTAGGCAAAGTTAGCGATTAAACCAAATCCCTGCGCCCCGATTCCCTTGCGTTTTTTATTTTTGCTGCCGCAGGCTTGTTTTCACTAATGAGGAGAAATTATGCCTATTGTAACGCTGACCACAGACTTTGGATGGCAGGACCCCTACTTGCCCAGAATAAAAGGAGGCATTTTGCGGCAGAACGCCGGGATCAATCTGGTTGATATCACCCATGATATCGAATGTTATGATATCGTCCAGACGGCTTATCTGTTCAGAAATGTATGGGGCAGTTTCCCGGAAGGAACCATTCACCTGGTCAGCGTAAATGATTTTTACCAGGCCGACTGCCGCTACCTGGCCATTTCCCATGAAGGGCACTATTTCCTCGGGCCCGACAACGGCCTGTTCTCCCTGATATTCCAGGAAATGCCCGCTCAGACCTTTGAGCTCCCGGCGGTAGAGCAGCATCCGCTGCAGCTCATCGATATCTATCCTGCCGCCATCGGCCATATCGTAAGCGGCAAGCCGTTCAATGCGATCGGTACCCAGCGGGAAGCGATCGAACACCGCATCACCTTCCAACCGGTATTGGGCCCTGCCTATATCCGGGGCACGGTCATCCGGGTCGATCATTTCGACAATGTGGTCACCAACATCAGTAAGGTCTTGTTTGAAAAGGTGGGCCAGGGCAGGAAATTCAAGCTGGTGTTCAAGCGGCATGAAGCCATCAATAACCTGTGCCTGCAATACCATGACGTGCCGGTGGGAGAGACGTTGTGCCTCTTCAATTCATCCGATCTGTTGGAAATTGCCATCAATATGGGCAAAGCCGGCAGCCTGCTCGGGCTGAAGGTGGAAGATACCGTTCAGGTTGATTTCGAACTGACGTCCGCCTGATTATTTTTCCCAGCGGCGGTATTCGGACGTATCCTCAAAAACGCGCAGCAGGATGAGCCTTTCCTGGATCGAGAAGTCGATGGACCGGCGGGACATGACCGATTCGATCGTCTCAAAGGCCTTTTCCGTCCGGAAGGTTTGAAATCCGCTGTGGCCGCCCCAGGAAAAGGAAGGGACAAAGTTGCGCGGAAAATCGGCGCCGTAGATATTGCAGCAAACGCCGATTGTGGTACCGGTGTTGAACATGGTGCCGATGGCGCACTTGGAGTGATCGGCCATGAACAGGCCGCAGAACTGCTGCCCGGTCGGCTCGAACTTGCCGGTGGTATAATCCCAGAGCCTTACCTCGGCGTAGTTATTCTTGAGGTTGGAGCAATTGGTGCCGGCGCCGATGTTGCACCATTCGGCGATGACGGAATTGCCCAGGTAGCCTTCATGGGCTTTATTGGAATAACCGAACAGGATCGAATTTTTGACCTCGCCGCCCACCTTGCAATAGGGGCCGATGGTTGTTGCGCCGTAAATTTTGGCCCCGACCTTGACTTCCGAGTGCTGACCGAGGTAGAACGGCCCGCGGATGACCGACCCTTCCATGATCTCGGCGTCGCGGTCGATATAAACCGGACCGGTTTCGGCGTTGATGACGGCGCATTCAATCCTGGCGCCGGGCTCGACAAAAACGTGCTCCGCGCCGAGTACGCGGTTCGTATCGCTGATCGGCTGGGAGACCCGGCCTTGGGTCAGGAGGGCGAAATCTTCCCGGAGGGCCTGATCGTTATACAGAAAAAGGTCCCAAAGCCTGTTGATCTTGATGTACTGCGTATCCTCGATATCGCGGCCTTTCAGCTCATCGAAGTCCTCGTCGTTGATCAGCTTCTCAAATTGCCGTTCGTTGAGTTTGGCCGCAATGAGTTCTTCTCCGCGCAGGTAGGCTTCATTGAAGTCCATCTGTTTGAGGATGCGGATCAGTTGCGGGGAAGGGAGGACGGAGCCGTTGATCAGGAAGTTTTCCTGTCCGTAATCGAGGGGGTATTTTTCAGCAAGGTAATCCTGCGTGATATAGGAAACCGGCGAGTTCATCATCCGTTCCCATTTCTCGCGGATGGTCATTATGCCGATTCTCAGTTCGCCAACCGGGCGTGTAAAGGTGAACGGCCGGAGGTGATCGCGAACCTCATTGTCGAATAGAATGATATTGGCCATGAGCTTGGGGTTGGGATCGTTCAATCGCTTTTGGCATATACAAAAAAGTCCCTATCAGGTGAGAGGGACTTTTTTGCTTTGCTGCCGATGAACCCGGTTTATGAGTTCTTGGCAAACCTGGAGTTGGCGAACTTCTTGTTGAATTTGTCAATCCGGCCCGCCGTATCCACAAATTTCATCTTACCGGTAAAGAACGGATGAGAGAAGCTGGAGATTTCCAACTTGATCAAAGGATACTCTTTACCGTCTTCCCATACGATCTTTTCCTTGGTCGGTGCACAAGACCGGGTCAGGAATGCCTCATCAGCGGAAAAGTCCTTGAAGACCACCAACCGGTAGTTTTCCGGATGCGTATTCTTTTTCATAACAAAAATATGCTTTTCAATAAGGCTGCAAAGGTATAGCTATATTTTGAATTAACCTATACCCCCGGCCTTTTTTATTTGATTATTTAACGTCCTTGACCAGAACGGCATCGGAAAGCGTATAGATCAGCCGGTTGATGTCGGAGTCGTTCGTTTCCAGCTTGCCTTTCAGGATGACCGGTTCGGCCGTATATTGAACGGCGTCTTTGGCCGATACCTCCATAACGGTTTCCGGGCCGGCGCCGCCGCAAAAGAAGCACATATTGTACGGATAAGCGGACAAGACAAACTCCTTATGGTTCTTGTACCCTTCCACCGGGATGATATACCCTTTCACGGTGATGGTCTTATTGGTCAGGGCCTGGATCTCAGGGCCGAAGACCGGAACATCAACCTTGAAGCCGAGGGTCTCATCATATTGTTTTTTGAAAGTGATCTTGCTCAGGGTCTTCCATACATTTTCCTGGGCATTGGCGCCTGATACGGCGAGCAGGCAGATAACCACGGTAAAAACGGGCAAAATTCTTTTCATTATTGAGGGTTGTTATCTTTTTCTAAACGTGTATTAAAGGAAAAGGTCGCTAAATAAAAGAAAAAAAGCAGAAAAAATTATTTGCGGGCACCCAAAATCCGCTTCAAATCCGCTTCACTGACGGTAAGCAGGCCGTTTTTGGTCAGTCTGGGGGTAAGCGTTTTCCAGTTTCGGTCGCGCCTTAGATAGCGGATGAGAATTGCTTGAGGAACCGCGAATCGTTCTCGAAAAACAGGCGGATATCGTTCACCTTGTAGCGGAGGATGGCCTGCCGTTCGATCCCCATGCCGAACGCGAATCCGGTGTATTTCTTTGAGTCGATCCCGCAGTTTTCGAGGACTTGCGGGTCGACCATGCCGCAGCCCAGGATCTCCACCCAGCCGGTGTACTTGCAGATATTGCAGCCTTTGGCGTCGCAGATGAAGCAGGAAACGTCCATTTCGGCGCTGGGTTCCGTGAACGGGAAGAACGAAGGGCGCAGGCGGATGCGGGTATTGGCGCCGTACATCTCCCGGGCGAAATAAAGCAGCGTTTGCTTCATATCTGCGAAGGAAACGTTCTCGTCGATATAGAGGCCTTCCACCTGGTGGAACTGGCAGTGGGAGCGGGCGGAAATGGTCTCGTTCCGGTAAACCCTCCCCGGCGCGATGACCCTGATCGGCGGTTGCTGGCTTTCCATTACCCGTGCCTGCACCGGCGAGGTATGCGTGCGCAGGAGCATGGTGGTGCTGTTGCGCAGGTAATAGGTGTCCTGCATATCGCGGGCGGGGTGGTCTTCCGGCGTGTTCATGGCCGTGAAGTTGTGCCAGTCGTCCTCAATTTCGGGGCCTTCCGCGACAACAAATCCGATCCGCTCGAAGATGCGGATGATCCGGTTCATGGTAATGGAAACCGGGTGGCGGGACCCCAGGATGTAGGGTTCGCCGGGCGCCGTCAGGTCGAGGTGGCCTGCAGCGGCATCGTCTCCGGCGGCGTCAAGCCGGTCTTTGACCTCGGCAAATTTTTGTTCGGCGGCTTCTTTGGCCTGGTTGATGAGCTGGCCGAAATCGCGTTTGAGCTCGTTGGGTATATTCTTGATCTCGCCCATCAGGCCTTTGAGGACATTCTTGGACCCCAGAAACCGGATGCGGAATTGTTCGAGTTCTTCCTGTGATGCGGGCGCCTGGGCCTCAATTTCGCCGATCAGCGCTTTTATCTCTTCGAATACCGGTACGGACATGTGCGGTTGTTTGATCAAGGTGCAAAAATAATCAAATTCCGGAACTGGATTTGCCTTGCGCCCCATATTGAAAACAGGACCAGGCCCGGGGTATTTTATGGATTACTGGTTTCATGTGCGAAAAGTTCCAAATACGGCCAAACGGGCTTCAGGCATTCACGGATTGTCATGGGATTGTCAAACCGGTATTTGGAAAATCCAATCAGCCTGAAGGGTACGTAAATAGGAGCGTAAATCATTTTAACACACAAAAACTAAAAAGTAAAGCCATGAAAAATGTACTGAGAACAGCCCTTGCAGCCGGCGCTTTCTGTTTGACGATTTCCGCGGCAAATGCCCAGGATATGGCCGACAACACGGTGATGGTAGGCGGGGAAGCGATGTATCCCAAAAAGACGATTGTGGACAATGCGGTCAACTCCAAGGCCCATACCACGCTGGTAGCGGCGGTACAAGCAGCGGGTTTGGTCCAGACGCTGAAGGGAGAGGGGCCGTTTACTGTATTTGCTCCGGTGAACGACGCATTCGAGAACCTTCCGGCGGGCACGGTGGAAACCCTGTTGAAACCTGAGAACAAAAAAATGTTAACCACCGTACTGACCTACCATGTTGTCAGCGGCAAATATGATTTCAAGGCGCTTTCCAAAATGATCAAAAAAGGGAAAGGCAAAGCCATGCTGAAAACGGTTGCCGGCGGAACGCTGACCTTGATGATGAACGGGGCTCATAACATCGTAGTCAAGGATGAATCGGGCAATATTGCCAATGTCACAACCTATGACGTTTACCAGTCGAACGGTGTGATCCATTCAATTGACACGGTCCTGTTGCCGAAAAGTTGAGCTGACCTGAAAAGGAAAAATCCGTGATACCGAACGCCCCGGATTTTAGCTGACGCTGAAGTTCGGGGCGTTTGCCGTTAAAAAGCAGCGATCAGACATACTCATCCGGACCGAATACCGCCGGACCGGGTTTCGGGAATTTCCGGCGATAATGCCAGCCTGCGACGATGCCGAATACGAAGCCGCCGATATGCGCCCACCAGGCGACGCCGGCGGTTTCGGCTGTTGGAATGGATAGGGACGCGAGTCCGTTCTGGCCTTGCTGAAAGATCCAAAGCCCCAGGAACAGGAATGCGGCCACCCGGAAGGTGAAGAAGAAAAAGAGAACTTTCACCCTGGAGGTGGGAAACATGACCAGGTAGGCTCCCATCACGGCGGAAATGGCGCCGCTGGCCCCTACGGTGGGGATCATGCTGCCGGGGTTGAAGAATACGTGTGCGGCGTGCGCGGCCAGCCCGCCCAGAAAGTAGAACACCAGGAACCGGCCGCTGCCGATGGTGGCCTCTATATTATCGGCAAAAACCCAGAGAAACAGCATATTGCCGACCAGGTGCATCCAGCCGCCGTGGAGGAACATGCTGGTGAACAGCGTAAAGAGGTCCTGCCCGCGAACGGTTTCGGCCGGAATTGATCCGTATTCATAAATGAAAGCATTGAGCTGGGGTTCGCTCATGGAGCTTTCCAACAGATAGATCAATACGTTGAGGGCTATGAAACCATAGCTGATCAGCGGAAAATGGCCGCCTTTCACCTGGTCGTCGCCAATTGGAAAAAACATTGCGGTCCGGTTTTTTGTGCAAAATAAAGGTAATAGCCGGAATTGCCGCAATTTATTGGACAAGCGGCGGTTTCTTACCGAGCAAATCGCCGCGGGCGGCTGCCATCCAATATTTTCAGCATAGTTGCGCCATAAAAAATTAGCTTTGCACCAAAGCCCTCCGGGGCTGGACGGCCTTTCGGCCTGGAAACCGCAAAACGATCAAATGGGTGGCGCCCTGCAAATCATCCGGATTTACGGCATTCCGATCAAGATCCACTGGACTTTCGGCCTGATCTTCATATGGCTGGGGATCACGGTGTATTCCCGTCAGGGTAATGTCCATTGGGAAAACCTGCTCTGGTCGGCGCTGGCCTTGATCACGCTGTTCATTTGCGTTATTTTGCACGAGTTGGGGCACGCGCTTACGGCGCGCCGTTTCGGGGTTAAAACCAGCAATATCCTGCTGCTGCCCATCGGAGGGCTGGCTATCCTGGAGCGATTGCCCGAACGGCCGCGTCACGAATTGTGGGTAGCGGTGGCCGGTCCGGCGGTCAATTTCGGCCTGGCATTGTTGTTCTCGCCTTTTTTGTTGCTGTCCGACTCCGAGCGGTTGCACCGCCAATGGATGTTTGTGAAACAACCCGGCGGCAATGTCTTTACGTATGATATTGCGGCCTGGGAGTGGTTTGTGTTCAGCCTGGTTGTGCTGAACCTGGCGGTAGCGATATTCAACCTTGTTCCGGCTTACCCGATGGACGGCGGCCGGGCGTTGCGGGCCTTGCTCAGCATGCGGTACCCCCGCATAAAAGCCACGCTTTGGGCCACCAGGACCGGTCAGGCTTTCGGCGGCGTATTCCTGCTTTCCGGGCTGTATTCGGGCAACTGGGCGCTGGTCATCATCGGGATGTTCATCTACCTGGGCGCCGGGGCCGAAAAGCGATCCGCCCTGAACCTCGACCTGTTGAGCAAACACCAGGTGAAGGAACTCGTCCGGCCTGTTTTTACCAGGCTCTATCTCAACGACCCCGTTGATCTTGTCACGGCATCCCTGCATCACGGGCTGGAGCGTCATTTCCTGGTTTTCGACGAATGGCAGACGCTGCAGGGCAGCATTGACGGCCAATCGCTTACACCTGCCAAAGGGCGTCCGCCCGTCCGGGCAATCGGACGCCTGGTCGACAGAGACCTCTTCCCGCTCCTGGTCAGCGATCCGCTTTCCCTGGCCCTGGAGAAATTTCAGACCCTCCCGACCGGCATTCTCCCCGTGTATGAACGCGATTACCTGGTCGGCGTGCTGGATGAATCGGCCTTAAAACGCTTTCTGGACAGCCAGAAACGGGGCCCGCGGAAACGGCAGTGAAAAAAAATCAACATTCCAGCGATTTTTAAATCCAACCGGCTGCTTCCTGTCGTATATATAGGCAGCAAGTAAGCCAAAAACTACTTTTTACGCCCAAACAACAGACCGGGTCATGCGGCGTTCGGTGTTCGTACCGGAAGCCGGCGATGACAAAAGCCATTTCATTCCCATCACATATCCAAATGAAAAAGGGGCGAATCTTTCGCCCCTTTATTTTTTTGCGCGCCGGAGCCCGGGTATGCGCAAACCTTGCGCCGAGCATTCAATCAGCGCGCCCAATCTCTTTTGGCGGGTTGTTTCCTGTTTGGCGCTGATGACCCACCAGATGGTTTGCTTTTTTGCAGAAGGCGGGAGGGAGTGAAAAAAAGCCCAGGCTTCGGCGTTGGCTTTCAATGGTTGTTCAAAGGCTTCGGGCAATCCGATCTCCCCCTGTTCAAAAGCGTATACCTCTGATTTGTGGTCCTTTTTTTTGGGCAAACGCGGCCAGGCCTGCCGGCTTCATGAGGCCTTGCTCCGTCAGTTCTGCCACCCGTTTGATGTTTACGGCACTCCAGATGCTGGTAGGCTTTCGGGGTAAGATCAGGGTTAAAGACGGGCTGAACGGTTCCATTAACGGGAAAGGCGGGCTCGGTTGCCGGAAGTTGCATTTCAGGGCGCAACTTCCGTCCCCTCAACGGGTTTTTTGAAAAAATACGAATACAGCAATATGGTAAAAACGCCGACCATCACCGATACATCGGCCATGTTGAAAATGCCTGTCTGGAAAAGGCCGAAATCGATGTGCAGAAAATCCGTCACTGATCCGTAAAGCGCCCGATCGAAAATATTGCCCAGGCCGCCGCCGATGAGGAAACAGATGGCGGTGAGCATAACCGGGGACAGATTTTTTGCGGTGAACAGGTAAAACAGGCCGTAAACCAGGGCCAGCATAGGCACCACAAAAAGCAGGATGGTCTTGACCGGGGCGGGCAGCGAATCGCCCAGGCTCAGGAAAGCGCCCGTGTTCTCCACTTTGGTCAGGGTGAAACGGCGGGCGATCACGGGAATGGTCTCATTGTAACCGATCCGGTCGCGGACGATATTTTTGGAAACCTGGTCGCAGCTGATATTGGCAGCGATAATGACCAGGATGGCCAGTATTCGGACAGCGTTAGATTTCATAATTCTCCTAACCCAAGGTTGGTGCATTCAACATTTAGGAACGCCGGATTCGCGGCGCTATTGCCCGGAAAATCCCCGCCGGACAATTTTGACCGGGCGGAACTAAAAACGGGCTTTCCTACATTATCAGTTTTTAGGCAGCCTGCCTTTTCAAACGCCCCAAAGGTAAATATAACCATGCCGAATCCCAAGAAACGGGTTGGAATCCGGCTGCCATCCGCTCAAATTTGCGTACAGGTTAATCAAATGGGCTTTCCATTGGATTGCAAAATCCATTTATTTGCAAACGGCAATTAAAAAAATCAACGATATGAATCTTACATCCGCGACACTTGACACCGACCTCACTCTTGACCCGAAGGATTGGACCGATTTGCGCGCCCTGGGGCACCGGATGCTCGACGACATGATGGATTACCTGGAAAATATCCGGGAGGAGCCGGTCTGGCGGCCGATTCCCGGGGCGGTAAAGGCATTCTTTGACAAGGAGATCCCGCAGCATCCGGAAAATATTGAAGAGATCTACGATGAGTTCAAGCGGTATATCCTGCCGTACAACAAAGGCAACGTGCATCCCCGTTTTTTTGCCTTCGTACAGGGGACGGGCACCCCTTTCGGCGTTCTGGCCGAAATGCTGGCGGCTGCTCTGAACCCCAATGTGGGTATCGGCGAGCATGCCCCGATGTACGTTGACCAGCAGGTGGTGGAATGGTGCAAGCAGATGATGAATTTCCCGGCCGACGCCTCCGGCATCCTGCTCAGCGGCGGGTCGATGGCCAATATCACGGCGCTGGCTGTAGCCCGGAATCACCAACTGGGCCTGGATGTGCGGAAAAGCGGCCTGAAGGCGGTCGATGGGCAAATGACCCTGTACTATTCAGCTGAAACGCATAGCTGCATGCGCAAAGCCGCGGAAGTGCTGGGCCTGGGCCTGGATGCCGTCCGGCAGATTCCGGTGGATGCCGACTACCGGATTAACCTTGAGCTGCTCGAAAAGGCCATTCGGGAAGACCTGGCCGCCGGCCACCTGCCGTTCTGCATAGTCGGTAATGCCGGTACCGTCAACACGGGTGCGATCGATCCGCTGGATGAATTGCGGGATATCGCCGACCGGTATAAACTCTGGCTGCACGTCGACGGGGCGTTCGGAGCCCTGGCTAAACTGGCGCCTGCGTACCGGGAACCCCTGAAAGCCATCGAACGAGCCGACAGCGTCGCCTTTGACCTGCACAAATGGATGTATATGCCGTATGAGGTGGGGGTGGCCCTGGTGAAAAACCCGCAGGCACACCGGGATGCCTTTGCCGTAACGCCGGCGTATCTTACCCAGGAAAAACGCGGATTAGCCGGCGGACCCGATCCGGTGAACAATTTCGGGATGGAGCTTTCCCGCGGATTCAAGGCGCTGAAGGTCTGGATGTCGCTGAAGGAACACGGCCTGGAGAAATACGCCCGCATGATCGGCCAAAACATCGACCAGGCCTTCTACCTGGGGCAACTGGTGGACGCCGATCCGGAACTCGAACTGTTGGCGCCGGTCACGATGAATATCGTCTGCTATCGCTATGTAAGACCGGGACTTTCCGAGGGAGAACTCAACGAATTGAACCGGGAAATCCTGATCCGGTTGCAGGAAGAGGGGATCGCCTCGCCTTCCTCCACCATCCTTCAGGGGCGGTTCGCCATCCGGGTGGCGAATGTCAACCAGCGGAGCGTAAAGGCGGATTTTGAGGTGCTGGCGCGGGAGACGGTGCGGATTGGGAGGGAGGGGGTGAGGGGGTGAGAGGGGTGAGAGGGTGAGAGGGTGAGAGGGTGAGAGGGGTGAGAGTCCGCCTTTGCCGGGGGGCTTCGGCGGATGGGAGGGCTTAATTGACGAGGTGGGGCAGGATCTCAGAAATGCGCTTTACTTCCCGGAAATTGGGGTGTTCCACGGTATGGTTGACGGTTTCGTGGGCCCAGGTGACGTGATAGGGGACGTGAATGCCGTGGCCGCCGAGCGCCAGTACAGGCAGGATATCCGATTTGAGGGAGTTGCCGACCATCATGAATTCTTCGGGGCGGATATCCAGGTGCCGGATCAGTTTGAAGAAATCCCCTTCCTGTTTGTCGGACATGACCTCGATATGGTGGAAATACTTTTCCAGGCCTGATTTCCTGAGTTTTCGTTCCTGATCGAGCAGGTCGCCTTTGGTGGCAACGACAAGGCGGTATTGATCTTTCAGGGCGTCGAGGACTTCTGCCACGCCGTCGAGCAATTCGATCGGCTTTTGCAACATTTCCTTTCCGTATTGGATGGCCTTCTCGATGACCTCCATGCCGGCGGTTTTGCCCGATACCCGGATGGCGGTTTCGATCATAGACAGCATAAAGGCCTTGATGCCGTATCCGTACAGGGTGAGGTTCTGCATCTCGGTTTTGAACAATTCCTGTTCGACGGTATGGTGGGGGAGGTAATCTTCCAGCAGGGCGCAGAATTTCTTTTCCATTTCCTGGAAGTAGGGCTCGTTGACCCAGAGGGTGTCGTCGGCGTCGAAGGCGATAACTTTAAGTTGCATATTCGTACTTTAAGGATGCAAATATAAGAAACATGTTTTGGGCGGGCAGGATCTGCCTTTCGTGGCCGGATTCTGAAGTATTTAAATTTTTCTAGTTTTGTGGAAAAGAAACCCATGTCGCCCAGCAAGGAACTAGTCGACTTCCTCAACAGCGGGCATCTGTACATGCCCGGCATATCGATAGATTGCGTCATATTTGGCTTTCACAACCGGCAGTTGAAAGTACTGGTACTCCAGTTCAAATCGACGGACGGCTATGCGCTGCCCGGCGGGTTTATCCGGAAAGAAGAGCATATCGACGATGCTGCAAGGCGGATACTGGAAGAAAGGACGGGGTTGAAGGAGATCTATCTGGAGCAGTTCCATGTATTCGGCGACAGTGAGCGCGGAAGGGACGATACGCATAGGAAATTCTCACGCGCCAACGGAATTGAACTGGAGGTGGACCACTGGTTGTTGCAGCGTTTTCTCTCGATCGGCTATTACGCGCTGGTTGATTTTTCCAGGGCGATGCCCACTCCCGACGTCTTTTCCGACACCTGCCAATGGTACGACCTGGCCGGGTTGCCCGACCTGATCCTGGACCATAACCGGATCGTACAACAAGCGCTGGAGACCCTGCGCCTGATGCTGGACAACAAATTGGTGGGTTTCAACCTGTTGCCAGAAACCTTTACCATGAACGAATTGCAGGCGCTGTACGAGACCATTCTGGACAAGCCCTTGCTGCGCGCTAACTTCCAACGCAAAATGCTCAGCCTGGAGATCCTGGAAAGGCTGGAAAAGAAATGGACCGGAAAAGCGCATAAAGCGCCGTATCTGTATCGCTTTCAGGATCGCCATTGACCGGGAAACGCGAGGTGGATGATCATCAGATCTCGGTGACCATTTTTTTCAGCGGGGAGCGCATTTCAGGGCTGACGTTTTGCAAAATGATGTCCCGCAGCGCTTCTACCAGCCGTTTTTTGACAAAATGCCGGTAGGTGACCAGGCTGATCTCGCGGACCGGAGCGGGCGACCGGAAAAAGCGGATATGCTCCCTTTGTTCGGGCGTGAGGTCGTTCAGGGCCAGTTCCGGGAGGATAGTCACCCCGTTGTAGGTGTCCACTAGTTTTTTGAGGGTTTCAATGCTGCCGGTCTCGAAATCGAACCGGTGGGCTTCTTTTTCCCGTTTTTTCAATTCGCAAAGGTTAATGACCTGCGACCGGAGGCAGTGGCCTTCTTCCAGGAGCCAAAGCCGGTTGACGTCAATGTCGTCCGCGAGCAGGTATTTTTTTTTCATCAGCTTTTCGTCGGAAGAGGCGTACACGACGAACTGTTCATAAAACAGCGGCTCCTCGCGCAGGGCGGGGTTATTCACGGGGGTGGCCATGATCGCTATGTCGAGTTCGTTCTGCTTCAACTTCTGAATGGCCGTGTCGGTGATCATTTCGAAGATCTGGAGGTTGACCAGGGGATATTTTTTCATGAAAGCCCGCAGGAACAAAGGCAGCAGGTAGGGCGCCAGCGTTGGGATGATGCCCAGTTTGAGCGTTCCCCGGACCTCGTCCTTTTCCTCCTGCACGATCTCCTTCATCCGGTTGATCTCGTGCAGTATGGTCTGGGCCTGCTCGATCAGGCGCTGCCCCGTTTCGGTGGGCACTACGGGTTGTTTGCTGCGGTCGAAGATGACTACACCCAGTTCTTCTTCCAGTTTCTTGATCATCATGCTGAGGGTGGCCTGTGTGACAAAACACCGCTCCGCAGCCGAGACAAAATGGCGGGTGATGTCCACTGCAACGATATATTCCAATTGTTGAAGGTTCATAAATATCGATTTTGTCTATGTAAAGATAAATAATATCAATTTGATTTATTTACAAGAGATCCGTATTTTTGTTTATGCGTCTCAATAATTCAAGTAAAATGACCAACCAGATAGGATTAAATGCCGGGGCTGCCAAAAAGCTGGCTTCGAAGCTGAATGCGCTTTTAGCCAATTACCAGATTTTTTATATCAACACGAGAGGTTTCCACTGGAATATAAAGGGTGACAAGTTCTTTGAACTTCACTTGAAATTCGAGGAGCTGTATACGGACCTTCAATTGAAGAACGACGAATTGGCCGAACGCGTCCTTACGCTGGGCGAAACGCCGATGCACAGTTATTCGGATTATCTGAAGAACAGTTCGATCAGGGAAGTGCAGAACGTCAGCGATGGCAAAAAGGCTGTAGGGGAGATCCTGCATTCCTTCGGCGTCTTGTTGCCTTTGCAGCGCGAGATCCTTTCGCTGTCGGCGGAGGCGGAGGATGAGGGCACCAATGCCCTGATGAGTGATTATATCCGGCAGCAGGAAAAGCTGGTGTGGATGTATTCCTCGTTTTTAAACCAATAACCGGGCTACAGGATCGCCGGCGCCGGAAATGATAAATCTTGCGCGCCGGCACAGCATAAACAGAAAATCAGATTTCCGGGGGCGTTTATCCAAACGACCCTCATCATTTTGCTAAGTCAGGAGGTGCGTATGTTCAACCGTGTGAACGTCGCACCTTTTTTTGCTTACCGTATACGCGCCAGGCCGGCTTTGGCCTGTTGGTGCAATCCGTCGGCGTATTCAACCGGGTTCATTTTGATGCATAGCTGGAAATGGGATCTGGCCGCTGCCTTGTCGCCGAGTTTTTCATAGATAAGGCCGGATTGCAGGGCGGCGTTGCAGGCAAAGAACCAGGGGCTGTCTTCTCCTTCGCGGATGGTTTCCTTGTAGTGGCGCAAGGCTTCGCGGTTATTTTTCAGGCCTTGTTCGATACGGCCCATTCTGTAATTGAATTCCAGGCGGGTATGTTGGTCCGGAAAATCGGAAATCTGGTGCGGAGCCAGCAAATCCCGGGCGCGGGTATAATAACCGCCGTCAAAGAGGAGCCGGCTTCGGAGCAGATCCGCGTCGGGGGTACGGCCTTCACGGGCTTCCTGGAGGGCGCTTTTATCGCCGCCGGCGACAGCGTGGCCTTTATCCAGGCAGGAGACCATGATCCGGCGGTAGTCTTCCGGCCGGCCGTTGATGAGGGCCTGCCAGGCCAGTTTCTGATAGGCTTCCTTGATGTAATGGCGGCCTTTGTACCGGTCGAGAAACCGTTGGATATAAGGGCCGGCGTCCTTGTCGAGCCGGCGCAATTTGGCCAATCCCAGCATATAATCCATATAAGGGAAGGGGAAGAACATCGGACTGTCCGGTTTATTTTCCAGCAGGCGGACGGCTTCGTCGTTCTTGCCCGTGCGCATGGCGATATTGGCGAGCACGAAACAGTGCATCGGGTTTTCGGCCGGTTCCAGTTTGCCTTCCTGCAGGATCTTCCAGGCCTTGTCGCCGTCGTTTTCGAGGTGCAGCAGGAGGAAAGCGTACAGCGCGCGGGTTTCATTGCCGAACACAAAGTCGTGCGAATCGGCGTAATTGAGCACTTCTTCCACCTCTTTCCGGCCCTGTTCGATGGTGCCGTCGAGGCTGCTCAGGAGTTTAACGCCCCATTTGTATTCGTTGGGGATGGTGCCGACCATAGCGTGCAGCAACCCCAGGTCGCGGCGGTTGGGCATAAAGTCGGGGAAGGCTTCGGTATTGCGTTCGAGGAGTTTGTTGGCTTTGTTCACATCGTTGAATGCCGCGAGGTAATCCTCGAACCGCAAGCGGATAAGGGCCCATTGCAGGCGCATATTGGCTTGGGTGAACAAGGTGTAGGGCGACTTCGGATCGCCGGATTTTTCGATCTTTTCCAGGCGGGCATCATAGGCGGCTTCCTGTTTTTTATACAAGGCGCCGTCTTCAGTGATGTAGAGTTTGAAGAAGTCGATGTAATTCTCAAAATAATAAGAGAACAGGTTGCCGGGCTCTTCCAGTTTGAGGCGGGCAATGAGGAGGTTCGCTTCATCAAACCGGAGCGCGAGGGTCTTTTCGTAAGCGTCCCGGGCCAGCGGGGTGAATTCGAATTTGCCCTGGGAGAACAAGCCCGAAAGCGGGCAGAGGGCGATCAATGCGATGGATAAGGTCTTTGCAACGTTCAATTTGATCTGTTTTCGGGATTAAAAAATGCAAAACGGGCCGCGGTCGTTCGGGACACGGCTGAAAAAGGACCAGGTTTTCTATATAACGATGGGAAGGGTGGGTTTAGTAGTTGTCAGTGGTCAGTTGTCAGTTGTCAGTGGTCAGTGGTCAGTTGTCAGAGGGGGAGGAGCTCCCGCAGATTTTTTGCCGGGAAGGGAGAATCTGCGGGAGCGAAAATATTCCTGTTGCTGCTTTCGGATCAATCGTCGAGCAGGGAGGATTCGGTGATATCGACGGATTGTTTGACCTCGTCAACGATGCTTTCGTCAACCAGGATGCGGCCGCAGTGTTCGCAGGCAACGATTTTCTTGCGTTGGGCAATTTCGAGTTGCATTTGCGGCGGGATCATGTTGAAGCATCCGCCGCAGGCGTCGCGAGCGATGGTTACGACAGCCAGGCCGTTCCGGTAGGAGGTGCGGATCTTGTCGTAAGCCAGCATCAGGCGGTCTTCGATGCCGATGCGCGCCTGGTCCGAGCGTTTGCGCAGCCTGTCCTCTTCCTTTTCCGTGCGGGCGATGATCTGGGAAAGCTCAATGCGTTTGTTTTCCAGGTCTTTCTGTTTTTTGGCCAGTTTTTCCTGGTTGGCGTAGAGGGTTTCCTTTTTCGCTTCAATATCCAGTTTCCCTTGTTTGATCCGCTTTTCAGACAGTTGGATCTCCAGGGTCTGCATTTCGATCTCCTTGGTCAGGGCTTCATACTCGCGATTGTTCTTGACATTGTCCATCTGGGTTTTATACCGGAGGATCAATGATTCGGATTCCTTGATATTGCCCTGGTGTTTGTTGATGTCGTCTTCGAGTTCCTTAACGTTGTTGTCGAGGCGCGAAACGCGGGTTTCGAGCCCTGCGATATCGTCTTCCAGATCGCTGACTTCCATGGGAAGCTCCCCTTTCAGGACCTCAATTTCGTCGATTTGGGAGTCAACTAATTGGAGTTCATACAATTGTTTTAGCTTTTCGGCTATTGTCAATTCTGCCATGCTGAATTGGTTTATTAAAAATAAAAAACCGGATTGGTAATGGTTTTCGTCAATCGAACCGCAAAATTACTAAAATTCCGGCGAATAATTTCTCCTAATAATTCGATTGTAAATTGCTCGCTCTCATAGTGTCCGATGTCTGCGATGACAATTTTTCCGTCGGCATCGAAGAACTCGTGGTACTTGTAATCGGCTGTCACAAAAAAGTCGGCTCCGCCGGCGATGGCCGAACCCAGGAGAAACCCTCCTGACCCGCCGCAGACAGCAACCCGCTTAACGGGTTTGTCCAGGAGTTTCGTGTGCCGGACGCAGCCCGCCAGCATCCGGGTTTTCAGGTGGGCGAGAAAGTCATTTTCGGACATTTCCGCCGCCAGTTCGCCGACCATGCCGGAGCCGATCATCGGGGAGGGCGTGTCCACGGGGTGTATATCCCAACTGCCGGGGGCAGCGGCATATTGTTCGAGGACGCTGGAAATATTCCGGAGGGCTGCTTTCTCAAAGTAGGCTTCCACCCGGGTCTGTTGCGGCTCGCCGCTGTAATGGTTCAGAAAGCCGGCATTTACAGCCCCGGCCTGCGCCAGCATTTCCTGCAAGGCGCTGTTGCCGTTTTCGGAGAGAACAGCATTCAATTTAAAAAGTTCTTTTTTCGGGGCAAGAATGCGGGTATTGATCAGGTCCAGTTTTTCGGCAATCCGGCTGTTGACCCCCTGGTGATAAACGTTGTCCAGGTTGGTATGGATGGCATAAACGGCTATTCCGTGCCGTATGGCTTCGATGACCGTCCGTTCTACGTAGGTCTGTCCGGTCAGCCGTTTCAGCCCTTTGAAAATAATGGGATGGTGGGCCACAACCACGTTGCAGCCTTCTGCCGCAGCTTCTCGAATCACCGCTTCGGTGGAGTCGAGACAGACGAGGACGCCCGTGACTTCCTGGTCGGGGTTACCGGTGATGAGCCCGGCATTGTCGTAGCTTTCCTGGTAGACGGGCGGGGCGACCTGTTCCAGGTGGCGGATGAGCTGGCGGAGTTGGGTCATGTTGCGTTTTTTTGCATTGGCATTTTCGATTCCTCAGTTCCTCGATTGTTCGATTGATCCGATTGTTCGATTGATCCGATTGTTCGATTGATCCGATTGTTCGATTGATCCGATTGTTCGATTGATCCGATTGTTCGATTGATCCGATTTTGGGCGTCCGTCGGTTGGTCAGCTTAATCGATTGATTCGACTTAATCGGCTTAATCGGT
>WBZL01000706.1_pt1 | contig 37278 bp, 21 predicted proteins | sample 5204291 | NCBI WGS metagenome assembly WBZL01 (sample SAMN12344345, study PRJNA552823) | activated sludge metagenome | biome: Activated sludge suspended growth; feature: Nitrification reactor; material: Wastewater; isolation source: activated sludge from nitrification reactor of wastewater... | reverse complement strand
GTCGCGGTGGTGATGGCGGGCGGGTACGGGCGGGATATTCGGGAGACGGTGGCGATTCATGTGGAGACGGCGAGGGTGGCGGCGGAGGTGTGGGGGGAGGAGGTAGATAGGGTAAATAAAGTAGACAGGTAAACAGGTAAATAGGTACACACGAAAACAAAATTCGAGATTTTTCGTATTTCACTTTAGATTAATCTTTATTGTGGTGAGGATTGAACATGAACTGGAAAGGCATTACACTCTTTTTTGCACTCTTGGTAGCTAGTTTCGGCTTATCGTTGAGGGGTTATTCGCCAAGAGAAATAAGCCTGCCGATTTCTTATCCTCTTGAAACAGAACGGGTTCAGATTTCGGGGACCGATTTCTCGATGCAGATTTTGAAGGAATTTACTGCCTACGAATCTGAAGACGAAGATAACCCATCGACGCGTATTTCGCCACCTTATTTTTCATCCTATCTCCCTCGTTTTGAAGTCTATCCGGTTAAGCTTGGCTGGGCTTATACGAAAGTATTTTTTGATCCAGAAACATTCGGAACTTCTGCATCTGACCCAAGAGAATATATGGACCTGAATGAATACAACATAGATGGCATTCGCATGCTGATTGGAAAACCCAAAAATAGGGGAAGAGACTACGATTATGTTGCCTCGGCGTGGGTTATTCATGAAGATCAGGTTCTAGGTGTTTATGGGTGGGGCCCCGTGACGAGGACAGATGACATCTACCGAATGCTTGAAACCATGTTGTTGACTTTGCGCGTGGAAACGGAGGAATAACAGAATGAACATCAAACGAATTTTAGGGCCTATTTTGTTTTTGTTTTTTTTAGTGCGGTCTTTATTTGGGCAGATAGCTACTCAAAACGCCCATATCCCTTATCTTCTACCAGGGTCGTTATCCCGGATACAAACGTTAGCGTACAGATTCCCGAAGGGCTTCTTTATAATCCAACAGGACTCTTCATATTTGAAGACCCATATGAAACATTTGCTACGCCTATCTTCTTGCTCAATAATCTGGCAATTGAACCATTGAATCCTGATAGATATCGTGTTTTCTCGTCTCCAGAGCAAACCATTGAAAATTTTTTCCGGGGGAATGTCCCTGAAAAGCAAATTATCCGCGAATTTGAAGTTTATTTACGCCCGGATGATCGGAATTCTCGGCCTGACACTATCCGATACATGGGTTTGATCGTGTATGGGGATGAACAATATATAAGAATAGATATGTTGGGGGCATCTACTAACGCTAATGAAGTATCTGCGTTATTAGAGGCGGTCTTGAATTCGATGAGAATTGAGGAAAAATAACCGATTAACTTAAAGCCGCCCGGTCGTGCGGCCTGTCTTCATCTCTTGCCGGTGATTATATTCACCTGATTTGTGGGGTTTTTTGTCGGATAAAGATTACCTTATCTGATAAATAGATGCTTTTTATCCAGCCATAACTATTTTATTCGATAAATAGATGCCTTTTGTCCGACAAGGACTAATTTATTTGATAAACAGATGCTTTTCGGTTAGCAAGGACTACTTTACCAGATAAACAGATACCTTTCGTCCAGCAAGGGATATTTTATCCAATAAACAGATGCTTTTTGTCCAGAAACGACTACTTTATCTGATAAATAGACGCTTTTCGTCCGGCAATGACTACTTCACTCCATAAACAGGCACTTTTCGGTCAGCAAGGACTACTTTATCCGATAAACAGATGCTTTTCGGCCAGAAACGACTACTTTATCCCATAAACAGATACTTTTTGGTTAGCATGGACTACTTTACCCGATAAACAGACGCTTTTCGGTCAGCAAGGACAATTTTATCCGATAAACAGACGCTTTTTATCCAACAAGGACTACTTTATCCAATAAACAGACGCTTTTTGTCCGGCAAGGACAAAGATGGGGAAGATTTGCCTATTAAATCCTAAAATTGAACCGTGCCCCCTACAAGGGGCACGGTTTTGCTAAGCGGGAATAAGGCCCTGGATTATGGGAATGTTTGAAGAATGGAACTACTTCAGCCAATGCGCCGCGGTCAAATACAACAAATGCCGGGCGTGCGGCGTGAGATTGGCGAACTTCAACGCCCCCAGGCACGACACCACCACCGCCAGATCGAACTCGCGGGGTTGTTTGGGATCGAACAAACAGCGTCCTGCCATCTCGCGGATGGCGGTCAAGAGGGGGTCGGCCCCATCGGTGAGAATTTCGAGGTAGTCGGGGGCGTGGGGGATGTTCGGGGCGAGAACATGCGCGACCAATTCCGTATACAGGTGGGCGAAGTCGTACAGGGTGTGCCCGTCGCGGGTTTCGGCAAAATCAATGAGCCACACCCAATCGCTGGGGCCAACCAGCACATTTTCGACGTTCAAATCGCCGTGGATGAGCGCTTGCGTGCCGTTGACCCGTTCGGTCAGGAGGGCGGGGAGTTTTTCGATCGGGTCGGGTAGCCCGTACAAATTCAGGCCTGTGCGCGCCTCTTGTAGAAGCGTCCAACGCGTGGCAGTGAGCCGTCCGACCGGGTTGACCCCGAGTACGGGGTTCGTGCTCAGGGTGGGGGCATTCCAGCGGACGCGGAGGGGGGCGTGGCCGGGGGCGGGGTCGTTGGTCAGGGCAAGGCTTCTTCCGTCCGGGCGGGGGAGGGTGTGCGGAAAGTTTTTCAGCGCCAGGATCATGCCGGGGGTAAACGGGTCCCCTGTGGAAGCCGGAGGTCTCTGCCCGTCCAGGATGGCGTCCGGGGTCGCGTTCACCGGTTCGAGTACGTAATGTGTCGGCAATTTTCGATCATATTCCTGCCCCAGCCGAAAAACAAAGGGTTTATGTTGCATCCACCAGTTGGGCGCAAACGTGTCGAACAATTTCCACAGCAACCGCGGGTCGGGATTTTCAAGCAGAGCCTGGCGCAGGCTCGTCGGGGTGTATCCCGCCCCGCCCAAAAAGGTGTACTGTAAGGCGGCGAGGCCATCCAAACGGACGGGCGGCTGTTGGATGCGAGCGGTGGCGGGCGGCAGGGTGGTTTTGACAAAGTTCTCGTAGTTCTCAAATTCTTTTTGCACACTGCGCGTATCGGCAATTTTGACGATGGTATGGGCATCCACCCGGCTGTCGGGGCGGATGGGGACGGCGAGAAACGTGCGGGCACCGGAATAGCCCGAAAGAAACTCCCGTTCGATGACCAGGCGGGCGTAACGGGAAAATAAATTGGACAGCAATGTCGTTTCGGGCGGCGAGAGGGTGAGACCCGGAGGCGGTTCGATGACGAGGGCGGACGGGGCACGGTTTGCGACCCTCATCGGCTCCCCCGCACCGAATCCGTTGCCCGACAGGGGGATTACCGGACGTCCGCGGGGGCGCGCCCGCCCGAGCACCCACACGCCCACGCCAAGCCCCCCCGCGCCCAACAGCGCGACCATGCACCCCATCACCCACATGCCAAGCCCCAATCCGGGGTTGGTGGCCTCAGCAACTTGAACGGTCAGGGCCTTAGAATAGATTACCGCCTCGCGCGCCTTCCCTTCGCCCAACGGCGTCCAGGACAGCGTCAGGGAGAGCGAGAGACGCTGTTGCCCGGTCTTAGTGGGGGAAATCGTCCAATGCCAGGTGAGCGGTTCGCCGGGGGTGACGAGTTTAGGTTGCGCGCCGGAGGGGGAAACGTCAAACCCGATGCCATCCAGGTTGGCGATGGCCGACAGTTCGTATGCGGCCAATTGTTTGACGGCGACTTGCGTAACTTGCAGTTGGTCGTCAGGAAATTCCGTCACGATGGCGTACCCGCCTTCAACCGGAACAAAAGACATACGCACGGTCGCGGAGTCCGTCGCCAGCATCGAGGTCGGCCATTCCACTTCGATGCGGCGATCTTCGATGTCAAAAGCGGTGGGGGTCACTTCGATGATGACCACTTTCGGCGTAGGGGTGGGGCCAGAGGTGGAAGGTAGGGGTTGGGTAGCTTGGATAGGTTCGGCGGCAGGGGCCGGGGTCGTGGTGATGATGACTTCGACAGCTTCCCCTTCTACCATTTCCGTGACCACTACGGTTTCCACCACCGTGATCGTCTCCGGGGTTGAGGCGGCAGGCTGGCAAGCGGTGAGAAGGCTCGCGATGAGAAGACTCAACCCCACCAGGGTTAAGACCACCAAACAACGATGTAAGCGGGAATATTTTGGGGTGATCATCAGGATACTTTACCTCACCAGGGGAAGTCTCAAAAAAAAGGGGGGAGGGTCGGAGATGGACTGGCTCCCTGTCTTTTTTTTTCAAGTTCGACAAGTTATGACGGTTTATTATACAACCAAGCGGGGTGGCGTGTTTGGATGGGAAAGAAGTTGACATCTATCGTCCAGGGGCAACTGCGAAGCGGGCATAAAATTTTAGAAGCACCTTTTACCTCTCTGACGTATAATGGGTGTGCTAAGTTCTGTCGCCCAGAAAGATGTCCCTGGCACACCCAAAGTCTGGAAACTTCACCGCCGCTCGAAACCCCAAACTTTTCGTTTTCAGAACTAGGAGGCGTTAGAAATGTTAATCAAATTTGCGCTCCGATGCTTTAACCTGGCGATCTTCCTGCTTTTCTTCTCCACCCTACTCGGATGTACCTCCCCCACCCCAACGCCTCCCCTCCCCCTGACCATTGGGGTGCTCAATCTCAGTCCACAGCTTGAACCCGTCCTCGAGGGTTTCAAGACCGGGTTGGCGACGTTAGGCTACACCAACGTTGAATACCTCTATGAAGGCCCCTCCCCGGACATTCCCACTCTCGATCTCCTCGCTGAAAACCTCGTGGCCGCCCACCCCGACATGATTGTTTCCATCAGCACCCCCGCGTCGCAAGCGGCATACACCGCCACCCTCGGCACCGCCATCCCCGTCATCTTCGGCCCCGTGACCGACCCGTTATCCGCCCACATCGTGGCAGACCTCACGCACCCTGGCGGAAATCTGACTGGCGTGCGGCTGGGGATGGAGAGCGAGGAACAACGGCTCAAATGGCTGTTACAAATTGCCCCGGAGGTCCAGCGCATCTTCGTTCCGTACAACAGTCATGATTCCAGTTCTCAAAGTTCCGTGAAAGCGGCATTATCCGCCGCCGAAAAATTAGGCGTGACCCTCATCTTGTACGAAGCGCGTGGCACGGATGAAATAACGCAAGCTATCGCCAGCATCCCGGACGATGTGCAGGCGATCTTTTTGCCGCAAGATAGTCTTGTGGCGGCCCGGATTGATGATTTCGCGCAGGCCGCCCTGTCGCGAAGCTTACCCCTCTGCACGCCCACGGATGGGCAAGTCGAACGCGGTGCCCTGCTCTCGTACAGTTTTAAGTTGTTCGATCTCGGTCAACAAATGGCACGGTTGGCGGATCAAGTGTTCCGCCAGGTGCCCCCCGCCAATTTACCCGTGGAAACCGCAGAATTTTTCCTGAGCATCAACCTGCAAACAGCCAAATCGCTCCATCTCTCGATCCCCGAAGAAATTTTGCGGGCCGCAGATAATATCATTCGGTGATCGATGTGAGAAATTCCCTTCAAACCCGGCTAACCCGCACGTACATTGGGTTAGCTGTCATTCCCCTGATTGTTCTGGGGTTATTGGTCACATGGCAAGGATTTCTCTTTGAGCAGGAAGCGCTCTCGCGACAAGAACAACTGGCGAAACGTATCTCTGCCGAAGTGGATGGCGTTTTTCGAGGGATTACGGAGGAAATGGACCTGCTCATTCAATTGGAAGGCCCCGAGGGCTTGAGTGCAAAAAGTGCTTTTAGCCCCTTGCTGAGTTTTATCGCCCACGATTTCATCTTTGAAGAACTCACGTACATCGACAAAAATGGGGACGAACTAAATCACGAAACCCGTTTGGGCATCGTGACTCTGGAAGACATGGAAAACCACCAGGACGAGAAAGAATTTCAAATCCCGGTGACGAGGGAAATCAACTACTTCAGCCCGTTTCACAATTACCCCGCCACAGGCGAACCTGTGCTCGATATCGCTGTTCCCGTCACGAATGAACTCGAAGGAACCATCGAGGGGGTTCTGATCGCCGAGGTTCGATTGATCAAAGTCTGGGAGGTTGTTGAAAATATTTCTCTGAACAGGGGGCAAAGCGTTTATATCGTCGATGCCAACGGCTGGGTGATCGCGCACCCGAACCGTTCGACCGCCCTTGGCAGAGTTTTCTTCACCCCACCCCAAACCCCCGGCGTCTCCACCGGCTTAGATGCCCCGGTCGTTTTACTGGCGACCGCGCCTATCCGCCTGGGAGAACAAAACCTCACGGTGGTGGTGGAGCAGTCCCTCCCGGAAGCGTTCTCCCTCCCCCTCAACACCATCGGAATGACCCTCACGGTGTTTTTTGCCACCCTCAGTATTGCCATTCTCATCGGCTTGCGAAGCGTTCGGCAAATTGTCGATCCTATTCAAGACCTGGCGAAGACCGCCCGCGCCATCCGCGCAGGAGAATGGCACCAACACGTTCAAGTACAAACAAACGATGAGTTGGGAGATTTGGGTGAGGCCTTCAACCTCATGGTCAGCCGTCTTCAAACCAGTATGACCAACCTCGAAGAAGAAGTGATCGAAAAAAACCAGGCAGAAGTGGCGCTCCGACAGGCAGAAGCCCGTTATCGCACCCTCGTCGAACATCTCCCCGCCATCACTTACGTGGATGATGCCTCCACCAATTTTGGGCACACACTATACATCAGCCCGCAGATTGAGTCTCTGCTCGGATACAAGCAAGAGGAGTGGGTCAATTTAGAGTTTGAAAACTGGTTGAAATTGATGCATCCCGATGACCAGTCCACGTTTTTGGAAAAATATACCCAATGCCATTTCGAGGGCAAGCCTCTGGAATGTGAATTCCGCATGTTTAACGCGCAAGGGCAGATCATCTGGTTCCACGATCAAGCCTTTCGCCTGAACGATCAGAATGGACGCCCCTGGATCATTCAAGGGGTGATGGTGGACATTACCGAACTAAAAAAATCCGAAGAAGAGATTCGCCGGTTAAACGCCGAGTTGGAGCAACGGGTCCTGGAGCGCACCGCCCAACTCGAAACTGCCAACAAAGAACTCGAATCCTTCACCTATTCGATTTCACACGATCTCCGCACCCCGCTTCGAGGCATTGTGGGTTTCTCCAACCTTTTGCTCAATAACCCCCAACATCACATCTCCGAGGAAGGCCAACATTACCTGAATCGGGTCAACGAGAATGCCCAGCGCATGGCACAATTGGTGGACGACCTGCTCAAATTCTCCCGCATCAGCCGCTACCCTGTTACCAAACAAGCCATTCATCCCACCACCATCGCCCAGGAAGCACTCGACGACCTCTCGCTAGAAGTGAATGGTCGAAAACTGCACATCACATTAGGGGATTTACCGCCCTGCCAGGCCGATCCCTCGCTTCTCCGCCAGGTATTTGCCAACCTCCTCAGCAATGCGATCAAATACACCCGCAACAAAGAGGTCGCCGAAATCGAAATCGGGTGGATCAAACACGAACAAAAGATCGCCTATTACGTGCGGGATAATGGAACCGGATTTAATATGCAATATGCCGACAAACTATTTGGGGTTTTCCAACGCCTGCACAGTTTGGAAGAATTCGAGGGAACCGGAGTCGGCCTGGCCATCACCCACCGCATTATTCAACGGCACGGGGGCAAAATCTGGGCGGAAGCCGAACCCGAAAAAGGCGCAACGTTTTTCTTTATCATCGAGACGTAACTACTCGTATGTCTCTAGAAAAAAGGGATCAGTGAGGGGGTCCCCCTCCACTGATCCCTTTTTCGGGGAACTTTCTCTCTTGGCCTGAGCCGTTGCCAAAATATCCTAAAGCGCCGCCTTCACCGCCCCGCCATCGAACATCAACGCACTGCCATGAATGAACGACGCCGCCGGGGATGCGAGCCACGCGGCGGTTTTCCCAAATTCATCCACTGTGCCCATTCGCCCCAACGGAACCGCTTGCGTGATCCCTGCCGCTTGCTGTTCGGGGGAGGTCCCCGTCCGTGCCGCGCGGTCGTGCATCAACTGCTCGACCCGTTCTGTCCACGTCCACGCCGGGTTGAGTGAATTGACTCGAATCCCCTTCGGCCCCAGTTCGTTCGCCAGACTTTTAAGCAATCCGATCACACCCAGACGCAGGGAGTTCGACAGGATCAGGCCATCAATCGGCTGTTTCACCGAATAGGATTGGATCGCGACAATACTGCCACTGCCGCGCTCGATCATGTGCGGGACGACGGCATAACACAACCGCACCACGCTCATCAACGTGAGCGCACTCGCCGCTTCCCAATCCGCGGGGGTCAGATCGAGAAAATTGCCCGGTTTCGGTCCACCGCAGTTTGCGATCAAAATGTCGATTTGCCCGAAACGGTCGAACGTCGTCTGCACCATCCGTTCGACATCTTCCTGCCGGGTGACATCTCCCCGCACGGTCACGATGTCCGCTCCGGTTTCCGCGCGGATATCTTCCGCCGCTTTTTCCACCCGTTCGCTCCGCGCGGTCATCACGACCTTCGCCCCTTCCCGCGCCAGTTCCAATGCTGTCGCCCGCCCCAACCCCTTGGACGACGCAGTTACTAAAGCTACTTTATTTTTCAGTTGTAAGTCCATCTTGAATCTCCATACATATTTTGTGGCAGAAAGTGTCTACCGCTCTACATTTGTAATTATTCACGTTCAATGAGGTAAAACTCAAAAAAAGGATGGAAGGGGGAGGTACATCCCCCCTTCCATCCTTTTTTTTCGAAACTTCCTACTCAGTGAACACCCATTTGAATCACGGATTCGGGCTGTAGTGGCGATTTCAATCGCTCGTCCCCCCTAACGACTGAAGTCGTCACTACAAAAACGTGATTTACTGAATTTGTGACCGGAAGACGTTAAGGTTTTAAAATTGCCGCGACCACTCCTGCGGCCAGCGCTCCACAATCACCTTCGTCTGCGTAAAAAACTCCACCGCATGTTTCCCTTGCCCGTGCAGGATGCCGAAGAAACTATCTTTCCACCCGCTGAACGGGAAATACGCCATCGGGGCCGCAACCCCGATATTGATGCCCACGTTGCCCACTTCGGCTTCACTACGAAACTGGCGCGCCGCCGCCCCACTGCTTGTAAACAGGCACGCCATATTGCCGTACTGCCCACCGTTGATCAACGCAAGCGCTTCCTCCACCGTATTCAAATGCACCAGCCCCAACACCGGCCCAAAAATCTCCGTGCAGATGATCTCGCCCTGTGGCTGTAAACCGCTCAACACCGTCGGGTGAACAAAACTGCCGCCTTCGTACCCCGTCACCTGTTTGCCCCGCCCATCCACCAGCGCCTGCGCCCCTTCTTGTACCCCTTTTTCGATCAGCGCCTCGATCCGGGTTTTGCTTGCCGGGCTGATCACTGGCCCCATCTGCACGCCGGAGTTCAGGCCAAAGCCGGTCACCCGCGACGCGGCCGCGTCCGTGATCGCTTCCGTAAAACTTTTGCGGGCCTCGCCCACGGTAAAGACCAGGGAAGTGGCCAGGCATCTCTGCCCCGCACAACCAAACGCGCTATCGGCGACAATCTTGGTCGCCATATCCAGATCGGCATCGGGGAGGATGATGGTGGGGTTCTTCGCCCCGCCCTGGGCCTGCACGCGTTTGCCGTGCGCCGACGCCCGCGCGTACACGTGCCGCGCGATGTTTGTCGACCCCACAAACGTGATCGCCTTGATCAGCGGGTGATCGAGTACCGCGTTGGTCGTCTCCGCACCGCCGTTGACCATATTCACCACGCCAGGCGGGAAACCCGCTTGCGCCAATAGCTCGAAAATCTTCTTCATCGTCAACGGCACGCGTTCGGAGGGTTTCACCACGTAGGTGTTGCCACACGCGAGCGCGTAGGGTAAAAACCAGAACGGGATCATCCCCGGAAAGTTGAACGGCGCAATCGTCGCACACACCCCGACCGGTTGGCGGATCATGTACTCGTCAATTCCCCGCGCCACGTCTTCGAGCACATCGCCCTGCATCATCATCGGGATGCCACAGGCCACTTCCACGTTCTCAATCGCCCGCCGCATTTCGCCTTGCGCCTCGCCGAACGTCTTTCCATTTTCTAGGGTGATGATGCGAGCCAGATCATCGAAATGTTCTTCGAGAAGAAATTTCAGCTTGAACATGGGCTGTATCCGGTCTCCCGCGGGGGTGGCGCGCCACGCGGGGAAAGCCGCCGCCGCCGCGCGGGCCGCCGCGTCCACTTCCGAGGGCGGGGACAGGGGGGTGCGAGCGAGCCGTTCCCCTGTCGCGGGGTTGGTCACTTCCACAAATTCGGTCGCGGCAGACGCGCGCCATTGGCCGTTGATGTAGTTGAGGATCGTTTCGGGCATGTTTTCTCTCCTGAGTTGAGGGTGGGGAAAAGTTGTGAAATGGGTTCCGTGAATTATAATTCGGGGCAATGAATGTTTGGGACTCTTACCCCCCCCATTATCGCCAAACGGAATGTCAAACAATCCTGGCCGCGGTCCGCGCGGGAGAAAGTGTCTCCCTGCTCGGCCTGAGCGGCGCGGGGAAAAGTAATCTGCTTGGATTTTTAGCCCATCGGGTCGCCTGGGATGGGCGTTTTGTGCTGGTGGATGGCAATCGCCTGACGGAACCGACACCGACCGCGTTTTACCACCTCTTGCACGAGGCCCTGACCGAGACTCCCGCCCCCGAAAATCCTTACCCAGCCCTCGCGGGGATCATGAAAAACGCACTGAGCGCTTCCCCCGGCGGGGTATGTCTGCTCCTGGATCGGTTCGATGCCCTGGAGGGGTCGCACGCCCGCACGGTCGCCAGCAATCTCCGCGCCCTGCGTGACACCTTTAAATACAGCCTGACGTTCGTCTTTGCCACCCGTCGCCCCCTCGACCCCCTCACCGAAATTGCAGAACTGGTTTTTGCGAACACACTTTGGCTCGGCCCGCTGAGTGATGAGGATGTTGCCTGGAACGTGGAACGCTACGCGGCGCGTAAAAATCTTATTTGGGACGCCCAAGTTACTATGGCGACACGCAATATATCCGGCGGTTATTCTTCTTTTCTCCGCGCCGTGTGTGAAGCGCACGCGGCGGGATGCCCGCTTGAACTTGAGCCCTTGCGCGCGCACCCTGCCGTCGCCCGTCGCCTCACCGAGTTTTGGGCGGATGACCCCACCCCGGACATGGTCGCCGCATCCGGTCTGGGGGCGAACCCCCTCCTCACCCCGTCCGATGTTCAGCACGCCAGTGCAACCCCGTTCCTAGTGAGGCACGCCAGTGCCGTCCCTCCCGAACCCACGCCGCCCGCAGGTAAACCCTTTTCCTTCGATCCCCTTCAGTTTTCCGCAAAAGAGCAATTGTTACTCGAATATCTGCGCGACCACCCCGATCAAGTCTGTGACAAAGACGATGTGATCCGCGCCATTTGGCCGGAAGACCGGATTTACACCGAAGGCGTCCGCGATGACAGCCTCGCCCAACTCATCCGCCGTGTCCGGGTTAAGATCGAATCTGATCCGTCCAATCCCCGGCATTTGCATACCGTGCCAGGGCGCGGGTATATTTTCAAACCTTGAATAGACAAGTGATTCAGTAAAACAAATAAAACCCTACCCTAAAAAGGACACATCTCGACGCAAAGTCGCAAGGCCGCAAAGAAAATTTAATTTCAATAACAAAAGCAGTAATTCTTTGTCAGAAAAACTCTCACCGCGGAAAAAACCTTTAAAATCTTGGCGACTTTGCGTCATAACAAGTCTATTTTTACAAGAAATCTCCAAATCACCCAGTCACCCAATCCATCCCCTATGAAAGCGATCCAATTTAATGCCTCCATCCCTCGTTATGCCTTCGGAAAAGTGCTCGGAAACATCGTGCCATCTGTGTTGTGGCGCGGAATGTCTTGTACCTACACCACTGACGTTCCCGAACCCACTTTGCCCAACGCCGAATGGGTGAAGGTCAAAACCCGTTTAGGCGGAATTTGTGGCACGGACATCGGGACGATTCATCTGCACACCAGCCCGTACTACTCGCCGTTTTCTTCGTCGCCGTTCACGATTGGGCATGAGAATGTGGGGACGATTGCGGAGGTGGGCGGCGCGGCGGGGACGTTCCGCGTAGGGGAGCGAGTGGTGATCGAGCCGCATTTGTGGTGTGCACCGCGCGGGTTTAAGGACCTCTGCCCGTATTGTGCGCGCGGGGAGACGAACCTGTGCGAACGGACGCGGGAGGGGAGCATTGCTCCGGGTCTGATCACCGGCGCGTGCCGCGACACGGGCGGGAGTTGGAGTTCAAGTTTTGTCGCCCACACCAGTCAGGTGTACCGCGTGCCGGATGGAATCAGTGACGAAAACGCGTTGATGGTGGAACCGTTTGCGGTCGGGGTTCACGCCGCCCTGCAAAACTGGCCCGTTGACGGGGAGCGGGTGATGATTCAGGGGGCGGGGACGATTGGGTTGGTCGTCCTGGCCGCGCTCCGGGTGCTGGGGTCTCAGGCGCATATCACCGTCCTGGCACGATACCCCTTCCAGCAAAAGGCCGCGGAGAAGTTGGGGGCAAGCGAGGTAATTTTGACAAAAGGGCTTGACACTTATGAAACCGTCGCTCAAAAAACGGGCGGGCAGGTGCTTCAGCCGATCATCGGGAAACGGATCGTAGCGGGGGGCTTTGATCGGACGTTTGAATGTGTGGGCAGTGATGCCTCAGTGGATGACGCGCTCCGTTTGACCCGAAGCGGGGGAACGGTGGTGTTGGTGGGCGTGCCCGGTGTGGCGAAGGGGATCGATTGGACCGCCATCTTCGCACAGGAGTTGACCGTGCGAGCGTCCAACATCTACCATCACGCCGAACCCTATCAGGGCCGGACATGGAAAGCGTTTGACCTGACGTTGGATTTGATGGCGTCGAGGGCTTTGGATTTGGGCTGGATGGTCACACACCGGTACGAGTTGGACGATTTTGACCGGGCGATGCGCGAGGTGAGTGCCCGGGGAAGTACGGGGATGATTAAGGCGGTATTTGAGTTTTAGTTTTAGTATGACTTCTATCGAAGAAGCCCGTCTTCGAGGCCTCCTCCGTCAAACCGAGCGGGAACTCCAGGCCGTCGAAACCGAATTGGCGACGCGCATGGCTGAGATTCGAGCGTTCGATGCCAAAATCGAAGCCCGGTTGGGCGCGCTGGAAACGGAACTCGACATTCTCGATACCCAAATCCGCTACTACCAAAAACAAATTTATCAACTTCAACAGGCGGACATGTTCCCCAACTGGGTGGATTATTCCAAACGTGCGACCCCCAACCCGCCTCCCGCATCCCCGCGGGACTCCCCGCCTCGAACGCCTTCCAAACCAGAAAACGAACTCCGCCACTTGTACCGCGACCTCGCACGGAAATATCACCCCGACACCGCTTTTGACGACCTTGATCGCCAATACCGGCACGAGATGATGCTGAGGATCAACGAGGCGTACGCGAATGGCGACCTCGCGGAACTCCGCAAACATGCCAGGGGGAAAGTGACTATTCCCATTGGCCCGGATAACGCCAAAGCGCCGCAATTCCGCTCCTCTTTGGAGCGGGTGGAGGCGGAGCTGGTGGCCTGTCAAACAAAGTTGAGGGAAACTCGCGCACAGATCGAAAAGTTACGGTTTCATCCCAGCGTGCAGTTGAGTCTGAGCGTCAAGCTGGCGTGGCGGCAGAATAAGGATTTGATCGGGGAGATGGTGAAGGAGGTGGAGGAAAAGGTGAAGGAAAAAAGGCGAGAGCGGGATGTGGTGCTGGCGGAGTTGCGTGAGCTTCAAGAGGGGTGATTTTTTTCTAAAGAGCGTACACAGCCAGTTGACTCCGGCCCGCCCGTTTGGCCTGGTATAGGGCTTGATCGGCATAGGCCAGGAGCGTTTCCAACCTGTTATCTCCTGTCTGACTGAGTTCGGCAATTCCCAGGCTCAAAGTAATCGCAATGAGGCCTTTGGGTGTGGCGATCTCCTGCGAAGCGATTTTCCCATATAAGCGCTCTGCGATGTGTTGCGCCTGGAGGCAACTACTCCCCGGTAACAAAATGACGAATTCATCGCCCCCATAACGGCCCAATACCTCATTTTGGCGCAGGTTTTCGCGGACAATGTGGGTGGTCAGGATGAGGGCCTGATCGCCGACGGCGTGTCCGTAAGTATCGTTAACTTGTTTGAAGTGGTCCAGGTCAAGCAAGAGGACCGAGAGCGGTTGCCCAGTGCGGGTTGCGTTTGCAACTTCTCGTTCGCCACAATTAAAAAATTCGCGCCGGTTGAGGACGCCCGTCAACGGATCAATGCTGGCTAATTTTTCCAGGCTCGCTTGCGCTGTTTTGCGCTCTTCAATTTCCCGTTTTAGTTCGATGGTTTTCAGGAAATGGATTTCGGCGTCTCGTTTGGCCGTTTCAACTTGATGAAGCACTTTTAACCCGGCAAGGCGTTTCACGGTACTTTCGTTGAAGACCGTTTCTTTTAACGCATGGAATTGTCTAAAATGCTGGAGGGCGATTTCAAATTCCTGGCGTTTTTCGTACACTTCGGACAGCAATTCATGACATTGATACTCCCCGCGCCGATCGTTGGAGGCTTGACTGAGGGCTAACGCGTCCACCAGCGCGGACTGTGCCGCTTCATCATTTTGCTGGGACTGATAAACTTTCCCCAGATTCAGCAAACATTGAAGTTCATCGGAGCCTGCATGGAGTTCGCGGGCTATCGTTAAGGCTTGCAGTAAGCAGGTTTCTGCGGTTGTAAAATCTTTGATTCCCAAATAAACCTCCCCCTTCGTTGTCAGGGCGGTTAAAGCCAGGCTTTCCGCGCCATTTTCACGAGCCACGCGGATACTTTCCTCGCAGGCCGCTAAGGCTTTCACCCCATCGCCCAATTCAAGATAGGTCATGGCCAGATTATTCCATGCGATACTTTCACCCCACACTTCCCCCGCTTCGCGGTTGTATTGCAGGACTTTCAGACCGATTTCGAGGGCCGAAGGGAGATCGTTGGCCTCGGCATAAATCACGCTGAGGTTATTCAGCATCGCGGCCTCAAGGCGTCGAATCCCCATGGCCTCAGCAAGTTTTAGAGATTTCATGGCCGTCTCTGCGGCAATCCCATAATCCCCAAAACAGCGATATGTCCAACTGACAATTCCCAGGACACCGATCCTTAGGGTGCGGATTTTCGAATCATCCGGGATTTTTTCTAGAAATTCCAACGCCTGCAAGGCTTGAGATAGAGCCTTATCATATTGGCCCGCATCATTGTTCAACGCCGCAAGGCTTCGAAGACTCTCGGCCTGCCCTACCAAATACGGCTCCTGCTCAAACTGACCGTTCAAAGACAATTCACAGGCCAGTTCCGCCAATTCCCGCCCCTTCGTTGGGTCGTCCAAATGGATCGCCCAGGCAAGCTCGTTGAGAAGATCAATCCGGGCTTTTTGATCCGGGGCATTTTCAAGCTGATTTTCGAGTTCAGTAATGTTCGGCTTCACGTAGATGACCTCAATAAGCGTAAGTGAAGGACATTGTAATCGAGACGGGAGGCGGGAAAATGTCAGGGGTGAGTCAATATTATTCTACCCCCTTTGTTTTGTTTCACAAGTTAGGAGAAGTCCCCCGGTCAAACAGGCTAAAAATGCCGGGTTTATTCGGCGACGGGATTTAATATCTCATATTACGCACGGCCTCGGTGAGGCGTACTTGCCCAAGAGAAAAGACACGCTTGATCCAATTTATACCCCAGTGTGGGGTGAGAAAATTTCAATCAAACGCCGTCAGGCAAATTTTCAAATCCGCTCCTTCTTGTTCACCCAACGCCGCCCGCGCTTGGAGCAGGTAATAATTGGCCGCAAACGGAGCCAGAAGCGCACAGGCCTGTGCCAGAAATTCCGTGCGCTTGGGGTCATCCACCGCCAAATGGCGCCCGATTTCATAACAAGCTCGCCCCTGATCATACGGCATCTTAAGCCGTTGCGCGTCCACCAGGCTCCTGTGCCAGTCCTTAAAAGCCTGAGCATGCGCCCCAGTCAACCAACGATAGTCCCCCCGAAGCAACAAGTACCGCGCTAGCCCCGCCGGAACACTGCGGGTTTGAACCTGCATCGCCTTGAGCACATCATTGAGTTGGCTCAATAACGTTTTGTATTCCCGACTTTTGGCGTCAGGGCAGATTTCCAACAAACCCAGGTAGGTTTCGAGAACGGCGGAATATCCCTCGGTGTTGGTGAAGACAGTGTGCGTAGAACGCCGAATGTACAGTGCCCCTGCATCGGCGGCCTGACGGGCGAGCAGTGTTTCTTTTTGGCGCAAGTACGCCATCGCCATCAACCCATACGCGGTGATCATCCCCGGCCCGTGCGAAACCTGTTTGCAAATGTCCAAATACATCTGCAAGCCAGTAAGGGCCGCCTCTACCTGTCCCGTCAACAGATCGAGGTGCGCTTGCCCGGCCCGCGCCCACCCTTGTTGAAGCAAATCCCCGCTCTCCAGACTGGCGGATAACAAAGTGTTGAGCAGGTCTTCCGTCGGCCTGATTTGCCCCTGAGCGGACGCAATGACCGTTTGCGGCATCAGACATTCCCCCCATTGGCGCTGATACCCCAACTGCTTATAAATCTCCGCGGCAAACTTCAACGCCTGTTGAGCACTATCCCAGCGGCCCAGGCCAAGCTCGTAAATGCCCGTCACTTGAAAGACATACGCACGCACGAGGGCGTCATCCCCCCGTTGGGCGGAGTCTCTAGCCCGCTCAAAGTAAAACCCCGCCAGTCTCTGCCACCCCAACATCCCCGCCCCTAAACAAAAATTGGCCTCGGCCCGTGCCCGCTCCGCCGAAGCCTCTCCCCCTTCCGCCAGGTTGAGCACGCGCAACGCATAATAAAAAGTGTGCAAACGCTGATTGGAAAGATAACTGACCTCTACCAACTGCATCAGGGCGCGAGCCACATCCGAGGAAGGGGGTGAGAGGGGATTGAAGCGGCGATCTTTCGCGCCAGGAGACAGCAGACGCAAATATGCCTGGGTCAAAACCTGCCCCCCCAATGCCAACGACAGATGCGTCGGAGAAACAGGGAGACGCTGGCCGAATTCTTTCAACGCCTTTTCGATTTGTTCCCGCCCACGCTCCACCCTCCCCAGGCTCAAATACGCTTTTCCCAACCCGTATGCCCAGTGCGCCCGACGTTGTTGTTTGGCGAACGCGGCGTCCGGGTTGGAAGGGTGACAGAAAGTGGCGTCCCAGGTCAAAGCCAGTTCATATAACCGCATCGCCTCCTGTGGACGGCGTTGAAAATCATAAATCAAGCCCATCCCTTCCACAAAAACCTCGACGATTCCGGCTTCCGCGGGGTGGCGCAACCCCCACAACCCACTGGCCCGAAGGTTTTCGTCATCCCGACGACACGCTTCCAGCACTGCGTCCGGGCGTGCGCCGCGTTTCACCGCTTGTTCGAGGGTCTCTTTATATTGGGTGACCCACCCCGCGTAATACGCGAAATGACGTTGATGCGCGGCTTCCGCCGCTTCGGGGCGTTCCCCCAACCGTTGCCCCATATCCTGCCGCAACAATTCCTGAATGTCAAAATAGCCTTCCCCCCGACGGCGAAGCATAGATTTATCGGCCAGGGCTGAGAGCAGGTGAGGCGTCGCGTCCGCCACCTGTCGGGCCGCGTCCAATGTAAACCCCCCGCGAAAGACAGATAAGCGACACAACACCATGCGTTCTTCATCATTCAGCAATTGCCAGGAGGTGTCACACACCGCTTGCAGGCTGTGATGCCGTTCGGGCACCTCTGCCCGCGAGGCCGCGAGGAAATCCAACCCACGCGCGATTTCACGCACGATGTCTTCCGGGGACAAGAGTTTCAACCAGGCAGAGGCCAGTTCCATGCCCAGCGGTAAACCTTCCACCAATTGGCAAATTTCGGTGACGGCGCGCCAATCCTGTTCGCGATTTTTGAGGGTGACACCGACCTCCAACGCAAGTTCGTAAAACAAGGCCACCGCGCTAAAGGTTTCGCGCGCTTGCCAGTCCACTGGATAATTTTTTTCGGCAGGGTAACGCAATCCAGCGAGGATCAGCGTCCGTTCGTGGGGCAGGTGCAAGTGTTGGCGGGAGGTCACGAGGAGTTTGATCCCGGCGGCGTACGTGAGAATTTTCTCGAGCAGAGGCGCGCCCGCACTCAGTTGTTCAAAATTATCCAGCACCAACAGCATGTCCTTATCCCGCAAATAATTGAGCAATTGAGGGAAAACCTCCTCCTGTCCGTGCAATGAAAATTGAAGCGCGTTCGCCAGCGCAGAGGCCAAAAACTCAGGCGCGTCCACGGTTTCCAGCGGGATGAAATGAACCCCGTGCCGCCATTTCCCGGCCTGGACACGGCCTACCTGAATGGCTAACCGACTTTTACCCACGCCCCCAGGCCCCACAAGGGTCAACAAACGACACGATGGCTCTTCCAACGCCGCCCCAATTTGGGCCAATTCTTCCTGTCTGCCGATAAAAGGCGTCGGAAAAGTGGGGAAATGCTCCTGTTTTCCGGCCACGGGCACCCTGTCGGAGACGAGTTTGTGCCCGGCCAGCAGGTGTTCATTCAAAAGGCGAAGTTTATCCCCTGGTTCTACACCTAGCTCGGTCTCCAGCACATGCACACAGGTCTCATATTGTGCGAGGGCGGCACTCCGTTGTCCGGCCAGCGCGAGGGCGCGCATCAGCTGGTAGTGCGCTTCTTCGTTCCAGGCGTCAAGTGTCAATTGTCGCCGCGCATACCGGATGGACTGCGCGTAATTCCCACGCTGGTCTTCGTATTCCGCCAAGGCCGTGAGCATTTCCAACATGTGGGTGCGGAGGGTCTCACGCTGGACCAACAACCATTCTTCAAACATTTGACTGTCCAGAAAAAATCCAGCCAACAGATCGCCACGATAGGCTTCCACTGCCTGCGACAAAATGTGGGCACACTCGGGACAAGTTTCCAGGCGCGGGTGAGTGTGCGCGTGGCATGCGGCCCATTGCTCGGCGAACCGCGTCACATCCACCTCGCAGGCTTCGAAACGGTTAAGTTGAATAGTTTTGGGGGTGATGTGTAGCAGGGTGGGGGGAAGTTGTGCCCCATGGGTTTCAAACGCGCCGCGCAATCGGTGCAATGCCAAACGCAAATTATCGTGGGCGTTTTTTTCTGGGAGGTCGGGCCACAATAACCCAGCCAACGCATCCCGCCGATGAGGGCGATCCGCCTCTATCGCGAGGTAGGCTAAAAGCGCGCGCACTTTGTCCGAACGAAACCCCGTGATTTGAATCTCCCCCCACCTCACTTCAAAAGCACCAAACAGAGAAATCGTAATGGGAACCATAGTGGAAACGATTTGGTAACGGGATGCGCGGATAATAACACACCGCCATAAGAAAGAAAAGCGAACCATGGAGGCCCAGCAATTCTCGGTTTGCCACGAACGGCGTTCCTTAACAGGCGACATTTGGGTTCAGCGAGGTCATTTTAAGGAACGCCGTTCGTCTGCCCGTTTCCATATTGAGCATTGCTGATGGAGACCACATTTTGACGACAAATCCATCTCATATCTCTTATCTTCTTCGGCTTTGGCCGGTAGAGGTCAAAAGCCAGATCATCTGGCACGCATCGCTCACCCACATTCCTAACGGCGAGGAAAAGGGGTTTGCAACGCTGTCTCAGATGGTTACCTACCTCGAAACCCAGGTCGCGCAAAGGCGTTCACCCATCCCCTCCGAGGACAAACCAGTCCCCTCTGCGCTCCCTCAAAATGACCGGAATGCCTCATAAATCACGGGAGATTCCTGCGCTGTGTGCAAATGATTCATTCCAACAAAGGATACAAACCATGAATAGGTTCAATAAAATTTTATACATCTGTATTTGCCTAAGCCTGCTCCTGGGCGTGAGCCTTCGGACAGCGCCCCCCTCCCAGACGACCGCGCCCGACGCACAAATCGCCTCGGTCGCCAAAGACCCCTCTCTGACTTCCTTCCTCACCACGTCCCCATCGCCCCTCAATTCCGCCTATGTGCGCGATATTGACCTGGGCAACGGGCAACGGGCGGCCCTGGTATCGGCCCTTCCGCTCAATTACCTGGCCGAAGATGGGAGTTGGCGTCCCATTGACGCTCGTTTTCAATCCAGCCCGGACGGGTTTACCAACACAACCAATCCCCTGAAGATCGCCGTATCCGAACGGACAGGCGCGCTGGGCTTGGAGAATGCCGGGCAAAAAATCGCCTGGATTCCTCAGGCAGTTGTGTGGCTCGGCCCCAACGGACAGGAAATCTCGCTCGCCCACCCGCTCGACCCCGCCCAGGCCGCCCGCGCCACCCTGATCGAAGGCGGGACAGCCCTCCGGTACGACGCAAGTTGGAGTCTGCCCGGGTTGAGTGAAGTGATCGCCACCGGCCCCGGCAGTGTGGAAGAAAGCTTGATCCTGGCCGCGCGGCCCACGTTGCCCGGCGCCAGTACCCACCCCGGCGAAGAAGCGATCCTCGCCTTCCGCGCCACCTTGCACCTTCCCCAGGGGGCGACTCTGTTCGCCAACCGCGCCCCTCAGCCCACGGCGTTCAGCACCGCGGGCGAGGTGGAAGTGCGGGATGCCGTGGGACAATCCTTGTTGACGCTGACCGCACCCTTCGCCTTCGAACAAGCGACCCCCACCACCCGCGTCGCCGCCACCTATCATCTGACCCCACTCGAAGGGGAGGCCTGGCAGGTGGAAATACGAACCCCGTGGCATTGGTGGCAAGCAGTTGAGCGGCAGTATCCCGCGGTCTTGGACCCGTACATGACCGTCTATCAGGCGACCCTTGCCGCCTCCACCTACAGCGAAGCGGGGGGTTGTTCGTACAGTGAGGTGAACGAGTTCCATCCTGGGGATTTATATCGAGGTAGCGCCGTGGCGATTGGACGCAACCCCCAATGCGCGGGGGTTTTCCGGGCGTTGGTGCGGTTCGATACAGAGACTTTCCCCACCCTGCCCGTGGGGGCTACCATACAGAACCTGGAATTATTCGCCGCGGCCGCGGGAGGTTATTTCCGAACGTTTTCCGCGCCGGGGTATACGCCGGTGCGGAGTAGTGCCGCGGCAACCGTGGAAGTGCGGCAGGTGATGGATGATTGGGGGTGGACCTCGTATGGGGGCGTGCAATGGGGCAGTTATCAGACTTCCGGGGCACTGGGTACATCAGAGTCGTTTTTGGTGTTACCCCCGGAAAATGGGAGTGGGCGCGGTTTTCCGGTTCATTTTTCCCTTCCAAGCTCGGTGTACAATGCCTGGGTAAACGGTCAGAATTTCGGGCTTGAACTGCGGCTGGATGATGAAACCTGGTATTGTGCGGATTGCGGAAATTTCGTCGAAATCCCTGATCCGCCGAACTGGACCGGAGAAGACACGGACACCAACCCCACCAACTTGTATCCCGACGGCGGCGGGTTCATGCTCGTGATCAATTACCAAACGCCCGAACTCCAAGAGGGCATCACGTATGGGTATGATCCCGATTATCCCCTGCCCACGGACCGTGCGGGCACAGCTTTCACGGACCATCAGTATGGGTTGCCGGATATTTCCACTTCCTGGAGTGCAGTGGCGGTTAAGGGCATTTGGCCTTTGGGGTTCATCAAAGCGGCAGGGCACCCACGATTACGGGTGGATAATTATCTGACCCCTGCGACATCCAGCGCTTCAAATTACATGATGATGCGCGGCAATCCGGGGAATGAAGTAGTAGAAATCCCCGCGTTCCAACCGACGAATGGGGATGAGTTGGCCCCTACGGAATATATTATGGAGGTGCGCGCCGCGGAGCCGCTCAACAACGGGAATCCGATCCAACCCGGGCAGACGGTTAATTATTCCTTTGAAATGAGTAGCCGGGAAATTTTACGGGTTTTCGAGTTGAATCTGGTGGAAGGGAGTAATGTCAGGGTTCAAGTGCAAGGACTGGGCATGTTAAAGTCCAGGCTCTTTCCCCCAGCCGAAGCCTTTCACGTTTTTGGGAAAGGTTATCTTGATGCGGTGACCACCGCCAAGCCCTTAATGCCTGTCGAAAGCGGGGGCTTGTGGGGGTTGGTGGTCGAATTTCCTGGAAACCCCTCCGAGTCCGAGACCGGGGCGATCTATACAATCTCAGTCAATCTCCAGATTACCGCGTGTAACGCGGGAGTAGAAATCACGGATCAAGGATGCTGGCAAGACCCTGTCCCAACCGCGGCAATGTTTTGTGCCCCTGTCGGCCCGTATTGGATTCGCTCGGAAGAAGCTTTCTTACAGGACCCCGACACCCTGGAATATTACAACACCAGCCTCGGCGTCACCCTCGGATGGGGCACGTGTAGTTCGGCGATTGGCACGCGGTGGATGTTGGTGACCAATGAAATCCGTTTCAAAAATCAAGCGCCTTACAGCCTGAATTGGGACGATGGCAACAATGTTTCGTTGGTGTATAAACCTGGGAGCGGTTCAAAAGAAAAACAATGGTTTTGGTACGGCGGCACCGAGGGCAACCCCAATCCCTCCGACGCCAACTACGGGTATCTGCTCCCGGAAGGCTACCTGCCGAGAGAGTATCAGGCTCTGCCTTTGGATGAAACAGATGCCGCCCAAGCTACCCTAAAAATCAACGTGCAACTCCAACAAGCCGAGGGGCAGGCAGACATCATCCGCCAGGTCGAAACCCGCCCCGAATCGCTTCCCGGCGTCCTGGAAACCTTCACGTTTTCGCTGGAATGGACACTCCAGGCCGATGTTGCGCTGACCGCGGCCTACTCCCACCCCGTCGATTGGGTGAACGGCCCGAACTTTGCGGAAATAGGGGCGATGGAGTTACACCCGGAGAACAATCAGTGGGAGATGGATTTCCACCCCGGGTTGGGGACCGGCGTCTTCGGTCTACTTCGTACCCAGGCACGTATCGCCCATACGGCGCAAATGGGCGGGGCCTGGAAACCTGTGCAAGCCGTGATCTTGCCCTTCGGCGAAGCCCTGCCCGGAGAGGGCACCGGTGGCAACACCAGAACCTGCCCGATCAACTGCCTGGACATCCGCCACCCCACGATAGACACCTACACCTCCGCCCATCGAAATTGGGAGCTTCCCGACATCGAGATCACCGGGGAAGCGAACATGATGGCGTTTAGCAAACCCGGATCGCTCGACATTTTCAGTACCGACCAGCCCAATGATCTAAACGACATGACCGTCCCCTTCAGTTTCAAAACCGTCGGCGGATATGTCACCTCGTACCGCGGCGTTTGTCCGGGGGATACGAGCAACCAACTGGTGCAAATCATTCAAGGCTCCACGCAGATGTCGTTACCCGGCATTGGCGATGACACCAGCGCAGGGATCGCGGCCGATTTCACGCTTTGCCAGAACTCGCTACACGATGTCTTCCTCTCATATAGCGGACTCCCTCTTCCCGTGGGGACGACCGGGTTGTTTATCAACCGCGTCGGAGGCCGCATCACGCTCACCCCGGAAAACACCCAAGTTGAGATTGATGTCGATTACCGCTCCGCCTCGGGCGGAGACCTGACCAAAGGCAAAGCGAAAGTCACCATCAACACCGCCGGGCTGTTCAGCGCCCAAATTCTTGACGGCACGCTCGTTGGCATCATGAATTATGACGGCTATGCGAATGTCACCTGGAATCCGATGTCATTCAGCACAGGCTTGCATGGGTGGATGGATGTCTGGATCCTGCATAACGAGGTCAATGTAGAGGCCAGTGTCTGGCAGGGGCAGGGATGGCAACACCAGTATTGGTGGCTCCCCGATGACGGCGCGTCCCACTTCGCCGGGAGCTTCTCGACCCGCCTGTCCATTCCCGAAGGCGCGATCCTGTCCGACCCCTGGTTCCCCGACATCCCGTGGGATGACTGGGATTTGTTCACCATCCATTTGATGATTGGCGAATTCCATTGTGGTGATTGCAGTGGGGGGTATGAATATGGCATTCAAGGCGCGTTTTCACACGCCGTTTACACCCTGGGGTACGATGTGGGCTTGTACGTCGGTTTTGAAAGTGGCATTGACGTAATTCTCGGAGGGGGACAACATATGCTGGTGAACCAATACCCTGGCCTGAACCCGACCACCCTCGGCCCGGAAGGGGCACGCGTGGAATCGCTCCTCATCGGGGGAAAATCGGTCCTCTTCCCGGTCACGTTCGCCCCTGATCCGACGGCGGTGTCAGCCACCTTCCCGCTCACCGTCACGGGGCAAACCTCCTCGATGCTGGTTGGACTGGGGTGGGAGAACCTCGCAAGCCACCCCCGCTTGACGTTGATCCGCCCCGACGCGGTGGAGATCACGCCCGAAAACGCCGCCTCCTACGGGATCCACTTCTCGACCACGCCCTACGGCATCTTCTACGGAATCGAAGCCCCTCTGCAAGACACCTGGACCGCCAAGATCAGCAACGCCACCGAGGACGATTTCTGGCATTTGATCTATTTTGCCAATAATCAAGTCCCAGACTTTACATTACTGACCCCGGATGTCGCGGGCATTTCCTGGAACCCCAACTGGGATGGCGAGTACACCATCGAATGGGACGTCCCGGCCATCTACGAAAACGACGAATACCTGGAAGTGAGTTTGTTTTACACCAAGACCGTGAGCGGGGTCATCACGCCGACTACGGGAGTCATTGTAGACAAAACCGCGTTTTATCGCGGCTATTACAACTGGGATTTGAGTTTTCAGGGAGTTGGGACGTATCAGGTTTGGGGTGCCCTGCGGAATGGTGGTTCAGGCGATTATTTCACCCCGCCCTCGGAGTTGGATGAACATCAATGGCTGGGAATGACCCGCGCGACGGCTCCGGGAACTATCGAATTGGTGGACGAAGAACCTCCCACCATCCCCACCGGATTACATCTGATTCCCTTGGATGAGGCCTTCCTGGCCTGCTGGAACCCCAGCCCCTCGGCTGACCTCGCCGGATATCTGTTGACCTATCTTTGGGATGATGTCAACAACGCCACTTACGTGCGGTACTTACGCGTCCCCGCCAGCGTGCCGTATTCCGACGCCCCAGGAGCGCTCGAACAATGTGCCCGCATCGGCAATTTAAATGCCGGGAAAGGCACGGCGGTGATGGTGGCAGGGTACGACTCCAGCAACAACTTGAGTGCGAACAGCAATTATGTGGCGGGCCTGGTCGAACACGCCCCAGATGGTGGCCCGAACGTTTCTGGCCTGGCCGCGGTGGATCACACGGATCATTCCATTACCGTCACCTGGACCCACGATACTGCCGCCAGCTACCGGTTGTATTACGCCGTGGATACCCTCGCAGGGCCGCAACAGCCCTTCACCGGGGCAGATGAAGGGGCCTCGCCACTCCTGTTAGGCGCGGTGGGGACCGTCACCTTGCATGGTTTGCCGGTCGGCCACCGGATTCACTTCGCCATTCAGGCCTTCGATTCAGCCGGTAGACCCGGCGCGGTGTCGGACGATGTAGCAGTATGGCTTTCTTCCGGGATCGACGCCGACGATGACGGGTTACCCGACGATTGGGAGAACGCGTTCAATCTGGGGACGATGGGGGATGATCCCGATCACGATTGTCTAGTGAACCTCAAGCGAAGTCCCCTCGGGTTAATGATCGGAGGCGAGTACTGGGAGGGGACCAATCCCCTGCTCCCGGATACAGATGGCGACGGCTATATGGACGGGCAGGAAGTGAGTGCCGGGAGCGATCCCCTCGATCCGGCCAGTCAGCCTGAAGATTTGATTCCGGCGGCGCGGCTTGCTCTCAGCACCCACGCGTTGATGTTCCGGGCAGGCACGCTGGGGTCAGCCTCTCCTCCGCAATATGTTCAAGTGTTGAACACAGGGGCCGAAACACTGACTCCCGTGGTTTCAGTGGATGCCGCGTGGTTGCTGGTGCAATGGGTCGGCGATCAACTGCAAGTTTCCGTGAATCAAGCCGGGTTAGCCCACGGAGAATATCTTGGAACCATCACCATTGGAGGGGCGGAGGGCGTCTGTACGGTGAATGCCCCGCAAACAATTACGGTTTCGCTTGGGGTGTTTGATGGGCTGTTGTTCGACTTCATGAACTTCCTGCCCATTATCACGCGGGAGTAGCCTTTTTGTAGAACTCTATCCGGTGCGTCGCTCTTCCAGGTAAAAAGGCGACGCACCTTTTTCAGAATTGTCTGAAAGTCTAAAAAAAAGGAAGCGGCGGGGTGATGAACCCGCCGCTTCCTTTTTTGGGGGAAGTCCTTTTCAAACGATAAATTATTCGTAAGACAACACTTCGTTAATCGTCAATCGCGCCGCACTCCGGGCCGGGACCATGCTGGCGATGACGGATAGGACCGTCACGACCCCAAACCAGTACACGATCCCCGCGGGGGTGAATACCAGACGCATATCCGACCCCATCATCGAAGAACTGATGATGTCCAACAGGGCGGAACTGATCGGGTACGAAATCACGATGGCAAACAGCCATGTAATCCAGCCAATCATCACCCCTTCGATCACCACCGTCTTGATGATTTCCAGATCAACCGCCCCAATTGCGCGCATCACCCCGATTTCGCGGGTGCGTTCCAACACGTTCATCCCCATCGTCCCCGTCAAGCCGATACTGCCCACTGTCGCGGTCAAAAAGGCCATGATCAGCAGAAATGTCACCATGATATTGATCGCCTGCGAGTTATCTTCCTGAAGTTGTAGCCCCGCGGCGGTTCCACTAACCTCAAAACCCCGCGCATTAAGATATTCGTCCAGAAAATTCTTCACAATCAATTGTCCAGCCATCGAGTGATCTTCCGTCACGATCCGGTAGGAAAAAGACTGGCCTTGCATGTTCATCTGGGAGGCAATGAAGTCAAAATCGGCATAGGCGAGCGGGACGCCTACCATGCTGACAAAGCGGAAAATGCCGACCACCACCCAATCTTTATCCGGTTGGCCGGGCATCTTAACCCGCAAACTGTCCCCCGGTTCGAGATCGGGAAAATCTTCCAGGATGGAATCAGCCATCACCATCGCATTCTCCTCCCCCGGTTCAATCCACCGGCCCCCGACCATATCCACGCGCAGGAGTTGGGTATCGGCGGGGGCGGCGACGATGTTGAAGTTGGTGACCACTTCATCGTTTTCGTCCCAAATATCCCCGCGGGCCGCGCCCCACCCCTCGATATATTCAATGCCAGGAATGGGATCAAGCACCTGTTCGATGCGGGAGATCGGATAGGGTTCGGAAAAACTGACGGTCACATCCGCGACAAAATGCGCCATCAACAAGTTCATCATATTTTCCATCGAGTCGCGTACGTTGAACACCGCGATGAAGATGGCCCCTGCGATGGTCAGCGTAAAAATGGTCAGGGATAGGCGGGCTTTTTGGCGGAAGGTATTGCGGATGGAGAGGAGGATCGGGCGGGAGATCCAGCTAAACAGCGAAGTCACCCGGTCGAGCAGGCCGGATTTTGTGGGCTGGGCACCGGGGCGGTCGTTGCTGATGGCACGGCGCACATTGATCTTGGACCCCTTGTTGACCGGGAAAAATCCAGCGCCAAGCGGAATCAGAAAAGCAATCACCGCCTGCGTGATCACCGCAACCGGAACAAAACGAAACCCAAGAATCTCGATCCCCATCAGGGTCGCCATAAACCGCGCCAACCCGTACCCGGCCACCGCCCCCAGCGGAATCGCCGTCACCAGGGCGATCAAGCCATAAGTGAAGATCAGCATCATATACATACCCAAAATCTGGCGACTACGACCTCCAACCAGTTTCATGATCCCGATCTGGCGCATGTGCTGGGTCAGCAAAGCATTGAGGGTGTTGACGATCAGCGAACTGCTGAGAATCATAATCAAAGCGCCCAACGCACCCAAAACGCCCAACACAGCCAGGATCGTCCCGGCGAAGGGGTGCTCGGTGGTCAGGTTGATTTCGGTTTCGTACACACTACGACCATTGCGCTCAATCCGTTCTTCAACTTGTTCGGTTACGGCGTCAATAAAAGCGCGGTTGCTCCCCTCACCCTCCACTTGAATATAGAGGTGGTTGTAATCATCCGTCAACCCCAAAGATTTGAGAGTCTCACGAGTGATGTACAAATACGGGACGGCGGTTACGTTGCCCACATCGGTCACTTGATCGTTGACAACGCCCACCAACGGGAGCTTGTACGTGTCTCCATTGGGCAGTTCCACCTCGATCACATCCCCCACCTCGTAATCGGCGTTGATCATAAAGTTTTCCGTGACGACCGCTTCCCGTCGGCCTGGGTACAGTTCGCCACGCAACGGTTCAAGGAGATGGGCATCATAAGTGGCGAAATTATCAACGGCGATCAGATTCAACGGTTGCCAAAACGCCCCGTCATTTGTCGCCTGCACCGTGAAAATACGGCGGCCCTCGACGTGGGCGACACCTTCCACTCGCTCGATGATTTGAACGAAGTCATCATCGAACAAATCCGTCGTTATGTCAATATTCGCCGGTTTGTGGGCGGCATAACTGACATCCACATCATTGTCCATGATGACATACGTGGACATGATCATGCCGAGCGAGAACACCCCCACCGCAATCGAAGAGATAACGAGGAACGTGCGGGTTTTGTTATCCCACAGGTCGGCCAGCACTTTGCGCCAGCGCGGTTTCAACCAATTGCCTTGAATGGATTTTTCCGTTGCCATCTTAATGTCCCTTCACTTTAGCTTTGTTTTCAGCCAGGCGTAATTCAACGATTTCCGCAAAGGATTTTTGTGACAACGCGGAATTGCCGAGGAACCCAAGAAAGTCCACTTTTTTCAACATCGCCAGCTCCACAGGCTGATCTCCCGCGGGGCGCACGGTTGCAATCGCTTGTACGTTCTCCAGCAACTCCACCTCCCCGAAATGCTGTCCCGGGCCTAAGTGCGCCAACCTGACTTCATCTTTGCCCCCGACGATTTCCACCTCCCCCGCGTCGATCATGTAAAAATGCCCGACCGCTTCCCCCTGTCGGAGAATGGTTTCCCCCGGCTGGAAGGTTTTGTAATCACTCTGATGGGTCGCGGCAAGCATTTGCGGGTGGGTCAAAAACGGCAGAGACACCGCTACGACCGGGTCAATAATTTCCCCGTCGGAGAGGATAATGGTCTGGTCGGTGCGCTGGGTGATGGAGGGGTCGTGCGTCACGATGATGACGGTTTTCCCGCGCGAGGCCAGTTCTTCAAACAGATTCAGGACCACTTCCGCCGAGCGGGTGTCGAGGTTGCCGGTGGGTTCGTCCGCGAGGATGATGGCGGGGTCAGTCGCAATCGAGCGGGCAATCGCCGCGCTTTGTTGCTGACCGCTGGATACCGAACCGGGCAGTTTGTGCGCCTGTTCTTCCAGCCCGACCATTTTGAGCAATTCCATCGCCCGCGCGGGGCGTTCGTTGAACCCATAGATGTTGCAGTAATCCATCGGGAGCATGACATTTTCGAGCAGGGTCAATGTGGGCAAAAGCTGGAAAAACTGGAAGACGATGCCCATATTTTTCCCGCGCCACATCGCCCGCTTGCTCTCGCTCAATTCATAGATGCGTTTGCCCCCGACGACAACCTCGCCCGACGTGGGGTGGTCAATCCCCGTAATCATATTGAGCAACGTGGATTTCCCGCTCCCGGACTTGCCGACCACGGAGATGAATTTGCCGTAGTCCAGTTCCATATCAATGGATTTGAGGGCGACAAACTTGCCTGCGGCGTTGACGTAGGTTTTGTTGACGGACTTCAAACTGAGCGCCGATTGTCCGGAGGCGTCGCCGCTGGTCCCCCGCTCGCCAAGGGAACCCGGTTTCCGCAGGGGTTGGAACGCTTTTTCATCGTGTTCTTCAACGGTTACCTGCCCGGAGCCGTTGGACAAATCGGGGCGGGTCAGCACCCCGTCGGAGATGCGGAAGTGACGGTTGAAGCGTGGCACCATCGTCTGGTCGTGCGTGACCATCACGACGGTTTTTCCGCGTTCGACAAGTTTTTCAAAAAGCTGGAAGATGGTTTCAGCAGTGACGGTATCGAGGTTGCCGGTTGGCTCATCGGCGACGAGGATGTCTGGGTCGTTGACGAGAGCACGCGCAATGGCGACCCTTTGTTTCTGCCCCCCGGAGATGTGCGCGGGGACTTTGTAGGCGTGATCGAGAATACCTACCACATCGAGGAGTTCCAGCGCGCGGGTTTTGGTGATGATGGGGTTGTACGTCCCCAAAAAATCGGGCGGGAGCATGACGTTTTCCACGAGGCTCAACGAGGGGATTAACTCGAACGATTGATACACAATGCCGAGGTTCTCGCCGCGCCATTGGGCCAGTTGGTTTTCACTCATTTTGTGAATGGGATGCGTGCCGCTCCCGTTGTGGAACAACACTTCCCCGGAAGTCAGGGTGCTGACTCCGGTGATCATGTTGAGCAGGGTGGTTTTCCCCGCGCCGGACTTGCCGGTGATGCCTAAAAATTCACCCCGAAAAATATCCAGGTGAATATCTTGCAAGGCCACAAACGGGCCATCGCCAGTCTGATAGGCTTTGACCAGATTGCGAATTTCGATGAGCTTGTCGGACATTTTGAACTACTTGTTTTCCAATTCTACAAAAGCCGTCATCCCCCAGCGCAGGTCGGTGGGTAATTCGGCCAAATCGATGGTCACGGTGTAATTCACGCCCGAGCCTTGTGCCGCTTTCGGGGAGATGTGGGTGACAGTTCCCGCGACCGTGTCGGGGAGGGCGTCAAAGGTCAGGCTGACGGTGTCACCGATGACGATTTTGGCGATGTCAATTTCGCTCAGGTCGGTGGTTTCCACCTGGAGGTTGTTGAGGTCCGCGAGCACGAGCACGGGTTGACCGGGGGAAACCCACTCGCTGGTTTTGATGTGCAGTTCGGAGATGGTTCCGGCGAAGGGCGCGAGGAGTTGCAAATCGTCGAGGACGGATTGGGCGGCGGCGAGTTGGGCCTCCGCGTTGGCGATCCGGGCTTCGGCGGCGGCGACATCGGCGGGATCGGGACCGTCTTTGTACATTTCGTAATCTTCGTAGGCGGAGGCGATCTGCGCTTCTAGCAAGGCAATGTCCCCAGCGCTGGGGCCTTCCTGGACACGTTCCCAATCCCGCTGGGCCTGGATCAATTGGGCTTGAGCGGTGGCGTAATCGGCTTCCGCGACCGCGATGTCAGCCTCGCTCCCTGTGCCGAGTAGGGCGTTCAGACGCCGCACCGCATCGTCATAGACTTGTTGCGCGGCGGCTTTGCGAGCGAGCAGATTGGCGCGGACGAGGTTGTCTTCCGGTTTGTCGGCATATGGCTCGTAGTCTTCAAGGGCTTTGTCCAGCGCGTCCTTTGCCAGCGTGACTTGCGCTCTTTGTAGTTCAATATCGGCCTCGTCGGCGGTGGAGATGGTGTAGTTGTACGTGCGTTCGGTGTTCTCGATCAACTTTTGGGCGTCGGCAATGGCCTGGAGGGCGAGGGCTTCTTGAAGTTCACGGTTTTGCAGGTCTTCGAGCGCATCTTCCGTATCCTCGGCGGTTTTCAAGGCGTTGGCGGCAATCAAGTCGGTGTTGTCGTATAGATTGTCCAGGGCGTTTTGTGCGTTCGTGAGTTCAAATTGCGCGGCGGTGACGGCGGCTTGGGCTTGTTCGCCCCCTTTGATTTGGATCAATAACTGGCCTTCCTCAACAAGATCACCCTCGCTGACGAAAACTTCTTCGACGACGCCTCCGGTCGTCACACTCAAAGAGGCGTATTGCTCAGGAACGATTTTTCCGGTGGCGCTGACGCCTGCGACGAAATTCGCGAGGGGGTTTTCTTCCGGGGTCGCGGTGGCCTGCGGGGTTGAGCAAGCGGCTAGAATCACCGCTACAACGCCGAAGAAAAAAAGCAGGTGCAGGTTTTTGATAGATTTCATAGGATTATCCTCTCAAGGGAATGTAGTACAAATGTAATTGCGGCGCATAGTATGTCATAACGCCCATCACTTGTCAATATGACAAGGTTGGCATATCATTAGTACCTTCGTAAGCGCATGACCAACCAAATTTTTATCGTTTCCGCGCGCTTCGAGTTTCAAACTGGATGAAACCTCTATGACGCACATTGATAGACGCATTCGACGCTCAAAAAAATTACTGGGAGAGGCGCTGGTCGCACTGACGCTGGAAAAAAGCTACGAGGATATTACGATTCAAGACATCACAGACCGGGCGGATGTGGGGTACCGTACGTTTTTCCGGCACTATGCGGATAAAGATGGGCTTTTAAAGGATGTGCTTGCGGCGACGATGTTAGAGTTACGGGAGTTGATCGGGCCACCGTCCCCTGAAATGTTTACAAGCCCCGACATTGATGCTTTAGAAATCGCGAACGAGGTTCTTCTTTTTAAACATATTCAACAACATGCTGACTTGTACCGAGTCCTTTTGAGAAGTGAGCGATCCGTGATTGAATCGCTGATCGCATTTGCGATAGGGGAATTTAGAATTAATTTTGAAGCCTTTACCCAATCTGATATTCCGTCTGACATTATCGCCAACCATCTGGTTTCGTCTACTTTCGCGCTCGTGCGGTGGTGGTTAGATAATGAGATGCCTCACTCGCCCGAAGAGATGGGGGAATATCATGCACGGCTCATCGTCCGACCGACGCGGGAAATGATCTTGAAGTCGATGGGGAAAATGTGATCTACTGACAGGATGGATTGACCGTGTGTCTTCGACGCGAATCACGTATTTACAAAGTGCGCTACGGGGGAATTAGGTGTGGATTTCCAGAAACCGTTCAGATATATTTGGAGAATTACGAATTCCAAACCCAATGGGCATTAATGATGATGCCTCTCTCATGAATCTTCAATGAATCAGCATTGAATAAGGATTAAAATGGATTACGTAAAGGGGTGTCTTCTCAGTGAATCCAGGTTTCCCCATCACCATCTCATCGCTCCCGAAAACCTCTCATACCAACCCTGCTATTTGTGATGACTCATCAAAGAAAACCGTGGTATTCACGCAAAGCAGGGCTTTCCAAAAACAGGATGGGGGGGAATGTAGATTCCCCCCCATCCTGTTTTCGGAGATTCTTTGTGAGCAATTACAAACAATGAGTCATTTAAAGGAATACTTAAGTTTCATGACACGATTTAGGATTCGATTGTTCGGCAGATTTAAGTTACAGCAAGAAGACGGGACATCCTATGAAATTGAAAGCCATAAAGCCGCAGAATTGTTTTGTTATCTTCTCATCCATCGCAATCGGCCCCATTCGCGCGAGGCGTTAGCGGAAGTCATTTGGGGCGAATCTTCCACGGCGCGTTCTAAAAAATATTTACGCCAGGCGTTATGGCAGATCCAATCCGCTTTAACGCCTTCGTCTCATGAGGACGCCCGCCCACTCCTGCTCACCGATGGAGAATGGATTCAGGTAAATCCCCAGTCAGAATTTTGGCTGGACGTCGCGGAGTTTGAAGACATCTACACTTGTGTCCGAGATCATCACGGCGGAGACCTCGACGAATCCGGTTATCTCAAACTCAAACAGGCGCTCGACCTCTATCAAGGAGACTTGCTAGAGGGCTGGTACGAGGAATGGTGTTTGTTTGAACGGGAACGCCTCCAAAATATCTATCTTTCCATTTTAGATAAGTTGATGGTGTACTGTGAGGCCCATCAAACCTACGAAGAAGCCATCGCCTTTGGCGAAAATATCCTCCGCTATGACGCCGCGCGCGAACGCACCCACCGCCGCATGGTACGGATTTATTACAAGGCAGGAGAACGAACCTCCGCGCTTCGCCAGTATGAACGGTGCGTCACCTGTTTGAAAGATGAGTTGGGCGTCAAACCCGCCAAAAAAACTGTCGAATTGTATGAGCTGATTTGTCAGGATAATGCTTACCCTGTGGAACAAACCCCACTCTTCCTGGTTCCTCCAGATACCACACCAGACATCCTTCATCGTCTTCGCCAACTCGAAAAAATGGTTGGCGATTTCCACATAAAAGTGACCGAAGAAATTCGCTCACTGGAACAGTCCCTAAAACAATAAAGTTTCGGCATTTTGTTTCGGTCCCAAAAGAGCGTGATAGGTTACTATCACGCTCTTTTTTTGCCTGAAAAGTAACTACCCAGGGTAAAGGTTAGCCCGAAAATACATATCCCCTATCCAAATCCTAATCCCAAAAGACGTTTCACGAGACGCCCCAGAGACGCATTCACATATGCAAATTTCAGAAGATAAATAGCCATTCCACCATTTCTTCAGGTAAATCAGCAAACCGAATTGGACGATCAAATTCTTTCCTTCATCGTCAAGATATGGCTTGACAAAGAAGAGGCTTCCCCGAAACCCTCCTGGCAGGGAACCATCACCCACGTCCCAAGCGGTAAACGAAAAACCATCCAAACCATTCAGGAAATGGACGACTTCATCCTCTCGTACCTGGATATGCACAAATTTGTCATCGATGACTCCTGACTCCTGTCCCCCACAACTATCTCGCCAACGAAAAGCCGACTCACGCCCCCACACCCACTTCCTTTCACAGTACTTTTTCTACAAACAACTTTAAATTTCCATTCCTTTTAACTGGAGGCTCCCCCATGCCCGTAAACCCCACCTACCCCGGTGTCTACATCGAAGAAATTCCTAGCGGTGTACGCACCATCACCGGCGTCGCGACATCCATCGCGGCATTCGTCGGTTGGAGCGCAAAAGGCCCCACCGACCACGCCCAACGCGTCCTCAGTTGGTCGGATTTTGACCGGTATTTCGGCGGCCTGGATGCCCGCAGTGTACTCGGCTACTCCGTCTACCACTTCTTCGCCAACGGTGGCACACAAGCCTACATCATCCGTCTCGCGGGCGATGACGCCGCCGCAGGCACCGTCACCCTCAGCAGTGTCCTCGCAGTCACCGCCAAAAATCCGGGCGCTTGGGCAAACAGCTACGGGATCGGGATCAAAGCCAGTACCTTCGACCCCGCCAAATTTCAACTGACGGTCGTGAACAGCGCAGGCGTCAAAGTGGAAGGGTTTGAAAACCTCTCGATGGACGTCAACAACGCTCGTTTTGTCGAAACCGTGATCAACAACGAATCCCTTCTCGTCAACGCCGCCGTGGTCGGAGGCGCAACCACCCCACCCGCCGACACCACCACCCCCGAACCCCTCACGGGTGGCGATGACGGAACGGTGCTCAACCCCAACGATCCGGCGTTTGAAACCCTCCTCGACCTATCCGACGCCAACAGCCCCCTCTACCACCTCGACCGGATCGACCTCTTCAACCTCTTCTGCATCCCCGGCGAATCGACCGCGGCGGTTCTATCCACGCTCGAAGGCTTCTGCCGTGACCGCCGCGCTTTCCTCATCGCCGATTGCGATCAAGACGACGACTTCTCCGACCTGGACGATGGCCCCGACGGCGCGCTGACCGGGGATGACGGCATCAATGCCGCCTTTTACTTCCCCTGGATCAACGCCCCCAACCCGCTCAAAGAAAACCGCCCGGAAGCGTATCCCCCGTCCGGGTTTGTCGCCGGACTCTATGCCCGGACCGACACCAACCGGGGTGTGTGGAAAGCCCCCGCAGGTACCGAGGCCAGTCTACGCGGCGTGACCGGGGTCAGCATCCCCCTCACGGACGGGGAAAACGGGGTGTTGAACCCCCTCGCGGTGAACTGTATCCGCACCTTCCCCGTGTATGGCACGATTCTGTGGGGGGCACGCACCCTCCGCGGGAACAACGAACTCGGCTCGGAGTGGAAATACATCCCCGTGCGGCGTCTCGCGCTCTTCATCGAAGAGACGCTTTTCCGAGCCCTCAAATGGGTCGTGTTTGAACCGAACGACGAACCCCTTTGGGCGCAGGTTCGCCTCAACGTCGGGGCGTTCATGCACAACCTGTTCCGGCAAGGCGCATTCCAGGGAGCCACCCCCCGCGACGCCTACTTTGTCAAATGCGACAAAGAAACCACCACCCAAAATGACATCAACCAGGGCATCGTCAACATCGTCGTTGGTTTTGCCCCCCTCAAACCGGCTGAATTTGTGATCATCAAACTCCAACAAATGGCCGGACAAATCGAAGTTTAAGGAGCACACCATGGCAAAGTTCACTGTTAACCCCGAACGGTTTGACCCTTACAAAAACTTCAAATTCCGCGTTAAGTGGGATGGTCGGTACGTCGCGGGCATCAGCAAAGTCGGCGCGCTCAAACGTACCACCGAAGTCGTCGAACACCGCGAAGGTGGCGATCCCAGCACGGTCCGCAAATCTCCGGGCCGCAGTAAATACGAGGCGATCACCCTTGAGCGCGGCGTCACGCACGACCTGGAATTTGAAAAATGGGCGAACAAAGTCTGGAACTTCGGTGCCGGACTGGGCGCGGAAGTCTCCCTCAAAGATTTTCGCAAAGACCTGATCATCGAAATGTACAACGAGGCTGGGCAACTGGCTATCGCTTACAAAGTCTATCGCTGTTGGGTCTCCGAATATCAGGCCATGCCCGAACTCGATGCCAGCGCCAACGCCGTCGCCATCCAGACCCTCAAACTGGAAAACGAAGGTTGGGAGCGCGACCTCGAAGTGTCCGAACCCTCAGAGCCCACCTTCACCGAGCCGCAGGGCTAACGCCGCACTTTCGTGTGGCACTACCAACCCTTCCCCGTTCGTAGTCAGGCACGCCAGTGCCGCCATCACCGCACTTTCGTGCGGCACTACCAACCCTACTCCGTTCGTAGTCAGGCACGCCAGTGCCGCCATCACCGCACTTTCGTGCGGCACTACCAACCTTTCCCCGTTCGTAGTCAGGCACGCCAGTGCCGTCCCGCACCTCGTTGGTAGTTCGGCACGCCAGTGCCGCCTCCGCACTTTTGTGCGGCACTACCAACTCTACTCCGTTCGTAGTTCGGCACGTCAGTGCCATCCCTCCATGCGTCCCCTCACCGCCTCTCACCTCCTCGCACTCTGGGAATCCGGGTTAGATCAACCCCTCCTGCACCGCGCCCTCGCGCTCCTCGCGGCAGTCTACCCCGAAACTTCCCCGGAAACCCTGGCCACCCTCCCCATCGGCCAGCGGGACGCCCGCCTGCTCACCTTGCGCGCGTCGGTGTTTGGCCCCCGGCTGAATAGCCTCGCCACCTGCCCCACGTGCGGCGAACGCCTGGAACTGACCTTTGACGTGGACGACATCCGCACCCCAGAACTCCCCCCCTCCCACGGAGAACCGCCCCCGGACGGAATTCACACCCT
>WBZL01000703.1_pt1 | contig 37375 bp, 27 predicted proteins | sample 5204291 | NCBI WGS metagenome assembly WBZL01 (sample SAMN12344345, study PRJNA552823) | activated sludge metagenome | biome: Activated sludge suspended growth; feature: Nitrification reactor; material: Wastewater; isolation source: activated sludge from nitrification reactor of wastewater... | reverse complement strand
GGCCAGCTTCGACCTCGACACCGACATCCGCCGGCTCTTCCGCGACCACGTGTTCGGCACGTTCATCGAGGACCACGCCGGCCTGCGCCTGCTCGACATCATCGGTGAGGACAACGTGATGCTCGAGTGCGACTACCCGCACTCCGACTCGACGTGGCCCGACACCGCGGCGATGGCCAACAAGTGGCTCGGCGACCTCCCCGAGGACGTCCAGCACAAGATCACCATCGGCAACGCCGAGCGGGTCTACGCCTTCACCGCGGCCGACCCGGCGACGATCGCCGGCTGACGGCCTGCTGCGGCCGGGCGGCCGCACCCGCCGCCGCGGGTGCTCAGTCGACGCTGATGGCGCGCTCGGGGCAGTTCACGACGGCCTGGCGGGCCTTCTCCTCGAGCTCGACCGGCACCACGTCGACCGCCACCGTGGCGTGACCCTCCTCGTCGAGGGCGAACACCTCGGGGCAGATCTCCCAGCAGCGGGCGTGGCCCTGGCAGCGGTCGGCGTCGACGGTGGCCTTCATGGACGGCAACCTACCAGCCTGCGCTAGTGTTAGTGAGCAATCGCTCAGTAGTGATCGCCTGAGCAAGGGGAAGCGCGATGGACAGGGAAGCCCTCGAGCACGAGCTGGTGCGCCGCCTGCTCGACCACCTCGACGCCGGCACCACCGACATGGCCGACGACGTCCTCGAGCTGCCGTCGGACCTCTACACCTCGCCGAGCCACGCCGCCGCCGAGCTCGACGCCCTCTTCCTGCACCAGCCCCTCGTGCTCTGCCTCTCGGGGGCGCTGCCCGAGCCCGGCACCTTCCGCTCCGTCGACCTGTGCGGCACCCCGGTCCTCGTGACCCGCGACCAGGAGGGCGAGGTCCACGCCCAGGTCAACGCCTGTCGCCACCGGGGCGTGCGGGTGGCCGACGGCGCCGGCTCGACCCGCCGCCTCACCTGCCCCTTCCACGCCTGGGTCTACGACCTCGGCGGCGACCTCGTCGGCGTGCCCACGGCCGAGGGCTTCGAGGGCATGTGCCGGGAGGACAAGGGCCTCGTGGAGCTACCGGTGGCCGAGGGCTACGGCCTGATCGTCGGGTGCCTGCGCCCGGGTCCGCCCATCGACATCGACGAGTACCTCGGCCCGGGCCTGGCCGACGAGCTGGCCATGCTCGACTTCGCCGACTGGCGGCCGCACAGCGACCCGCACGTGCACCCGGTGGCGGCCAACTGGAAGGTCACCCTCGACACCTACCGGGAGAACTACCACTTCGACGTGCTCCACAAGGACACGCTGGCGGGCTACGCCCACGGAGGCGTGCTCACCTTCGACGCCTTCGGCCGCCACCTGCGCAACTGCTCGGCCATCCGCACCATCGGCGAGCTGCGCGACGTGCCCCAGGAGGACTGGGGCGACGTGGGCCAGTACTTCAGCTACCAGTACTCGCTCTTCCCCAACACCTGCATGACCTTCGACAGCCGCCACATCGAGCTGTGGCAGATCGTCCCGATCGACCCCTCCCACTCCGAGGTGCTCCACACCGCGTACTTCCGTCCGGGGCTCTCCGCCGAGGAGCAGGCCAAGCTCGACGACATGGCCCCGTGGATCTGCGAGACCGTGGTCGACGGTGAGGACTTCTGGGTCGCGGGCCGCACCGAGCCCGCCCTGTCGACCGGCCTGATCGAGACCGTGGTGTTCGGCCGCAACGAGCCCGCGCCGCAGCACCTCCACCACGGCTTCCTCGACGCCATCGCCGCCCACCGCGCCGGCGCCTGACCACCCGCCGTCTCCTCGAGCCCCGTTCCTCCAGCAGAAACGGAAGGTGGTACCGCGCGTTCCTGCTGGAGGAACGATCAGGGGAGGGTGGTGCGGGCCCAGTCGTCGAGCATCGGGGCGAGCAGGGGCCAGCGCACGAACAGGCCGGGGGCCTCGCCGGCGTTGCGGGCGGCCTGGCGCTCGACCCACTCGGTGTCGCCCCACGGGGGCTCGACCAGCTGGGCGTTCGGCAGCAGCGCCGCCACCTGCTCGGAGGTCTCCCGGCGGTGGTTGATGTCCGAGGCGCCGCTGCGCAGCACGAGGGTGGGGACGGTGAGGGCGCGGGCGGTGTCGTCGGCGAGGCCGGGGACGAGCTCGTCGCCGCAGGGGCAGTAGGCCGCCATCCAGCGCTCGAAGGTGGCGATGAAGGCGTCGCGGTCCTGGGCGAGGAACCGGTCGCGGTTGGACGGGTTGCGCTCGAGCACCTCGGCCCACTCGGGCAGGGCCACCACCGCCTCCATCCCGCCCGTCCACGCGGCCCGGATCGATGGCCCGCAGTAGTGGGTGCCGAGGCCGATGAGGCCGACCACGCCGCCGGAGATCCACCACACCGCCAGGCCCGCGGCCACGTCCGGGTGGCGCGAGGCCGCGAGCAACGACACGCGGGAGCCGCCCGACCCGCCGGCGATCACCGCCGGCGCCATTCCGAGGTGGCGGAGCAGCCCGGCCAGCGCGTCGGCCTGGACCACCGACTCGGACGCGCCCTCGAGCACGACGTCGGACGCACCGGTGTTGGGGCGGTCCCAGACGAGGGTGCGGTGCCCCCGCTCGGCCAGCGCTTCGGCCAGCTCGCGGACGCCGGGGGTGTCCTTGCTGTCCCGGCCGCCGGGGGTGACGACCCAGTCCCGGCCGGTGCCCGGATCGCCGATGATCTCGTAGGCGAGGGTGCACCCGTCGACGCTTGCCGTGGCCATGGCCCGACGTTACCCTCGCCCCCGATGTCACGGAGCGCTCACTCACTTAAGGTCGTCGTCCCCGGACGGCGTCGCCGCGGGCGAGACTGCTGACGTGAGCGACGAACTGCGCAGCATCGGCCACTGGATCGGCGGCACGCCCGACCCCGGCGCCTCCGGGCGCACGGCGCCCGTCTTCGACCCCGCCCGCGGCGTGCAGACCGCGGAGGTGGCGCTGGCGTCGACCGCCGAGGTCGACGCCGTCGTGGCCGTCGCCCGGCAGGCGGCCCGCACCTGGAACACGACGCCACTCAGCCGGCGCACCACGATGCTGTTCCGCCTCCGGGAGCTGATCGACGCCAACCGGGGCCGCGTGGCCGCCGCCATCACCGCCGAGCACGGCAAGGTGCTGTCCGACGCCGAGGGCGAGGTGGCCCGGGGCCTCGAGTGCGTCGAGTTCGCCTGCGGCATCCCCCAGCTCCTGAAGGGCGCCTTCAACGCCGAGGTGTCCACCGGCGTGGACGTCCACACGCTGCTGCAGCCGGTCGGCGTGGTGGCCGGGATCACCCCCTTCAACTTCCCGGCCATGGTCCCGCTCTGGATGCTGTCCAACGCGCTGGCCTGCGGGAACGCCTTCATCCTCAAGCCCTCCGAGAAGGACCCGTCGGCGTCGCTGGTGCTGGCCGAGCTCATCGCCGAGGCCGGCTTCCCCGAGGGCGTCTTCAACGTGGTGCAGGGCGACGTCGAGGCGGTGAACGCCCTGCTGGCCCACCCGGGCGTCGACGCCGTCTCCTTCGTCGGCTCCACCCCGATCGCCCGCCAGGTCTACGAGACCGGCACCACCGCCGGGAAGCGGGTCCAGGCGCTGGGCGGGGCCAAGAACCACATGGTCGTGCTGCCCGACGCCGACCTCGACGCCGCCGCCGACGCCGCCATCAACGCGGGCTACGGCTCGGCGGGCGAGCGGTGCATGGCCATCTCGGTCATCGTGGCCGTCGGTGGCGTGGCCGACCCGCTCGTCGACGCCATCCAGCGGCGCATCCCCGAGGTCGTGATCGGCCCCGGCGACCAGGCCGACTCGATGATGGGCCCGCTCGTCACGCGGGAGCACCGCGACAAGGTGGCGGCCTACGTGGCCGGCGCCGAGGCCGAGGGCGCCCGCGTCGTGGTCGACGGCTCCGCCGCCCCCGAGGGCGACGGGTTCTACTTCGGCTGCGCCCTCCTCGACGACGTGAAGCCCGGCATGCGCGCCTACGACGACGAGATCTTCGGTCCGGTGCTCTCGGTCGTGCGGGTCGACTCCTACGACGACGCCGTGGCGCTCGTGAACGCCAACCCCTACGGCAACGGCGTGGCCATCTTCACGCGCGACGGCGGCGCCGCCCGCCGCTTCGAGCGCGAGGTCACCGTCGGCATGATCGGCGTGAACGTGCCCATCCCGGTGCCGGTGGCGTGGCAGTCCTTCGGCGGCTGGAAGGCGTCGATCTTCGGCGACGCCCCGATCTACGGCCCCGAGGGCGTGCGCTTCTACACGCGGCCGAAGGTCGTCACCTCGCGGTGGCCCGACCCGTCGACGAGCCGCATCGACCTCGGCTTCCCCACCCACGACTGAGGACGCGACCGTCGGGCCCTGAGGCCGCGGAGTAGAGCAGAGCGGAGCAGCGGCACCGACGCACCGGATCCCGGAGGGGTCCCGACGAAGGAGGGACATGGCAGGCAAGGAGGCGGTGATCGTCGCCACGGCGCGCACGCCGATCGCCACGGCCCACCGCGGCTCGCTCGTCGACGTCGACGCCTTCACCCTCGCCCGCCTCGCGGTCGCCGAGGTGGTGCGCCGCTCGGGCCTGCCGCCGGCGCGCATCGACGACGTGATCCTGGGGGAGTCGCTCTACGGGGGCGGCGCCATCGCCCGCCACGCCGCCGTCGCCGCCGGTCTGCCCTCGGTGCCCGGCATCGCCCACAACCGCCACTGCGCCTCGGGCCTGGGGGCGGTCCAGAGCGCGGCGGCGTCGATCCTCGCCGGGATGGACCGGGCCGTGATCGCCGGCGGCGTGCAGTCCAAGTCGACCGTCCCCCAGAGCCGGTGGCGCCTCCCCGGCACCGACCACTGGGAGGAGGACTGGATCAGCCCGAGCCACCCGGAGACGCCGGACGCCCCCACCCGCGACATGACCATCTCCGTCGGATGGAACACGGCCCGCAAGGCCGGCATCAGCCGGGAGGACATGGACGCCTGGGCCCTGCGCTCCCACCAGCGGGCGGTGGCGGGGATCGATGCCGGTGCCTTCACGGCCGAGACCTTCCCGGTCGAGGTGCCCGGGCCCGACGGCACCACGACCACCTTCGCGGTTGACGAGCACCCCCGCCGGGACTCGACCGCCGAGAAGCTGGCCTCGCTAAAGCCGCTCCACCCCGAGATCGAGGGCTTCTCCATCACCGCGGGCAACGCCGCCGGCGTGAACGACGCCGCCGGCGCGGTGCTGGTCGTGGACCGGGACCTGGCCGCGGCCGAGGGGCTCGAGTCGCTCGCCGTGGTCCGCTCGTGGGCGTCGGTCGGCGTCGACCCCGCCGACACGGGCCTGGCCCCGGCGCCGGCCATCCGCAGGGCCCTCGACCGGGCCGGCCGCACCGTCGCCGACGTCGACCTCTGGGAGATCAACGAGGCCTTCGCCTCGGTGCCCATCGCCGCCGTGCGCGAGCTCGGCCTCGACGAGGACCTGGTGAACCCCCTCGGCAGCGGGTGCAGCCTCGGCCACCCTGTGGCCATGACCGGCGCCCGCATGGTGATGACCCTCACCCACGAGCTGCGCCGTCGCGGCGGCGGCACTGCGGTGGCGGCCATGTGCGCCGGCGGTGGCATGGCCACCGCCCTCGTCCTCGACGTCCCCCCGCCGGCGTGATCCGGGCGCACGGCCGACCGTGTTCGTTCTGGCTCCCGATTTCGGTGCCCCAGCACCGAAATCGGGAGCCAGTTCGGGGGAGGCTGGACGACCGCGCCCCGGCGGGGAGGGCGGCGTGAACGCCCCGTCCCGACGCCGCCTACGATCGGCGCCGCCGCGCGAACCGAGGAGCTGGACGTGACCGATCCCGACGCTGTGAACCTGGCCCTGCTCGGGCTGCGCCTGATCCTGGGGGCGGTGATGCTCGCCCACGGCATCAACCACATCATCGGGGGCGGCAAGATCGCCGGCACCGGACGGTGGTTCGAGAGCCTCGGGATGAAGCCGGGCCCGCTCCACGCCTGGCTGGCCAGCCTCACCGAGGTGTTCGGCGGCGCCATGCTCGTGCTCGGCCTGTTCACGCCCCTCGCCTGCGCCGCGGTCATCGGCGTGATGCTCGTGGCGCTGATCACCAACCACCTCAAGAACGGCTTCTTCATCTTCCGGCCGGGCGAGGGCTACGAGTACGTGCTCACCCTCACCGTGGTGGCGCTGTGCCTGGCCATGCTCGGCGGCGGCGAGTGGTCGGCCGACCACACCCTCGACCTCTGGGACGACCTGTCGGGCTGGACCGGCCTGGCCATCGCCGCGGTCGCCGGCGGCGGTGGGGCGGCGCTCCTGCTCGCGGTCTTCTGGCGCCCCGAGCCCAAGCCCGACGCCGCATGACGCCCGTCTGACCCGCCGCCGCCCCGTGGGCCGCCGCGCCACCGGACGCCGGGTGCACCCCTCGTCAGGCCGGGGACCGGCTGCTACGGTGAGGTGACACGCCTGTTAGTTGGGCGGCCGAGGACGAGGGGGAACGGATGAACATCGACGACCTGGTGCTGGTCAGCGTCGACGACCACGTGGTGGAGCCGCCGCACCTGTTCGAGGGGCGCCTGCCCGAGAAGTACGTGGACCTGGCGCCGAAGTTCATCACCCGCGACGACGGCACCAACGCCTGGGTCTACGAGGGCCAGGAGATCTCCAACGTCGCCCTGAACGCCGTGGCCGGGCGTCCGCCGGAGGAGTACGGCATGGAGCCGACGTCGTTCGCCCAGCTCCGGGCCGGCTGCTACGACATCGACGAGCGGGTGATGGACATGAACGCCAACGGCGTGCTCGGCTCGCTCTGCTTCCCGTCCTTCCCCCACTTCTGCGGCCAGCTGTTCGCCCGCACCGAGGACAAGGACGTCGCCCTCGCCATGGTGCGGGCCTACAACGACTGGCACATCGAGGACTGGTGCGGCACCCACCCCGGCCGCTTCATCCCGTGCTCGCTGCCCGCCATCTGGGACCCGCAGGTGCTCGCCGACGAGGTGCGCCGCACCGCGGCCAAGGGCGCCCACGCCGTCACCTTCTCGGAGAACCCGTCGAAGCTCGGCTGGCCCAGCTTCCACTCCGACCACTGGGACCCGTTCTGGACGGCCTGCTCCGACGAGGACGTCGTGGTCTGCCTGCACATCGGGTCGTCGTCGCAGCTCGTGATCACCGCGCCCGACGCGCCGATCGACTGCCTCATCACCCTGACGCCCATGAACATCGTGCAGGCGGCGGCCGACCTGGTGTGGTCGCCGGTGCTGCGGAAGTTCCCGAACCTGAAGATCGCGCTGTCCGAGGGGGGCACGGGCTGGATCCCGTACTTCAAGGAGCGCATCGACTACAACTACCGCCGCCACCACGCCTGGACGGGTCAGGACTTCGGGGACAAGCTCCCGAGCGAGGTCTTCGACGAGCGCATCTGGACGTGCTTCATCGACGACCGCTTCGGCATGGCCAGCCGCGACTTCCTGAACATGGACCACGTCATGTGGGAGTGCGACTACCCGCACTCCGACTCGACCTGGCCGTTCGCGCCCGAGGAGGTCATGGGCCACTTCGACGGCGTCAGCGACGCCGACATCGACAAGGTCACCCACCTCAACGCGATGACGGCCTTCTCCTACGACCCCTTCACCGCTCTCGGCGGCCGGGAGAACTGCACGGTCGGCGCGCTGCGGGCCAAGGCCCTCGGCCACGACGTGGCCATCCGCTCGGTCAGCGCCGGCACGGTCGGCGCCCACGCCACCAAGGCGACCGACCTGTACGTGCCCGACACGCACTGAGCGCCACGCCCGGAGCCCGCGCCCTGCGCGTCCACCGCCCCGGCTGGGGCACCATGGGAGCGGTATGACCGAGTCCTCCGCGCCCCTACACGTGCCTTCCCACCCGGTGCGGGTGGTCACGGCGGCGAGCCTGTTCGACGGCCACGACGCCGCCATCAACGTCATGCGGCGGCTGCTGCAGGCCCAGGGCGCGGAGGTGGTGCACCTGGGCCACGACCGCTCGGTCGACGAGGTGGTCAAGGCCGCGGTGGAGGAGGACGCCGCCGCGGTGGCGATCAGCTCCTACCAGGGCGGCCACGTCGAGTACTTCGAGTACCTCGTCGAGCGCCTGGCCGCCGAGGGCCGCCCTGGCATCCGGGTCTACGGCGGGGGCGGCGGCGTCATCGTGGCCGACGAGGTCGAGCGCCTGGCCCGGGCCGGTGTGCGCATCTTCACCCCCGAGGACGGCCAGCGCCTGGGCCTGGCCGCCATGGTCAACACCATCGTCGCCGAGTGCGACGAGGCCCGGTCGGCCGAGGTCGACGTGGAGGCGGTGCTCGCGGGGTCGTCGGCGGCGCTGGCCCGGGCTCTGACCGCGATCGAGGGCGGGGCCGTGCCCGAGGCCGCCGCCGCAGAGCTGCGGGCCGCGGCCGAGCGCCGCACCGTCCCCGTGCTGGGCATCACCGGCACCGGGGGCGCCGGCAAGTCGTCGCTCACCGACGAGCTCCTGCTGCGCCTGCGCCGCGACCACGAGGACAAGCTGCGGGTGGCGGTGCTGGCGGTCGACCCCAGCCGGCGCCGCGGCGGGGGCGCGCTGCTCGGCGACCGCATCCGCATGAACGCCATCGACGCGCCGTCGATGTTCTTCCGCTCGATCGCCACCCGCGACTCGGTGTCGGAGGTGCCGGCCTCGGTCCCGACGATGGTCGAGGCGTGCATCGCCGCCGGCGTCGACCTCGTCGTGGTGGAGACGCCCGGCATCGGCCAGGGCGGCGCGGCGGTGGTCGACGTGGCCGGCACCGCCCTCTACGTCATGACCCCCGAGTACGGCGCCGCCAGCCAGCTCGAGAAGATCGACATGCTCGACTTCGCCGACGTCGTGGCCATCAACAAGTTCGACCGGCGCGGCGCCGAGGACGCGCTCCGGGAGGTGCGCCGCCAGGTCGCCCGCAACCGGGGCATCGTGGCCGCGCCCGAGGCCCTCGAGGCGCTGCCGGTGTTCGGCACGGTCGCGTCGCGCTTCAACGACGACGGCGTCACGGCCCTCTACGCCTGCCTGCGCGAGGAGCTGGGCCTGCCCGCCGGCACGGTCACCGCGCCGCCCACCCGGGTGTCGACCGGCCTCACGTCGTTCCTCCCCCCAGCCCGGAACCGCTACCTCGCGGAGATCGCCGAGACGGTGCGGGGCTACCACGCCGCCACCGCCGAGCAGGCCGCCGCGGTCCGCCGCCACGAGCAGCTCGTCGCCGCCCGGGACGCGCTGGCCGCCGCCGGCCGCCCCGCCGACGACCTCGAGCCCCTGGTGGCCGAAGCCGCCGCCGTGGTCGACCCCGCCACCGCCGAGCTCCTCGCCGCCTTCGAGGCCGAGCGGGCCGCCGGCGGCCGCGGCACCCGCACCTCGCCGTCGGGCACCGAGGTGCCCCGGGTGGCCTTCCCCCGCCTCACCGAGGGCGGCGAGCTCGTGCGCTTCCTGCGGGCCGAGAACCTGCCCGGCGCCTTCCCCTTCACCGGCGGGCTCTTCCCGACCAAGCGCGACGACGAGGACCCCACCCGGATGTTCGCCGGCGAGGGCGGCCCGAAGGCCACCAACGCCCGCTTCCACCTCCTCGCCGAGGGCCAGCCCGCGACCCGCCTGTCGACGGCCTTCGACTCGGTGACCCTCTACGGGGCCGACCCCGACGAGCGCCCCGACATCTGGGGCAAGGTCGGCAACAGCGGGGTGTCGGTGGCGACCCTCGACGACATGAAGGACCTCTTCGCCGGGTTCGACCTCATCGACCCGTCCACGTCGGTGTCCATGACCATCAACGGGCCGGCGCCGGCGATCCTCGCCATGTACCTCAACACCGCCATCGACCAGCACCCCGAGCTCGACCCCGCGGAGGTGCTGCGCACGGTCCGGGGCACGGTGCAGGCCGACATCCTCAAGGAGGACCAGGGCCAGAACACCTGCATCCTCTCCACCGAGTTCGCGCTGCGGATGATGGCCGACATCCAGGCCTGGTTCATCGAGCACGAGGTGCGCCGCTTCTACAGCGTGTCGATCTCCGGCTACCACATCGCCGAGGCGGGCGCGAACCCCATCACCCAGCTCGCCTTCACCCTCTCCAACGGCTTCACCTACGTGGAGGCGTACCTGGCCAAGGGCATGGCGGTCGACGACTTCGCCCCCAACCTCAGCTTCTTCTTCTCGAACGGGATGGACCCCGAGTACACCGTGCTCGGCCGGGTCGCCCGGCGCATCTGGGCGGTCGCCATGCGGGACCGCTACGGCGCCGCCGAGCGCAGCCAGAAGCTGAAGTACCACGTGCAGACCTCGGGCCGGTCGCTGCACGCCCAGGAGATGGCGTTCAACGACATCCGCACCACCCTGCAGGCGCTGTGCGCGATCTACGACAACGCCAACTCGCTGCACACCAACGCCTACGACGAGGCCGTCACCACGCCCACCGACGAGTCGGTGCGCCGCGCCCTCGCCATCCAGCTCGTCATCAACCGGGAGTGGGGCCTGGCCATGAACGACAACCCCCTGCAGGGCTCGTTCATCGTCGAGGAGCTGACCGACCTGGTCGAGGAGGCGGTGCTGGCCGAGCTCGAGCGCATCAGCGACCGCGGCGGCGTCCTCGGTGCCATGGAGACCGGCTACCAGCGGGGCCGCATCCAGGACGAGTCGATGCTCTACGAGCATCGCAAGCACGACGGCACGCTGCCCATCATCGGGGTCAACACCTTCCTGCCCCCGGGCGGGCCGCCGCCGGTGCCCCGGGTGGAGCTGCGCCGGTCGGACGACGCCGAGAAGCAGGAGCAGCTCGACCGGCTCCGGGCCTTCCAGACTGCCCACCGCGACGACCGGGAGGGCGCGCTCGACGCCGTGCGCCGGGCCGCGCTCGAGGGCGGCAACACCTTCGACGCGCTCATGGGCGCCGTCCGCCACGCCAGCCTCGGCGAGATCACCGGCGCGCTGTTCGAGGTCGGCGGGCGCTACCGCCGCAACGTCTAGGGCCCCTCCGGGGCAGGGGAGGCAGGGCCATGGCCCGAGGGGAGCTGGGGACGTCGGGGCTGCGCCTCGAGCGGGAGGGGCCGATCGCCTGGGTGACCATCGACCGACCCGAGGCCCGCAACGCCTTCACGCCGGCGATGTACTACGGCATCAAGAAGGCCGTCCGGATGGTGAACGCGGACGACGAGCTGGCGGCGCTGATCATCACCGGCACCGACGACGTGTTCGCCCCGGGTGGCGACCTCGGCGGGCGGTCCCGCGACGACGAGGACCCGATCCCGTCGGACATGGGCCAGGACGTGCTGCCCTTCCTCGCCATCCGCGACAGCCGGGCACCGGTGATCGCCGCGGTCAACGGCATCTGCCAGGCCGGCGGGCTCCTCGTGGCGATGCTGGCCGACATCTGCGTGGCCAGCGACCGGGCCACCTTCCGCGTGCCCGAGCTGCTGCGGGGCATCCCCGACGCCACCTACGCCGCGGTCCTGCCCGCCCACGTCGGCGTGGCGGTGGCCCGTGACCTCCTGTTGTCGGCCCGCCGCTTCGACGCCCACGAGGCCCAGCGCCTCGGCGTGATCTCCCGGGTGGTGCCCCACGACGAGCTGCGGGCGGCGGCGCTGCAGGCCGCCCACGAGGTGCTCCAGACCGCGCCCGACGCCCGGGTGCACGTCAAGCGCATGCTCAACGAGCGCTACGGCTCGATCGACTACCAGACCATGTTCTGGGCCCTCGAGCACGCCGAAGAGCCCCGTGAGGGCATGCGCGCCTTCATGGAGAAGCGCCCGCCCGCCTGGGTCCCGCCCGACCTCTGACCCCTCCCGTTCTGGTCACGGATTCGCGAGGTGGGACGTCGCGTTTTCGTAACCAGAGCGAGGGTTGGGGGCGGAGGACAGCGGCGGGTCGGTGGGGACGCCCGAGGGCGGGCGGGTAGCGTCGTCGTGCCCGCACCACCGGCCCGCGTCCCACCCGGGCGCCGGCCGCCCCCGTCCCTCCTGGAGGAGCCATGCCCGCCGCGTCCCGTGCCGTCGTCCTGGGTGGAGGGGGCCCCGTCGGGGTCGGGTGGGAGCTCGGCCTCGCCGCCGGCCTGGCCAAGGAGGGGATCCACCTGGCCGAGGCCGACCTCGTGGTCGGCACGTCGGCGGGCTCGCTGGCCGGTGCGCTGCTCACGTCCGGCGAGGACCCGATCGCACTGGTCACCGAGGCCGAGGCCATGTTCGAGGCCGGCGTGGGCGACAGCGGCGTCGACCAGGTCGACATGGCGGGCCTGGCCGGCCTCCTGGAGGCCATGCTCGGCCCGGAGGGGCCCGCCGACGTGACCGAGCCCACCGAGCAGGAGCGTCTCGCGGAGGTGGGCCGCATCGCCCTGGACGCCGACACCATCACCGAAGAGGCCTTCGTCGGCAGCATGGGCACGGTCCTGTCCGGCCGCCCCTGGCCCGCCCACTTCGCCTGCACCGCGGTGGACGCCGCCACCGGCGAGTTCCAGCTGTGGAACGCGGCCGCCGGCGCCCCGCTCGACCGGGCGGTGGCGTCGAGCTGCGCGGTGCCGGGGATGTACCCGCCCATCACCATCGGCGACAAGCGCTACATGGACGGCGGCGTTCGCACGATGCACAACGCCGACCTGGCCGAGGGCCACGAGGCGGTCCTGGTGGTCTCGGTGATGATGACGCAGCTGCCCCCGGGCATCGAGGACCCGCGCCTCTCGGCCTTCTTCGCCCGCCAGAACGCCGGCGTCGAGCACCTCCGGGCCACCGGCTCCAAGGTCGAGGTGATCGAGCCCGACGTCGAGTTCCTCACCCTGTCGGGCATGGGCATGGCCCTCATGGACTTCACCATGGTGAAGGCGGCCGCCGACGCCGGCGTCCGACTCGGCCAGCAGTCCGCGGAGCGCTTGGCCGCCATCTGGTAGGCGGGCTGGGCGCCGGCGGTCAGTCGGCGCCGGCGAGGTCGAGCTCGGCGGCGGTGATGCCGTCGCGGTCGAGCACGCCGATGCGCACCTCGTTCGTCGCGCCCTGGCCGGTGCGCAGCACCCCGGCGGGCAGCAGCACCACGAACTGGCGGGACGTGGTCGCGTCGTCGAACACCGGCGACACGCCGACCACCGTGCCGTTGACCGCCACCACGACCTCGGCGCCGGCGGGCGCGCCCGGGACCAGGCCGATCACCTCGCCGAGGGGCTCGTCGTCGCGCGGCCCGCGCAGGTCGTCGAGCCCGCGCACGAGGGCGTCGTCGCCCCCGGACACGAAGACCTCGTCGGCGCGCCGTCCGATGAGCGCGGCGCCCGGCTGGTCGGCGTAGAGGGCGACGATCGGGTCGTCCCGGCGGCTCACCGGGTCGAAGACGTCGGCGCGCATCGCCCGGAACCGCTCGCGGTCGTCGAACTCCTCGATGCCGAGGAAGTCGTAGGTGAAGGCGTCGGTGTAGGAGTACACGTACTTGTCGTCACCCCGCTCGTCGATGGCGGGGTCGTCGGTGAGGGTCACGCCGTCGACGTCCCAGGTCGGCTCGGTGCCGAGGAGCGCGGCCACCGTGGGCACCACGTCGACGGTGAGCACGTTGCGGTCGTCGACGGCCCCCTCCTCCTGGCCGGGGGCCTTGATCAGCAGTGGGGCGTAGGCGATGTCGTCGAGGTTGCGGTCCTCGATCGAGCGCACCGACTCGCCGGGCTCGAAGGAGGCGCCGTGGTCGCTGGCCACCACGACCACGGCGTCGTCGTACTCGCCGGTCGCCTGGAGGCGGTCGAGCACGAGGCCGACGAGGCGGTCGGTGTACTGGGCCTGGAGGAGGTGGCGCTGGCGGGTGACCCGTGCCCGCCACGGCGACGAGATGTCGGGGCCGGTGTAGTCACCCGGCGTGCGGTACCGGGTGCCGTCCTCCCGTGAGAACCAGGGCTGGTGGGGCAGCACGAGGTGGAAGAAGGCGAAGAACGGTTGGTCGGTCGGCTGGAGGGCGTCGAGGAACGAGGTGAGCCGGGTCGGCTGGTTGGCCAGGCTGGAGGCGAAGTAGCCGTCGAGCTGCTGGTTCGCGGGCACGGTGGTGAGGGCCTCGCCGTTGCTCTCCGACGAGGAACTGCCGGCGGCGTCGGCGGCCTCCCCGGGTCGGGTGAGGTCCTCCTCGAAGTCGTCGAAGGTCCGGGCCTGTCCGGCCGGGCCGGGCCCGACCCGCTCGACCCAGAGCCGGCGGACGTCGCCGGCCAGCGCGGCCCACTCGGTGGACCGGGCCCCCGCATCGACGGCCTCGTCCCCGCCGCCGTCGGGCGGGGGCACCGGTTCGCCGGCGCACACCTCGAAGCCGCAGAGCTTGGTCAGCGACTCCGAGACGATCAGGTGGTGCGACGCCGCGAGCAGGCTGAACAGGTTGTCGGGGTGGTCGGTCCAGATCGGGTCGCCGTGGGGGTCCTGAGCGTCGAGCAGGGCCGGGACCGCGCTCTGGGTGAACGGGCTGACCGTGGACGCGTGCCGGTACCAGGTGGCGTCGCCGGCGAAGCGGGCCAGGTTGGGGAAGCGCACGGCGTCCACCTCGCCGTCCCCGTCGAGCATCGACTGCGTGGGCAGCTCGTCGAGGACGAGCAGCAGCACCGAGGGCGGCTGGCCGCCGGCGCCGACGCCGGAGAACTGCGTGTCGGCGGCCACCTGGTCGGGCGTGGTGATCCAGTCCGACGCGGGCGATGCGAAGCAGAACGTGAAGAGGAAGACCAGGTTGGCGGCGGCGAGCAGGCGCAGCCAGAGGCCGACCGCGGCCACGCGGGCGTAGGCCCAGGTGCCGCCAGCCGCGGCCGCGAGGCCGACCACGAGGTCGAACCAGGCCGCATCGCTGACCGCCTTGGCGAGCAGCACCCCGACGCAGAACAGGAGCAGGGCGACGGTGGCCAGGTGCACGGCCGTGCCCGTCCGGTGCCCGGCCAGGTCGGCGACGACGCCCACGAGCCAGAGCACGACGGGCGGCACGACGACCACGGCCACCGCGAACCACGCGATCTGCGTCCCGGCCAGGCCGCGGTACTGGAACGTGCTGGGGTTCTTCCCCAGCAGCTCGAGCAGCGGCTGGGCCACGGCCAGCCCGCACAGCCCGGCCAGCACCAGTAGGCGGTCGAGGGCCAGTCGCCGGCGCGACCGGGTGGCGGCAGGTCCGGTGGGTGCAGCGGGTGCGGGAGCGGAGGTGGTGGCGGCGGGGCCGACGGCGCGAGCGCGAGGGCGACGCTCAGGGCCACCGCGGAGGCGACGGCCGCGCAGTCGACGGACCCGTCGTCGAACTCGCGGCGCAGCAGCGTCATGAAGGGCGTGGAGAGGTTCATGCCGTCGCTCCCGTCATCTTGGCCACGAACAGGTCGGCGATCGAGGGCGTGCGGATCTCGCCGAGCGCGGCGGGGTCGTCGGTCACGGTGGCGCCCCCGGCCGGGGGTCGGCCGCGGTGGGGCGGCGCACCCTACCGCCGGGCCGCTTCTCCTTGGACCCGGGCCGGGCGGGGTGGCAGCGTGGGGCGGTGCAGCTGAACCCCCGCTACGGCGACGACCCCGTCGTGGTCGTCGAGGGCGACCCCACGGCCATCGCCGGGCCGGTGGTGCGCCAGCGTCGCCGCTTCGTCGAGGAGCTGGGCCGGCTTTCCGACGACCAGTGGGCGCAGGCCAGCCGGTGCGAGGGCTGGTCCGCCCGGGACGTCATCGTCCACCTCGACAGCACCAACACGTTCTGGACCTTCTCCCTGTCCGCCGGCCGGGCCGGCGAGCCCACCCGCTTCCTCGCCACGTTCGACCCCGTGGCCAGCCCCGCCGAGCTCGTCGCCGCCGCCGGGGCGAAGCCGCCCGAGGAGGTCCTCGCGTCCTTCTCGGCGTCGACGGAGGCCTTCGCCCAGCTGGTCGAGTCGTTCACCGACGACGAGTGGACGCTGGTGGCCGAGTCGCCGCCGGGCCATGTGAGCGCGACGGCGCTGGCCCACCACGCGCTCTGGGACTCCTGGGTGCACGAGCGCGACGTGTTGCTGCCCCTGGGCCGGACCCCGGCGGAGGAGCCCGACGAGGTCGCGGCGTGCCTGCGCTACGCCGCCGCACTCGCCCCGGGCCTGGCCCTGACCAACGGCGTGGACGCCACCGGCACGCTCGCGCTGCGTGCCACCGACCCGGACCTCGCCTTCGTGGTCGAGGTGGACGGCCGGGTGACGGTCCGCGACGGTGCGCCCACGCCGGCCGACCCGATCGACCTCACGCTGACGGGCGGCGCCGTCGACCTGGTCGAGGCGCTGAGCATGCGGCGCCCGCTGGACGCCGACGTGCCGGCGGACGCGGCCTGGCTCGTCCAGGGCCTGGCGGACGTGTTCGAGACCGACCCCGACCGACGGTGACCTCGCCCGGCGCCACCTCGTGATCCTGCTCGACGCCAAGGGCCTGGCCATGAGCCGGCCCGGCCGCAACCTGTTCCACGACCTGTCGCTCACCATGTCGAGCGGCGACCGCATCGGCGTGGTCGGCATCAACGGGTCGGGGAAGTCGACCCTGCTCCGGGTCCTCGCCGGCCACGTCGAGCCCGAGGCCGGCGTCGTGCGGCGGGGGAGCGACGTCACCATCTCCGTGCTCGACCAGGCGGACGACCTCGGCAGCGGCACGGTGCGCGAGGTCGTCGGCGGCGACTGGCGGGCCGAGGCGATCCTCGACCGGCTCGGCCTCGCCCCGGTGCTCGGCCAGGACGTCGCGTCGGTGTCCGGCGGTCAGCGCAAGCGGGCCGCCTTGGCGCGGGCCCTGTCCACCGAGTGCGACCTGCTCATCCTCGACGAGCCCACCAACCACCTCGACATCGAGGCCATCGCCTGGCTCGAGGAGTGGCTCGCCGACTTCCGGGGCGGCCTCCTGCTGGTCACCCACGACCGCCACGTGCTCGATCGCGTCACGAACCGGGTGCTCGAGATCGACCGCAGCGGCTCGTACGTGCACGAGGGCGGGTACGCCGCGTACCTGGAGGGACGGGCGGCCCGGGCCGCGCACGCGCAGGCGGCCGAGGCGGTGCGGGCGAACCTGGCCAAGCGCGAGCTGGCCTGGCTGCGGCGGGGCGCCCCCGCCCGCACCCGCAAGTCGAAGCACCGGGTGGCCCAGGCCGAGGAGCTCCAGCAGGTCGCCCGTGTCGACGACGTGCGCACCGAGGACCTCGACCTGCACCAGGGCACGCCCCGCCTGGGCAAGCAGGTGATCGAGCTGAGCGGGGTCTCCTTCGGCTACCCCGGGAAGCCGCCGCTGCTCGCCGGTGTCGACCTGCTGCTCGGCCCGGGCGACCGCCTCGGGGTCGTGGGCGCCAACGGGGCCGGCAAGAGCACGCTGCTCGGCCTGATCGCCGGCGAGCTCGAGCCCTCCGCCGGCGAGGTGCGCATCGGCCCGACGGTCCGGCTCGCCCACTACGACCAGACCGGTCGGGACCTCGATCCGTCCCTGCGGGTCCACGAGGTGGTGTGCGGCGTCGGCGTGAAGCCCGACTGGCGCGACGTGCGCCTGATGGAGCGGTTCTGGTTCGACGCCGACGCCCAGCGGGCCCCGGTCGAGCTGCTCTCGGGCGGCGAGCGCCGGCGCCTCCAGCTCGTGGCCCTCCTGATGAGCAAGCCCAACGTCCTGCTCCTCGACGAGCCCACCAACGACCTCGACCTCGACACCCTGCGCATCCTCGAGGACTTCCTCGACCAGTGGCCGGGCACCCTCGTGGTGGCCTCGCACGACCGGGCCTTCCTCGAGCACACCGTCGAGGACGTGATCGTGCTCGACGGCTCGGGCCGGGCCGCCGGCCGCCCGGGCGGGTACGCGGCGTGGGCCGAGGAGCGCCTCGCCGCCCGCCGCAAGGGCCGCGGCGGGTCGACCCAGGGCGCCGGGCCCAAGCCGGCCGCGCCCCGCTCGGGGGCGAACGGCGCCGCACCGGCCGGCCCCAAGCCGCGGTCGCGCAGCACGCTCACCCGCCTGATGCGCGAGGCGGACAAGGAGGTCCAGAAGCTGGCCCGGCGCCGCGACCGCCTCCACGAGCAGCTCCTGGAAGCCGCCGCCGACCACAAGGAGCTCGCCCGCCTCGGCACCGAGGAGGCCGAGGTCGCCGCCGAGCTCGAGGCCGCCGAGGAGGTCTGGCTCGCCCTCGCCGAGGAGGCCGAGGCCCTCGAGGGCTGACGCTCGGCGGGCGGCGCCGCGGCGCCGCACGGTGGGTCAGAAGTAGTAGGGGAAGGGCGACCAGTCGGGCGGGCGCTTCTCGAGGAAGGCGTCGCGCCCCTCGACCGCCTCGTCGGTCATGTAGGCGAGGCGGGTGGCCTCGCCGGCGAACACCTGCTGGCCCACGAGGCCGTCGTCGATCAGGTTGAACGAGTACTTCAGCATCCGCTGGGCGGTCGGGCTCTTGGCGTTCACCAGGGCGGCCCAGCGCAGGCCCTCGGCCTCGAGCCGGTCGTGGTCGACCACGGCGTTGACGGTCCCCATGCGGTGGCCGTCCTCGGCGGAGTACTCCTGGCCGAGGAAGAAGATCTCGCGGGCGAACTTCTGGCCGACCTGGCGGGCCAGGTAGGCGGAGCCGAAGCCGCCGTCGAAGCTGCCCACGTCGGCGTCGGTCTGCTTGAAGCGGGCGTGCTCGCGGCTGGCGAGGGTGAGGTCGCAGACCACGTGGAGGCTGTGCCCGCCACCGGCCGCCCACCCGTTGACCAGGCAGATCACGACCTTGGGCATGAAGCGGATGAGGCGCTGCACCTCGAGGATGTGGAGGCGCCCGGCCCGGGCCGGGTCGATGCTCTCCGACGTCTCCCCCTCGGCGTAGCGGTAGCCGTCACGGCCCCGGATGCGCTGGTCGCCACCCGAGCAGAACGCCCACACCCCGTCCTTGGGGGCGGGGCCGTTGCCCGTGAGCAGCACGCAGCCCACGTCGGAGGACATGCGGGCGTGGTCGAGGGCCCGGTAGAGCTCGTCGACCGTGTGCGGCCGGAAGGCGTTGCGCACCTCCGGCCGGTCGAACGCGATCCGCACCGTGCCCTGGTCGACCGCCCGGTGGTAGGTGATGTCGGTGAAGTCGAAGCCCTCCACCTCGCGCCAGGCGGCGGCGTCGAACGTCTCGGAGACCATGGCCCCTTCCTAGCGCACCCGCCGCCTCCCACCCCCGCCGCGCCCGTTCCTCCAGCAGAAACGGAAGGTGCTACCGCGCGTTCCTGCTGGAGGAACGAGGGGTGGTCATGCGGGGATGCCGTAGCGGGCGGCGAGCTGGTCGGCCTTGGCCCGGAAGCTGGCGGCCTCCTCGGGGAAGGTCGTCGACGCCGCCTTGGCCCGCAGGCGCTCGATGCGCCGGCGGCGGTCGGCCTGGCGGGCGTCGTCGGGGACCGGGGCCGGCGTCCACTCGTCGATGATGAGGCCGACCCGCTGGACGACGTCGACGGTGAGCTCCTCGACCACGGCGATGGCGTGGTGTACGGCCTGCGCGACGGTGGCGCCGTGGCGGAGCTGGTCGCGGGCCACGGCCATGGCCTCCCGACCGAGCTCGACCTCGATCAGGCCGGTCGTGGCCTCGTAGCCGTACCACTCGGCCTTGCGGGACCGGGCCACGTGGGCGGCCCAGGCCCGCACCTGGCGGTCGGCCTCGTCGCGGTCGGCGCGGAAGCGGTCGACCCGGGCCTGCGCGTACCGGTCCCGCTCGTGGCGCTGCTCCAGTAGGCGCAGGGGCGCGTCGGCGTCCGCGGTGACGACGGCGGGGGCGGGCGGCCGCCGGCGGCGGGGCGCGGCGTCGGGTGCCCGGCGCACGTGGCGGCCGAGCAGCACCACCCCCACCAGCGCCACGACGAGCGCGACGGCCAGCGGGGTCATGCCCTTCCCATCGGCGCGCGGGCGCCGACCCTCAACCCGTGGCGGGTGCGGGGGCGGGCGGCGCCGTCGTGGTCGTGGTGGTGGCGTCGCCGCCGGCGGCCGCCGCCGGGGCACCGTCGGCGAGGTACTGGCGCAGGATGGCGGGGCCGAGCCAGTCGCTGCTGACCGCGGTCGCGGCGTCCCACGTGAGGTGGATGCCGTCGGGGCGCAGCGCGGGGTCCATCTCGCCGCCGGGGGTCGAGCGGAGGTAGTCGGCCAGGTCGATCACGGTGAGGTCGTCGGGGCGCTCGGCCGCCACCTCGGCCACCAGGGCGTTGAAGCGGGCCATGCGCAGCGGGTTCGACGCGGGTCGCTCGAACGCCGGCGGGGCCCCGTCCTGGGTGCCGATGGCGATGCGAGGACTGGTGAGCCAGTAGACCTTCGCGCCGCCCGCCGAGAGGACGTCGACAGCCTCGTTGATCTCGGCCTTCTCCTGCTCGTCGAAGCCGGGCTGGCCGACGTGCACCCAGTCGCCGGTGTCCTCGTCGCGCCAATCGGCGACCTCCCACGGCCCGACCATGACCACCGCGATGTCGGGGTCGGTGGCGGCGATGTCAGCGGCCCACGTCTCGTCGATGGTGGCGCAGGCCTCCGGGGCGTCGGCCTCGCCGTCGTAGCGGAAGTGGGTGTAGTGGTCGTCGGGCATCAGCCCGCAGCCGAGCTCGTTCACGCCGCCCTCGCCCCGGGCGAGGCCCGTGGCCTGGACCCACCCGCCGAAGCCCAGGCCGAGGCGCAGCGCCGTGGAGTCGCCGTACAGGGCGATCTCGGGCCGGCCGGCGGCGGCGAGGTCGGCGGGGGCGGTCGTCGCGGTCACGGCGTCGAGCGGCGCGGCGCTGAAGTCGCCCGACTCGACCAGGGCCTGCGCCTGCTCGAAGGTCGGGTCGGCGTCCGGGTCGGGCACGGTGACCGCGAGGGTGCCCACCACCAAGGCGGCGACGGCGAGCGGTGCGAGCACCAGCGACTGCCGCCCGTCGAGGGCCAGACCCGACCGGATCGGGCGCTCCAGCAGGAAGAACGAGGCGACGGCGACCGCGAGGGTGACCGCCACCCGCACGGCGAACAGCGGCCACGGCCCGAGGCCCGTGCGGTCGGGGGTGAGCCACAGGAAGATCGGCCAGTGGAAGAGGTAGACGCCGTACGAGACGAGCCCGAGGCGACGCAGCGGCTCCCAGGCCAGCGCCGCCCGCACGGGGCCGCGGTCCTGGGTGGCGGCCAGGATCACCGTGGCCGACACGACGGCGAAGGCCGCGAACCCGCCCCGGTACAGCCACCGGTCGCCGAGGTCGACGACGGACCACGCCAGCACCGAGAGCCCGAGCGCGGCCAGCCCGAGCCACGCGACCACGTCGACCCACGCCCGGGGGACCCGCCGCCCGGACACGGCCACCGCCAGCAGGGCGCCGACGGTGAGCTCGGCCGACCGGGTGTCGGTGCCGTAGTAGATGCGGTCCACCGGGGCGCCGCGGAGCAGCCAGGTGGCGAGCAGGCTGGCGGCGAGCGCGGCCCCCAGCCCGACGGCGACGGTGCGGCGCACGTCGCCCCGGCGGCGGCCGAGGGCGAACAGGCCGACCATGAACAGCGGGAACAGCAGGTAGAACTGCTCCTCGATCGCCAGCGACCAGAAGTGCTGCACCGGCGACGGGGCGGTGAAGATGTCGGCGTAGCTCGTCCCCGAGCGGATGAGCTGCCAGTTGGCCACCTCGGCCAGCGCCGCGAGCACCTCCCGGCGCAGCGTCACCAGCTGGGCGCTCGTCGCCACGGTGACGGCGAACACCAGCACGCCGGCGAGGCAGAGCCACGAGGCCGGGAGCAGGCGACGGAACCGCCGGGACCAGAACCGCCGCAGGTCGGTGCGGCCGTGGCGGTCGTGCTCGGCCAGCAGCAGGGTCGTGATCAGGAAGCCCGACAGGGTGAAGAAGGTCGAGACGCCGAGGAACCCGCCGGTGGCCCAGGCGAAGCCGTTGTGGAACACCAGGACGGCGGCCACGGCGGCGCCCCGCAGCCCGTCGAGGGCGGGGTGGTAGCCGGGCCGGGCGCCCGTCGACGGGGCCCCGGTGGCGCGCGGCGACGTCGTCGGGGTCCCCTCGCCGGCCATCGCCACAGTCTCCACCGTGGCAGCCCCGGAGGGCGGTCGGCCAGCCCACCGTTGCCGCCACCGGAGGGCGCCCGGCCACCGTTTCGGCGGGCCGCGCCGCTCGGGCGCGGGCGTCACCCCGGGCCGGTGATCCTGCCGGCGGTGAGGCCGAACGCCCTCAACCCACCCGGAACACGTGGTGGGCCCAGGGGGGCACGTCGAGGTAGAGGCCCTCCTCGGCGAGCCGGTCGCCGTCGCGCTCGTAGCGGGCCGGCCCCAGGCGGTCGTCGAGCACGACCGTGCGCCCCGCCAGGCCGAGGTCGGGGAGCGGCACGTAGGCCTGGGACCAGTGGTCGGCGAGGTTGACCGCCACCAGCCAGCGCAGGGCGCCGCCCCGCTCGCACCAGGCGGTGGCCACCACGTCGGCGTGGCTGGGGTTGGCGTCCCAGGCCGGCCGGGTGCCGAGCAGCCGCCAACGACCGTCGTGCAGGGCCGGGTCGCGGAGGACGTCGAGGAGCGCGTCGTAGAACGCCCGCAGCTCGGGCTGGTCCTCCTCGACCGGGGCCCGGCAGAGGTGCATGGGGACACGGGTGGTCCAGCCGTCGAGCTGGCCGTGCTGCAGGAACCGCAGCCCCGGCCCCAGGAAGGCCGCGACGGCCGCCGCGCGGTGGCGGTCGCCGGTGCCGAAGGTGTGGGCGGCCCGGGGCTCGTCGTGGTTCTCGAGGAAACGTGCCGCGTGGGCCTGGCCGTCGGAGTCGGCGGCCAGGCGGCCGCGCACGGCCCCGGGGGCGTGGAGCAGGTCGTCGTAGAGGCCCTTGTCGTAGGTCAGGTCGAACCCCTCGGCGACGAGGTCGTGGTCGCGACCCCAGTAGACCTCCGCCAGGAAGGTGAACCCGGGGTGGCGGGCCTTGACCGCGGCGATCGCGGTGGGCCAGAACGCCGGGGCCGGTCGCCCCCACGTGCGCTCGAACACGTCGGGCAGCAGGAGCATGGCCATGTCGCAGCGCAGACCGTCGCACCGGTCAGCCGCGGCGAAGAGCTGCTGGCGCAGCGCCGCCTGGGTGCCCGGCGACGAGTGGTCGAGCTGGAGGGTGTCGGTCCACCCCGGGAAGTACGGGTCGCGGCCGTGGGCGAGGATCCGCTCGGTGCCGCCGGCCCGGACCCGGGTCCAGTTGCCCGGGGCGGCGACGAGGTCGGCCTCGGTGCCGTTGACGTAGCGGTCGGGGTCGAGGGCGACCCACGGGTGGTCGAGGGCGGTGTGGTTGGGGACGAAGTCGAGCATGAGCGCGACGCCCCGCCGGGCCAGGCGGGCCCGCAGCCGGGCGAGCGCGGCGTCGCCGCCGAGGTGGTCGTGCACCCGGTAGCCGGTGACCGCGAAGCACGAGCCGCAGATGTCGTCGTCGGTGAGGTCCGGGAGGGTCGCCGCGCACTCGGCGCGGATGGCCGGGTCCGCGCGGGAGACCTCGGCGCCGGCCGGCCCGGTCTGCCAGACGCCGAGCAGGTAGCACCAGTCGATCCCTGCGGGGAGGAGGGCGTCGAGGCGCACGTCGTCGAGGTCATCGAGGGTGGCGCCGGGGCCGAGGGCGCGGACCGTCGTGCGGGCGTTGACCTGGTAGAGCACGGGGTGGCGCCGATGGGCGCCGGCGGGGCGGTCGAGCACGGGCTCAGTCCTCGAACCCGAAGGGCAGCAGGGTGAGCGGACGGGTGGTGGCCGGCGGATCGAGCAGCAGGTCGAGCACGAGCGCGGTCCACCCCGTCTGGTGGGAGGCGCCGAGCCCGGCGCCGTCGTCGCCGTGGAAGTACTCGAAGAACAGCAGGTGGTCCCAGGCCGGGTCGTGCTGCAGGCGGTCGACGCCGCCGAACACCGGGCGACGGCCTTCGGGGCCGCGGCGGAAGATCGAGACGAGCCGGTCGGCGAGGTCCTGGGCGATCATGCGCAGCGGCAGCTCGTTGCCGGAGCCGGTGGGGTACTCGACGGTGAACTCCTCGCCGAAGAAGTCGTGGAAGCGCACCAGCGCACGGATGACCAGGTAGTTCATCGGGAACCACACCGGGCCCCGCCAGTTCGAGTTGCCGCCGTACATCGGCGTGGTCGACTCGGCGGGCTCGTAGTCGACCTCGTAGCGCTCGCCGTCGACCTGGACCACGTACGGGTTCGCGGCGAAGCGCTTCGACAGCGAGCGCAGGCCGTGCGGGGACAGGAAGGCGTCCTCGTCGAAGAGCACGGCGAGGGTCCGCCGCAACTGGTCGGGGCCGGCGATGCTGATCAGGGTCGCCTCGGTGGCGCCGTCGTCGCCGACGCGGGCGCGGCCCATGGCCAGCAGCTCGTCCGGGTCCGAGCCGTCGGCGGCGAAGGCGCGTGCCAGCCGGCGGGCGAGGCCGGGGTCCCGGTCGGCGAGGCGGCCGGCCAGGGTGGCGGCCGAGAAGAGCGGCACGGCGCCGCCGATGGTCTCCACCTCGACGGGGGCGGTGCCCGACGGGGTGACCATGCGGTCGTAGAAGAAGCCGCGGCCGGGGTCGTAGATCCCCGCCCGGTTGATGGCCCGGGTGACGGCGACGAATCGCTCGAAGAACGTCACCACGAGGTCGTCGTACACGTCGTCGTGGTCGGCCAGGCGCACGGCCATGGCCAGCAGGTTCAAGGTGTTGAAGGCCACCCATGCGGACCCGTCGGCCTGCTCCAGCCGGGCACCGGGGGGCAGGTGGGAACGGTCGATCGGGCTGATGTTGTCGAGGCCGAGGAACCCGCCGCCGAAGAGGTTGTCGCCGTCGGCGTCGAAGTGGTTCACCCACCACATGAAGTTGAGCAGGAGCTTCTGGAAGGCCCGCTCGATGAACTCGACGTCGCGGTCGCCGCCGATGTGGAACACGCGCAGGGCGGCGAAGGCGTGGACGGGCGGGTTGACGTCGTCGAAGCTCCACTCGTAGGCCGGCAGGGCGCCGTTGGGGTGCAGGAACCACTCCCGGAGCAGGACGAGGAGCTGGTACTTGGCGAACGCGGGGTCGAGGTGGGCCCACGGGATGGCGTGGAAGGCGAGGTCCCACGCCGCGAACCACGGGTACTCCCAGGCGTCGGGCATGGCCAGCACGTCGTCGGCGTCGAGGTGGCGCCACCGGGCGTTGCGGCCGTTCGCCCGCGCCGACGGCGGCGGGGGCTGGCCGGGATCGCCGTCGAGCCACCGCGCCACCCGGTAGGGGTAGTACTGCTTCGTCCAGATCAGCCCGGCGGCGGCCTCCCGGACGATGCGGGCGGCCTCCACGTCGGTGCCGGGGGGCAGCAGCGCGGCGTGGAACTCGTCGGCCTCGGCGGCCCGGGTCGCGAGCACCTGGTCGAACGGGGCGCCGGCCCAGTCCGCGGCCGCCGGCGCCCGCCCCTCGAGCGAGCGGAGGCGGAGGCGCAGCTCCGTGCTGCCCCCGGCCGGGACCGTGACGCGGTACCACCACGCCGCCTTGGTGCCCCGCTCGTCGGGTGCCACCGTCGCCGCGCCGGCGACCACGTGGTCGTTGATGCCGTCCTTGGGATGGGGCGTGGTGGCGGCGGTGCCGAACACCCGCGGCGCGTTGGTCTCGTTCTCGCAGAACAGGGCGAGCGGCGCGCCGTCGGGGCCGGCGGCGGCGAGCAGCTCGTAGCCGCCGAGCGTGGGGTGCTCGGCGACGATGGAACCGTCCACGCGGTGCAGCACCGGCGGCGGGCCGGCTGCCGCTCGGCCGGGCCGGTCGGCGCCCTCGGCCGCCGGTCCCTCGCGGTCAGGGGCCCCGTCCCAGGCCCAGGTGTTGCGGAACCACAGGGTGGGCAGGACGTGCAGCATGGCTGTCTCGGGCCCGTGGTTCGTGATCTCGATCCGGGCCAGGACATCGGTCGCGTCGGCCTTCGCGTACGTGACCTCGACCGACCAGTAGCGGTCGTCGTCGAAGGCCCCCGTGTCGAGCAGCTCGTGCTCGGGGTCCCCGAAGCCCCGGCGGCCGTTCTCCTCGACGAGCTCCTCGTAGGGGAAGCGCCGCTGCGGGTAGTGGTACCGCCAGCGCAGCCAGGCGTGGCTCGGCAGCCCGTCGAGGTACCACCAGTACTCCTTGGCGTCCTCGCCGTGGTTGCCCTCGGGGCCCGTCAGCCCGAAGACGCGCTCTTTCAGGATGGGGTCCTCGCCGTTCCAGAGGGCGAGGGCGAGGCACAGCCGCTGACGCACGTCGCTGATCCCCGCCAGGCCGTCCTCGTTCCAGCGGTAGGCGCGGGATCGGGCGTGGTCGTGGGGGAACGAGGCCCATGCGTCGCCGCCGGCGCTGTAGTCCTCCCGCACGGTGCCCCAGGCCCGCTCCGCCAGGTAGGGACCCCACTCGTACCACTCGCTGGCCGAGAAGAGGTCGGTCTCGGGCGGCCGGGTGCCCGCGAGGCGCTCGTGTTCGGCCGTCCTCGGCCCGAGGGGTGCGCCCGGTGTCACCATGGTGCCGCACCGTACCGAGCGCGGCCGGGCCCGGGTCGCACGCGACCCGGGCCCGGTGGTGTCCGCTCGTGGCGGGCGGCTACTTGGCGGTGCGGCTGATGCCCGCGGCCTTCAGCGTGGCGGCAGGGACGCCGATCTCACGCCAGGCGGCGTAGCTGATCCCCTTGCGATCGCCGTACTGCTTGGCGGCGGCGATGAACTCGGCCTCGATGCCGGCCAGGTCGACGGTCTCCTCCTCGGCGGCCAGCTCGGCCTGCAGGTCGAGGCGCTCTTGGCTCAGCTGGAGGCGCTTCACCGGGTCCGCGTTCTCGAGCTGGGCCTCGACCTGCTCGAGGCGCTTCGCCACCGACTCCTTGGTGCGCTTGCGGCCCCGCTTGGGCTTGGAGCTCTCCAAGGCCTCGAGGTAGATGCGTACGGCCCGACCCTGGGCTCGCCCCTGGGCCAGGGCGGCCTTGTGGGAGTCCGACATGGTGCGATTCGTAGCCATGGCGGTGACTGTACACCTCTGTCTAGCGAACGAGCGACATGATCAATGCCACGTGTTGCGACGTGCCACACTTCGACTATTCGATCTGTCCGCCGGCGTGCCATACGGTCGGCGGTTCCGAGTTGGGGCACCCCTGTGAACGACGACAACCGAGGTGACCGCGTCGGGGGGCGGGGCACCGACAGCCGCCGCCGCCTCCTCGAGGCGGGCATGGGCCTGTTGGCCGAGTCCAACCGCGGTGATCTCAGCCGCGTCCTGACCACCGGAGCGGTGGCCGAGAAGGCCGGGCTGCACCGCCAGACCTTCTACCTGTACTGGGGGACGCAGGCCGAGTACCTCGACGACTTCGTCGAGTTCGTGACCGATCCCTCGGTGAGCTCGCAGTCCGAGCGGCTCGAGAACCTCGCCGAGCGGATGCCCCACGGCGCCGACGACCCCGCAGCCGAGGTGCGCGAGCGCACCACGGAGACCTTCAGCCACTGGGTCGACGACCCGGTGTACGTGTCGCGCATGGTGCTCTGGGCGCTGCACGGCGCCGACGGCGACGTGGCCGAGCGGCTGCGGCAGCTCTACCGCACGAACGACGAGAACACGGCGGCGGGCTACAAGCAGATCGGCGACCAGTGGGGGGTCGAGCCCCGGCCGCCGTTCACCTACGAGTCCATCGCCCTGCTGTTCAACGCGCTCCGCGACGGCCTGCTGCTGCACCTCACCATCGACGGCTCAGCCGTGCCGCCGTCGTTCGTGGAGGACGTGAACCTGGCGCTGACCTGGGCGGTCACGCGCCGCCGCGGCGACCCCGCCGACCAGGCCACGCTCGACGAGCGCTTCCGGCACCGGGTCGAGGGCGCCGGGCGTGAGGGCGAGGGGGACGACGAGCCCGAGCCGGGCGGGGCCGCCGACGACGAGCCGCCGGCGGCCTGACGCCTCGGCGGTGGCCGGTCGCTACCCGAGGTTGCAGAACAGGGCCGGGAGGGCGGCCGCCACCTGGGCCTCGGCCGCGGCGCCAGTGGGCACCGGGCCGAGCGTCGGGAGCGGGCCGTTGGCGACGGTCACCTTGACCGCGTCCACCGCGGTCGGGTCCCGGCGTGAGGTGACGGTGACGCGGCGGGTGACCGCGGCGCCGAGCGGCGCGGTGGCCTTCGGTGTGATCACCAGGTGGACCATGGTGGAGGCGCCGGGATCCAGCCGGGGCGTGCGGTAGGTGCCCGCCTTCACCGCGCGGCTGATGTTGGCGCCGCCCTCGTCGAAGTACTGGACCTTGAAGCCCGGGACGGCCGGTTGTCCGGCGACCGAGTAGCGCTCGGCGACGGTGCCGTCGTTCACCACGTTCACGTCGAAGGTCAGGGCATGGCCGGCCGGGGCGGTGGTGGCTCGCTTCTGGCCGGCCCCGTTGGCGGTCTGCACGTCGGCGCCGAACCAGGCGCCGGTGTCGTTCAGCGTTTCGCCGCGCCCGAACTCGTCGACGACGCGGACCCAGGCGTCGGGGCGACGGACCGTCTCGGTGCACCCGTCGGTCCGGAACGTCCAGGAGTACGGGCTCACGGGCTGGGCCTCGGCGTCGATCAGGTTGGCGGTGACCGCCACCCGGTACTCCGTGCACGGTGCGAGGTCGTCGTTGGGCTGGATGTCGATGGTGTGCTCGCCCGCCTCGGGGTTGTAGGGCACCACCCGTGGGTAGCCGGCGCGGATCGGCACCGGGTCGCCGGTCGCGGCCTCGGTGAGGGTCATCGCTCCCGGCGGCAGCTGGGTCGGGATGTTCAGCTGGCTGGAGACCGTCGGCCGGTAGGCCAGGCTCGAGCTGAGGACCGCGGTGATCCGGGTGGCGGCGCCGCCCCGGTCGGGGGACGAGCCCGGCTGGAACGAGGCACGGGCCCAGCCCGTCGAGGGGATGTCCCGCTCGCCGGCGGCCGGGTAGGTGACGGCCACCTCGGTGGCGGGCTGGTCGCCGAGCAGCCGCCCCCACAGCGTGTCCCAGTTGGCGGCGATGGACCGGGCCGCGAAGCGGATGCCGCCGGGCGCGGACACGAGGTGGGCCGACAGCCACGGCTGGTTGGCGGTCACCTCGTGGTGGTGGTTGGTCGTCACGATGCGCTCGCCGGCCCGCACGATGCGCATGAGGCGCTCGCCGTCGGTGAGGTTCTCCTCGACGATGTCGGTCCGGCCGATCGTGGCGTACACGTCGAGCAGCCCCGCGTGGTCCGGCCAGACCGGGAGGTCGGGACGGGTGGGGCGGCGGTGGTCCTGGATGGCGACCATGTCCATCTGGAGCTCCATGCCGCCGGTGCTCGCCGGGGTGCCCGGCGGGGCGTAGGACTCGCCGTGGTCGGGCGCGGCCGGCTCGAACAGCCAGTCCCACACCTCGTCGCCGATGCCGTGGGCGACCGCGCCGAAGGCGTGCGCGATGCGGGCCGCGCACGGGCCGGCGGGGTCGGTCAGGTCGCCGCAGTCGGGGTCGTCGCGGATCTGGTCGACGTAGGCGTAGGAGAACCGGGGCCAGTGGGACTCCTCGCCGTAGGTGTTCGGGATGTCGACCGGCGGGCCGGCGCCGTAGCCGCTGTCGGGGTAGTGCGCCCCGGCCTCGACCTGGCGGAGGTTGGCCTGGAGCAACGCCCGGAGCTCGGGGTCCTGCACCCGGGCGATGGCCTCGACGGCCATCCACGAGTGGGTGGTCACGCCCGACGCCTCGGCCCGACCGGTGAGCCCGAACAGGGCGACCGCCAGGGTCAGGCCCGCCAGTCCGCCCGCCGTCAGCTTCTTCACGCGCACCTACGGCCGTCCCCTCGTCCTCGGATCGCCCGGACCGGGACAGACTAACGGGGGGCGCCGCGGCGGGGGGCGGGTTCGCCGACGACCGGTCTCGGGACCTTCGGCCCTATCGGGCGGGCGGCGTCGGCGCGGCAATGGGGCGCTTCGGATTTCAGCGGGGAGTGATGGTGGCGAGTAGCTCCCAGTTGGGGTGGCCGGCGTAGAGCAGGGCTCGGATCCGGAAGTTCCGGAAGCGGGTGAACCCGAACGCCACCCGCTTGACCCGCTTGATCAGGTTGTTCGCGGCCTCGGTGGGCCCGTTCGACACGTGAGCCTGGTGCCAGGCGGCGATCTGGTGACGCCATCGGACCAGGGTGCGGCCGAGCTGGCGGACCTCAGGCGGACACGACTCGTCTTGGAAGTCCTTGCCGAGTCGGGTGACGAACTCGAGGGCCAGGGCCGGGTCGTGGTGGTCGTAGATCGACCGGACCACCTCCTTCGCGTGCCACGCGGCCCGCACCTCACCCTTGGGGTCGCCGGCGTCGAGTAGCCCCAGCAGCTTGGTGCGGCCCCGGTCGTCGAGGCGTTCGTCGGCCTTGGTGAGTAGTCGCCGGGACCGGTAGAGCGGGTCGTCGCGGTGGCCTCGGTGGCCGAGGGTCTCGTTCTGGACCCGCCGTCGGCACTCGTCGAGCTTCGAGTTGGCCAGCTTCACCAGGTGGAACGGGTCCGCGACCTGGACCGCGCAGGGCAGCATCGTGTCGAACGTGAGCCGCCACGGGCCCGACAGGTCCAGGGTGGCCCAGTCGATGTCGTCGAGCCACGCCTGGTCCCGTCCGGCGAGCCACTCGCACGCCCCGGCGGCGGATCGTCCGGGGATCACGTCGAGGAGTTGCCCGGCGCGCACGTCGACGATCGAGGTCGACCAGGCCTGGGTCCGCCAACGGCCGAGCCGGGCGAACAGGGTCTCGTCGAGACCGAGCGCGTCGACCGGGCCGATCCGGGCGGGGTCGTCCACTAGGGCCTCGCCGTAGGCGATGACGGTGTCGTTGATGGTGTGCCAGTCACAACCGAGATCGCGGGCCAGATCGCTGACCGGCCGGCCCCGCCGGCCGACCTGTTCGGTCACCCACCGGCCCGCCCGGTCGGTCATCGCCAACCTCGCGGCCGCGATGTAAGGCGCGGACTCGGTGAACGACCCCACCTCGCAGCCCTCGGCCGGGCACAGCCACCGGCGCTTGTGCCACACCAGCCGGGCCGGGCGGCCGAACGCAGCGAGGTCGACCAACTCGACCCGCCGGCGGTCCTTCACCCACACCGCCCCGCCACAGCCCGGACACGGCGGCCTGGGCCCGCGGGTCTCGATGTGGATCCGCACCGGTCCGCCGGGTTGGTCGTTCGCTCCGAGCACGTTCACGTCGCCGAGACCGACGAGCAGCTCGCAGACGCGCGTAGGGTCAACTTCCACAGGGGTCCTCGGCTCTGTTGGCGTAGAGAACCGTCAGAATCGCAGGGCCCCTGTGCCGCGCCCGGGATCCTCACCCCGCCGTCAGTCCCCCCTCAGATCCGAAGAGCCGGCAAAGCCGGCAAACTTCCCGACCTCGCCGCCGGAATCAACGCAGCCTTCCACGAGCCGGTCCGGCGCCTGCTTGCCCTCGGCGCCCAGGATGCAACGCTGCGTCCCGTCGACCCCGAGATCGCCGCGACAGCCCTCTACGGCGCAGTGACCGTGATCGGACTCCGGAGCCTCGTCATCGACAACCACATCGACGTGGACGAGATCAGCGCTCAGCTGCTCCCCTTGTTCTGGAGCGGGATACGACCCGGCGACCGCGAGTAGGAACCGCTCTCCCTACGGCGCAAAGAACCGGTGCGAGCAGCGCCGAAGGCGACGATCCGCCGCGTCGAGCAGCCAGCGTCACTGCGCGCCGACGCCCTCGGCTTCGGCCTGCTCGTCGAGCAGGGGGTGGTGTGCCCGCATCAGCATGTCGGTCAGCGTCAGCGGCTTCTCGGGTGCGACGAAGGGCCGGCGGGGCTCGCAGGGTCCGACGTCGACGTGGGCGGCCTTCGCCCGCAGCGCCGCGACCGTGGCGTCGGCGAGGGCGATGTGGGCGAAGGGGTCGAAGTCGAAGTGTCGCATGGCGTTGCGGTGGGTGATGGCGGCGATGGTGTCGTCGTCGAGGGTGCCCAGGTAGCCCGCCAGGCGCTCGGGGCTCTCGGGCCAGGTGGAGTCCGAGTGCGGGTAGTCGGTCTCGACGCAGACGATGTCGGAGCCGATCAGGTCGAGCAGGCGGATGCCCGCAGCATCCTGGATGAAGCAGGCGAGGAAGTGCTCGCGGAACACCTCGGAGGGCAATCGCCCGCCGAAGCTGGAGCCGGTCCAGCGGTGGTGGTTCTCGTAGACGTAGTCGGCACGCTCGAGCAGGTACGGGATCCAGCCGATCGAGCCCTCGGACAGCGCGAAGCGGATGTTCGGGAACTCATGGATGACACGGGACCACAGCAGGTCCGCTGCGGTGTCCATCACGGCGGTGGGCTGCAGGTTCAGCATGGTGGTGAAGGGCGCGTCCGCGGCGGGTAGCTTGACGGCGGAGGACGAACCGATGTGCAGGCAGATGACCATGCCGAACTCGTCGCAGGCCCGCCAGAACGGGTCCCAGTGCTCGCTGTGGAAGCTGGGCACGCCGAGCTTCTCTGGGTTCTCGGACCAGGTGACGGCCCGTACGCCCTTAGCGGCGACGCGGCGCACCTCGGCGGCCATGAGCTCGGGGTCCCAGTACGGGATCAGCGCCAGCGGGATGAACCGGCCCGGGTGCGCCCCTGCCCACTCCTCGACGTGCCAGTCGTTGTAGGCCTGCAGGGTGACCAGCGCCAGGTCCTTGTCCTCGGTGTTGGCGAAGATCTGACCGCAGAACTGCGGGAACGACGGGAAGCACAACGACGCCAGGATGCCGCCGGCGTTCATGTCGTCGATGCGGGCGTCGACGTCGAAGCAGCCGTCACGGATCTCGCTGAAGCGGGTCGGCTCGATGCCGTACTCCTCCTGGGGGCGACCCGACACGGCGTTGAGGCCGAAGTTCGGGATCTCGGTGCCCTCGAAGAGCCACATCTCGTTGCCGGCGTCGTTCTCGATCACCCGCGGCGCGCGGTCGGCGTACTTCGCCGGCAGGCGGCCCTCGAACATGTCGGGCGGCTCGACTAGGTGGTCGTCGACGCTGATGATCGTCAGCGTGCCCGGGTCGAGCTTCCTTGTGGTGGCAGTCTCCACGTCGTCTCCTTCAACGCTGCGCCCTGGCGCCGGCGGTAGTCTTACAGCTGGAGTGCGAGAGCTTCCGCAAAAGCCATGGCTCGCGACTCGCATCGTCGGCGTCGTCGACGACCGACGGTCGTCGCAGCGACCGTCGTGAGACACATCGACAGCTGCGGGGTGGGCCCGCTGCGAGTGGTGAACTCCACTGTTGCGACACGCCTACTCGGACTGCGTTCAGCCGGAGAACTCCAGCCGAACTGCCAGACCGCCCTCTCCGAAGTCGGCATAGACAAGGTTCCCGGATCGAGCTGCACGGGACGGAGCTCGGGGCCCAACAGCGGGCGATGCTCGACGGTAAGCACACGACCACGTTCGTGTGGAACGCCGAGCGCGCGAGCCAACACGCCGAGCGGATCAGAAGCGATCGACTCGCACACGTCAACCATGTTCGAGGCGACCTCGACGTCCTCGATCACGATGTCGACCATGCCCACAGCCCTTCTCAGCACGAGCAACATCTATGTTAGACGACTCGTCCAGCATCGTTGACGCCGCCCCAGCCTCGTCGGCAGAAAGGCGGCAGAGCCCGGAAGGTGAACCGCCCACCGATCCCCTGGCCTTCCGCCAAGCAGCGCCGGGCCTGGGAGATGCTCGCCGTTGTGTGACGTGACGCCGGCGCCAGTCTGGCGAGCGGCGAGCGGGTTCAGTGGGCTGTGGCGTAGCGGCCCGGCCTGGTGCTGGCCTAGCCCGAAGGTCAACCTAGAGGGCGGTCATGGCATGCGGTCTTCTACCGGGTCTTCTACCGGGTCCCGTGGTACGCCCCACGACGGGCCGAGACGGAGCTGAGGTAAATTGAAGCAACACACTAGGTAAGCGTGACGATCTGCGACGGGAGGGAACGGCGCGGGGTGGAGCAGTTCGGTAGCTCGTCGGGCTCATAACCCGAAGGTCGCAGGTTCAAATCCTGCCCCCGCCACCAAGTTCTGACGTGACGAGGCCCCTCTCCGGAGGGGCCTCGCCGCGTCACGAACCGGGCGCGTCGTCCGGCGACCACCCCCCGGTGGGTCCGTCGAAGAGACGGCCGGTCGTCGACCGGCTTGGTGCACCACACGCGGCGACCGCGCACGCCGTTCTCCACGGCCCCCACCGCGGAGGACTCGGCGGCGACGGGTCCGTCGGCCGACCCGTCGCCCTCGCCATCGCCGGTCTGGCGACCGTCGACGGCGACAGGGTCATCGACCTCCACGCCGTCACCGACCGGTTCGGCGCAGCCCGAGATCCTCGACGGGCCCAGACCAGTCGCTGAAGACGTCGGGGAGGAGGACCCCCTCGAAGGTGGCGGCGGTGATCACGACGCAACCGGATGGGCCGGGTCGTCGTCGAGTGGTTCAAGGTGAGCGCCATCGAGGCGTCGCCGGACTGGGCCTACCTGGCACTCCCGGGCGGACCTCGTCGTGCGGGTCGTGTCGGTCGATGGCGACGGCCAGGTCCACGTCGCGATCCCGCCCGGAGCGGTCCCCAAGAACGCCACCTGCTCGACCGAGGCGTGGCCTGACGGACCCCGACCAGCCGAGCGCGTGGTTGGTACGATGCCCGACCAAGCCGAAGGACAATCGATGTCACAAGCACTCGTCCGGGGCGGCATCGCCCTCGACTACGAGACGTTCGGCAACCCGTCCGACCCTGCAGTCCTGTTGATCGCCGGGTTCGGCGCGCAGATGCTGTCGTGGGACAGCGGTTTCTGCGACGGGCTCGCGCAGCGGGGCCGGTACGTGATCCGGTTCGACAACCGGGACACCGGCTTGTCGACGAAGCTCGACCAGTTCCCCGTTGATCTGGGTCGCCTGATCGGTGCCGCGTCCAGCGGTGACATCGAAGCCGTTGGGGCCAGCGCCCCGTACCTGCTCGAGGACCTGGCCGACGATGCCGCCGGCCTCGTCGGCGCACTCGGCCTCGATCGGGTTCACGTCGTCGGGGCATCGATGGGGGGCATGGTCGCCCAACTCGTTGCGATCCGCCATCCGGATCTCGTCGCCACCCTGACATCGATGATGTCGTCGACCGGGGCGTCCGACGTGGGGCAATCGACCCCCGAGGCCTTCGCCGCGCTCATGAGCCCGCTGCCATCGGACAGAGACGGCTACATCGCCGGCACGGTCGCAAGTTCCCGCGTGTGGGCCTCGAAGCGGTACTTCGACGAAACCGCCGTCGCTGCTCTCGCCGCGGCCAGCTACGACCGAGGGCTCTGCCCGGGCGGAACCACCCGCCAGCTTGCGGCCCTGCTCGCCACTGGTTCGCTCGAGAGCGACCTCGCCGGCCTGCGTCTCCCGGTCCTGGTCATCCACGGCACTGACGACACGCTCATCGCGCCCAGCGGAGGCGAGCGGACTGCCGAGGTCATCCCCGGTGCCGAGATGCTCGTCGTGACGCACATGGGTCACGATCGGCCTCAACCGCTCTGGCCGACCCTCTGGGACGCCATCGCCTCCCACACTGACCAGAACCGGCGCCAAGCGCCGTAGCAGCCCAGACGTCCGCCTCCTCCACCCCCACGATCACGCCGAGGATCCGACATGACCGCCGACCGCCCCGAGGTGCTCTTCGTCTGCGTCCACAACGCCGGCCGCTCCCAGATGGCGGCCGCGCTGCTCGCCCACCACGCCGAGGACCGGGTCGTCGTCCGCTCCGCCGGTTCGGCGCCCGCCGACGACATCAACCCCGCCGTGGTCGAGGCCATGGCCGAGATCGGCATCGACCTGCGGGCATCGGGCGCGCACCCGAAGAAGCTCGACGAGGCGGCCGTGAAGGCATCCGACGTCGTCATCACCATGGGCTGTGGCGACGCCTGCCCGATCTTCCCCGGAAAGCGCTACGAGGACTGGGTCCTCGACGACCCCGCCGGGCGGGGCGTCGACGCCGTGCGCCCCATCCGAGACGAGATCGACCGGCGCGTCCAGGCCCTGGTCGACGAGCTCCTCCCCGCTCCCGCCGACACCTGAAGGATCATCCCAGGGCCGGCGCGGCGACGGATCCGCCGGCGCGTCCTGGGCCTCACGGCCTCGCTCGGCATCGAACCGGTCAACGGCTGACCGGAACCGGCGCCAGCGCCTGGCGCACCGCGTCGAGACGCTCGGGCACGACCCGGTACCAGGCCCACCTGCCCCGCTTCTCCCGGCTGAGCAGCCCGGCGTCGACCAGCAGCGACAGGTGGTGCGACACCGTGGGTTGGGACCGGCCGACCGGCTCGATCAGATCACACGCGCACGCCTCACCGCCCTCGGCGGCGGCGACCAGCGACAGCAGCCGCAGGCGGGCCGGATCGGCCAGCACCTTGAAGACGCCGGCGAGCTCGGTGGCGTCGTGCTCGTCGAGCGCCCCGGCCGTCACCGGTACGCAGCAGGCCTCGATCGGTTGGACCTCCATCGCCTGCCTCCGAACTCGACGACCTACGTATTGGCACCGGTCGATGCGTTGCTAGAGTAGTCGCATCGACGAACGTCGATCAGTCTACCCGGAGGCTCCCGCCGTGTCCCGACTCCAGCTCGCCCTCAACGTCACCGACATCGAAGCGGCCGTCGAGTTCTACTCGAAGCTGTTCGCCACCGAGCCGGCCAAGCGCAAGCCCGGCTACGCCAACTGGGAGATCGCCGATCCGCCCCTCAAGCTCGTCCTGTTCGAGGGCGCCGAGGGCGGCACCCTCAACCACCTCGGCGTCGAGACCGAGACCGCTGCGGAGGTCTCGGCTGCGGAGGCCCGCCTGTCCGACACGGGTCTGGAGACCACCGGGGTCGACGACACGGTGTGCTGCTACGCGACCAAGGTCGAGACCTGGGTGACCGACCCCGACGGCGCCAAGTGGGAGTGGTACGTCAAGACCGGCGACGCCGACCAGCTCACCAACCAGATCGTCGGCGACGGCGAGACCGCCATGTGCTGCGCCCCCGACAGCACCGCCGAACCGGTCGCGATGGGCCGTGCCGCCGCCCCCGCCGAGTCGGGCTGCTGCTGAGCCGGTGGCCCCTGGCACCCCACACCACCGGCGGGCCGTCGACAACGAGCTGTGGTGCCGGGATCGGCACCTCCACCCGATGAGCGGCCCGTGACCGCCGGCCGGGACCTTGGTCCCTGTGCGAGCGCACCGCCGGTCACCATGTCCCACCTCGACCTCGAGCCCGCCGGCGCGACCAGATGACCACCACCGGCACCACCGGCGCCGACGCCGGTCCCGTCGCCGGGCGGTTGTCGACGCTGGACCGGTTCCTGCCGCTGTGGATCGGCCTCGCCATGGCTGCAGGGCTGCTTCTGGGCCGCGCCATCCCCGACCTCAACGACACCCTCGAAGCCATCAAGGTCGACACGGTGTCGCTACCGATCGCCATCGGACTGCTGGGCTGCTGTTCACCATCGTCGTGCTCTTCGCCCTCCAGGGCGACCAGATCACCAACAACCCCCTCGACGTCGCCCGCGTCGCGGTCCCCCTGCTCGTCTACTTCGCGCTGATGTGGGGCGGCTCGTTCGCGCTCGGCCACCGGCTGGGCTTCCCCTACGAACGCAACGCGTCGGTGGCGTTCACCGCGGCGGGCAACAACTTCGAGCTCGCCATCGCCGTGGCGATCGCCACCTACGGC
>WBZL01000702.1_pt1 | contig 37407 bp, 16 predicted proteins | sample 5204291 | NCBI WGS metagenome assembly WBZL01 (sample SAMN12344345, study PRJNA552823) | activated sludge metagenome | biome: Activated sludge suspended growth; feature: Nitrification reactor; material: Wastewater; isolation source: activated sludge from nitrification reactor of wastewater... | reverse complement strand
GGGTCCGCGAACGCGCCACGCAGCCGGGCGTCCACAGCCTCCCTGCTGGCCTTGGGGAGGTGGTCTGTGACGTTGCGGCGCTTGTGGATCTGACAGCGCTGTACCAGGGCGAGATCGCCGAACACCGACCCGACCGCGGAGGCGAGCGCCTTGGCGCCGTCGATCACCACCAACAGGCCCTTCGAGTAGTCGAGGCCCCGGTCCACGATGTCGGCCAGGAGCGCCTTGACGACCGTCGCGTTCTCGGTGTCACCCAACCGCAGCCCGACCGGAACCTTCGTCCCATCGCTGGTGACGACAAGGGCGACGACGCACATCGAGCCGCCGAACTCGGCGCCGTCGACCATCAACACCACCGGCTCCAGGCCCGACAGATCCCGGGCCAACAGCTCGTCGAGCGCCTTCTTCGTTCCCGTCACGAACCGACGCGACACCGTCGACTTCGACGTCGAACGCGCCCGGGAACGCTGGGTGGCACCGATCGGGTCCGCGACCCGCTCGAAGCTGCGGGTGGCGACACCGGCGAGCATCCGTTCCATCACCGTCGCGTTCAACAAGTCGCCCTGGGAGAACACCCCGAACGACGCCAACGGCACCTCACCACTCCCATCGGCTGCCCGCACCCTGGGACGGCGGATCGGAAGGCGTTGGCCACCCATCACCACCGACGTCTCCGTGGTCCCACCCCGCACATGGGAGCGCTGCGGGTCACGAGCGTTCCACACACCACACAACCCAGCAGCCTCATCAGCCATGATCGCCATCGCAGTCGCCAGTCCCGCCTCGACCGCGACAGCCATCAGGCCTTCCCGACACGCGGCAGCGATATCGACCAACGTCACCGCCAACTCCGTCGGCATCGCCGCCAACGCAGCCTCGGTGTCATCGACCAGCCGAACAGCCGGTCCGTCTACGTTCTTCACCATGGTGGTCCCTCTCTTCAGGAAGTAGTTGAGATGACCTCCTGACGATGCCCGAACGGCACCGCCCGGAGGGGGACCACCACCCCTCAACTTCAACAGCTCCCGGGACAACCTCACGACTACTGCCACGGTGTTCTCACCACCGACTACTGGGAGATCACGCTGCCACGCGAGCTGGCGACATCGGCGTCGAAGTCCCCGGCACTGTCCGCGTACTTCGCGTCGCTCAACCTCGTCGGCGCAGAGGTCCTGTTCTCCTCTCAGAAGGTTTCGACAATGCTCGACCCGGCGGTCGTTTCGACGAAGGGCATCGAACGGCACCACCTGTTCCCCAAGGCGTTCCTGCGGAACAAGCGTGACATCACCGAGAACCGGCGGATCAACCAGATCGCCAACCTGGCGTTCGTCGAGTGGTTCACCAACATCGGCATCTCCGACGAGGACCCCGAGGTGTACTGGCCGGTGCAGGTGGAGCAGATGCTGAGGCCCGACGACGGAACGTCCGAGGAGCAGTCAGCACGACGTGAGACGCTCGCCCGACAGATGCGCCACCACGGGCTGCCGGACGGGTGGCAGCACCTGGACTACGACGAGTTCCTCGAGCAGCGACGGACGTTGATGGCGAGCGTGGTACGCGACGGCTGGAACCGACTGACGGGAGTCTGAACGTGTCGAAGAAGTTCTCGTGGGACACAGCCCCGGCGTGGGTGACAAGAGGGATGCTGCAAGCGGCGTACCGGTCGAGAGGTCGGGACGACGATGCCGACGAGGTCGACCGGCTGAAGAGGCAACAGCTGGTTGCCAAAGCTCGCCTCGCTCTCGGAGAGCCGCCGCACAAGAGGTTCTTCGACAAGGAGCAGCGGGAGGTGCATGAGTGGCTGCTGTGGAGCTGGCTTCCGAGGGCGCAGGAAGCCACGGTCGTCAACCTCACCCAGATGGTCCAAGCAAGTCTCGGGGGCGAAGCGAAGAAGCGGAAGTTCAGGTCGAAATCCGGAATGGTGAAGTTCCTGCAGCAGCGGAACGTCACCACCAACCTGATGGCCAACGTGCGCGCCGCGTTCATCAGCTCGTACAAGGTCGAGGGCAAGCCGAAGGGACCCTCGTCGACTCCGTCGTCGGCCAAGGCATCCTGGATCCCGCTCGAGGGCGAGGGCAGAAAAGCCAAGAACCCTCCTTACCAGCACCAGCAGGACGCCTGGGCGAATCTCGACGATGCCCCCCGACCGATCCGTGGGACCCTGACCCTCCCTACGGGTGCGGGCAAGACCGACACCCTTGCCGTGTGGCTCCTCGGACAGATGCATCAGGACCCTGACCTCCGGGTCCTCTGGATCGCCCACCAGCAAGAGTTGGTCGACCAGGCTCTGCGACGCTTCCAGAACCTGTCATACGAATTGCCGCCCGGATTCAACAGGCGTGCCCGAGTCATCCACTCCGCAGGCTCGGCCCCTTCGACACTCGCTGATGACCACCTGGACCTGGTGGGCATAACCGTGCAGTCGCTGTTGGCCTCGTTCAAGAGGCAGCCCGCAGCTTTGAAGAAGTTCCTTGGTCGACCGACCTTCGTGGTGGTCGACGAGGCCCACCACGTCGGCTCCGACTCGTATGCCCAGGTGATCGGACACCTGATCGACCAACCGACTTGCCGCGGCATTGTCGGCCTGACCGCGACCCCTTATCCGACCAGCCCCGCCGCAGCGTCGAGGTTCCACAAGCTGTTTCCCACGACTCTGTTGGAAGTCAGCCGGGAGGATCTGATCGAGCAGCGCATCCTCGCCCGGCCTCGTCTCCACATCGTCGACACCCCGACCCGGATCCTCCTCAGCGCGTCGGAGAAGCAGCAGGCCACCGCGGGCGACCTTCCTCCGGATGCGCTGAAGCGGGTGCAGAAGGCGGATCGGGACTCGCTTCTGGTTCGGATCTGGCAGCGAGACCGCAAGAAGTGGGCCAAGACACTGGTGTTCGCCACCAGCATCGAGCACGCGGAGCAGATCCGCGACCTCTTCGACAAGGCCGAGGTACCTGCCAGGTCTCTGCACAGCCAGTCGTCCGGTTCCACAGCGGAGACCCTCGACTGGTTCAGCCAGACCGAGGAACCATGCGTGCTCATCTCGGTCGGCATGCTCACGGAGGGCGTGGACCTCCCTGATGCAAGTACCGCGTTCCTCGCCCGACCGACGACCAGTCGGATCCTCATGCAGCAGATGATCGGACGGGTCTTGCGCGGCCCAACCGCCAAGGGCGCACCCGTGGCACACCTGGTGTACCTGCGAGACCATTGGGACAACTTCGGCGACGTCCTCGAGCCGCCGGAGGTGATCGAGGTCGCACCTGAAGGCCCGACCGGCACTGGGCCGGAGAGGCCATTGCCCCCGGTGATCAGCGACGACGGCTCGACAGAGCTTCCTCCACAGGTCGCTGCAACCATCGAACGACTCATGAACCAGGCACGCAACTCTGCGGTCCTCGACGATGACGACACAGACAACGACCGCAGCCTCGATCCTCAGCTCACGGCTTCTGCCCTAGCGGGCTACTACGACCTCGGGAGTAGCAGGATCCCGGTGTTCGAGCATCAGCTCGACGGGTTCCGAGTCCTTCTCAACGAGGTCGATTGGAAGCTCCAGGGCTACGGATTGCTGAGCTTCTTCGACGGGACACCTCCTCCGTTCCCGACTCGTCGGATGCTCAGAGAGCTCGTCGACTACGCACGGGAGTTCGAGCGTCCTCAGTTCGTCGAGCTCCATGCGACGATCGGTCCGGGTGACGCCGCCGCGACGGTGATCAAGGCCGGCTCCATCTCCCCCCAGGAACGACGGCGACTGATCGAAGAGCAGTACGAATCGAGCCTCAATCGCCACGCCTGGGCGAGCTTCGCCCACTTCGAACAAGCCGTCGATGCCGCCATCCGCCGACAGCTCGACGGTTCCCGTGGATTCGATCCCGAGGGGCTCCGCTTCGCCCCCACGGGCACTGACCGACTACCGAGGAAACGCCGAGCGCTCAAACCATTGGTGGACCGCACCCTCGAGCAGGCGCGAGAGATCCTGCCGCCCGAGCTCGCCGATCGTCTCACAGATCCCCCACCCGTCTATTGGACCCGACGAGTCACCTCATCGACATGGGGACACTGGACGATCGCCCTGGGCAAGAAGGGCGCTGGTCGTCAGCAGATCAGGATCAACCGGATCATGCGCACCGACCCGAAGCTGTTCCCGGACGAGGCCGTCGAGTACCTGCTGTTCCACGAACTGCTTCATCACCTGCTTCCGGGCCAAGGTCACGACGCCGAGTTCCGAACGCTCGAAGCCCGATGGCCCGAATCAACCAGATGGGACGAGTTCTTCGACACGTTCCACGAGAAGTGGGACACCGACCCGAAGCGGTACACCGGAGAGAGCGGCGGACCGAGAGACATCGACTGATCTGCTCGACATCAAGCTGCCCACCGGCGCTCAGGCCAGGTCCTCAGCCTCCTCCTTCGGGGAGAGGTCGATCTCACGCAAACCGTTCTCGGTAAGTGCTTGCATCCACGGACCGTTCGGCCGCGCTTGGACCACGGCCTCGATGCGATCCCAGTGACGGTTGAGGATCGCCTGCTGTCGACGGTGGTCTGGCTCTTCGCTCCGGTGAGGACGAAGCCACGGACTCGGTGATCGACCCAGGCGAGCTTCTCCGCTGGCCGGTACCGGATCTTGCGGTCGCGAGTGATCACGACGAGGCCATCGTCGCCGATCACCGGCAGCCACTGGTCATCGAGCGACCCTCGGGGAACCTCCGGCAAGTCCGGATGACCGGGATAGACAACGTCGAGCTCGGCGGCGAGGGACTTGCCGAGCGCCAGGTCGTTCTCGTCGATGAAGAACCGGGCCGGCACCAGTCGCTACGCAGCAAGGGAGCGCAGCTGCTCCTCGTAGGCGATGGCCGCCTTCACGTCCTCGGTCGGCAGGTCGTAGCCGCCAGCAATCTCATCGACGGTCTCGCCTGCGTCGGAGAGCTCCCAGAGCCGCTCGGTCGACACGCCGGCAATCGACGGGCGGCCAAAGCGAACGAGAGGGTCGATGACCACGGGCGAGGTGACGCCAGCCGGACGGATCCGCTGCGCTTCACCGACGGCACCGGGACCGAACTCGACTCGCTTGAAGAACCGGTTGGCCTCCTCGGTGAGCAGGAGCTCCTGGCCGGAACGGATCACGATGGCGATCGCCGACGGAAGGCCTTCCTCCTCCTGGACCTCGAGGACGAGCTCCTTGTCGTACACGTAGGGCCTGGCGGTGGCGAGAGGATAAGGAGTCTCCAGCTTCCGGCGCAGGGCATCGATGACGGGGCGCAGTCGCTGGAGAGGTACGCCCTTGCGACGGTACTCCCGCAGGTAGCCCAGTTCGACGAACTCTCCCCAGGTGACCAGGTCCTCACCGGTGGGCTCGAGCCGGATGACGGGCGGGTAGGACACTCCCTTGCGGCGGTCACCATCGAGCCAGGCACGCACTCGATCTGGGCGCAGGCCCAGCAGGCCGGCAGCCTCCGACACGCCGTAGACCGGGCGTTCGAGGATGGAGGGCGACTGGGTCACACCCGCGATCATGCCCTACCTACGCGGGCGAGCACGGCATTCCATCCGAGATGGGATCAGCGGCCGGAACCCTCCGGCAGATGAGGGTTGTTCGACACGCTGCACGAGGGTGCTCAGACGGGGGACGGACGAACGCCGTCAGCGGCGCCAGCGGGTCATCCGGTTCTTGACCGCGCCGAGCGTGTCGCCGAGCTGTGCACCGACGGTCATCTCGGCCAGAGCCGGTGGCGGCGGAGGTGCCTCGAGTCCGAGCACCTCCATCTGGTCACGGTAGGCATCGAGGACGTCAGCCAGTCCCGTTCGGAGCATTGACGCGTCACGGCTCATCAGGGACTTCACCTTGTCGAGCATTCCGGCCGATGCTCCGACACCCAGGTACGAGTCCAGACGCCTGGCCAGCACCACGAGCTCGTGGTGACGACTCCGGGTCTCGGCGAGGAACTGCTCGGTGCGATCGGCGAGCTCTTCAGGATGCTCCTGAGCATCGTGCAGGAGCTGAAGGCCCTGCCATCGAGCCAACGCGACCTCGGACTTGACCAGGTTCACGAGCTGACGGGCCATGCCGTCGTCGCGGACCATCCCGGTCAACTCCTTGGTTCGTGCCGCCGTCGGCCGGTCGCTGTCCAGCGCAGCGCTCAGCGCGGACAATCCAGCCCAAGTCCGCTTCTGGAAGTCCCTCACCCTCGGTTCGATCGTGGCGAGGCGCTGCCACTGCGCCGGCTCCAGCTCATCACGACGACGGGTGCGCTCAGCGACCTCGGACAGGATCTCCAGGTTGGTGTCCAGGCCGGCCTCCAGCTCCAGACGCCGATCCTCGAGCAGCTCGTCGAGGCGCTCCTGCACCGCGGCGAGCTTCTTCTCGATCGCTGCCATCTGCTGCTGCATCGCCACGGCAGACAGCAGGTTCGGAAGCGCGACCGCGGCCGTCCCCATGCGACCCAGGTCCTGGAACTTCAACTGGCCCAGCCACCGGCCGTTCGACGGGTCACGCACGATGCCCAGGAAGGAGCCGCCGCCTCCGGACGCCGGGGTGCCCTTCTTCAAGAGCTGCGAGGACTCCTTGGTCAGCCACACAACACGTCCGGACATCGCAGCGCTCGACACCGACGGCAGAGCAGCCGCGCCACTCCTGAACGCCTGGACCATCGGCGCCGGAACACGGTCCCCGACCCGACCAAGCGCCTCCAGGTCGGCGTCCGATCCGAACGCCACCACCTGCCGGTCACCGATCTCCTGGACCACCACCGTGGTACCGACCTCGGGTGCCTCGGTCAGCTCCGGGATCGACTCGAACCCGCTGCCGAGCGCCGGCAGGTCAGACGGGCTCGCCGCCTCCACCGCCTCCTGCCACACGGACTGGAGCACGGCCTGCTCGCGTGGACGACCGTCCAGCGCTCCGTCACGAACCTCGGAGGTGGACAACACGAGCACGGAGCTGTGACCGGCCAGCTGGGAGAAGGCCTCCCAAGCGACGCGCCCGGCGAGCACCACGACCTGGAGGTCAGGCAGCAGCCCCATCAGCTCTTGCAGCAACTCGACCTCGGGGACCTCTGCGCTCTTGTCGCCTCCGGAGCGACGCAGCTCACCTAGGTTGCACGGCCTCGCGTTCCACACGACGACCGCCGACCGGTCAGCGCCGGCGGCGAGCGCCGCTGCGCGCAGGTTCCGACTGCGACGCGTCGGACCGTCCATCGAGACGAACCCCGTCCCACCGGAGGAGTACTGATCGGAGGAGTCCGCCTCACCACCCAGCCACAGCAACCGGGCATGCACCCCGCCGTCCGCCGGGTCGAACCAAGGCACCTCGTTGCCGAACGGAAGACGGCTCCGGAGACCCTCTGCCCAGCGGTTCAGAGGCTCCACGTGTGGGTCGAAGACACGACTCCGCCGCCGCGCCAACTCAGAAGGGTCCATCAAAGGCGGCGTCGTGTCCTGGGCACGCTCCACACCGTCCGGGATCGTGGGGTCACTCACCGTCGATCCGACTCCAGCGACTCTCCCGAGGTCGAGTGGTCCGCCTCATCGAGGAGCGCGACGAGGTCATGCTCCTTGCGTGCCACCAACGCGGCCCGCTCCTCGGCGAGGTCGTGATTGACCGATCCGCGCAGACCGAGGGCGTCGGAGAGCACCTGCTCGAGGTCACGGTCCGAGCCCGGTGCACCCACCAACGCCCGCAACGCGCCGTCAGGGTCCGACGGGACGTCGTCGGACCGGATGAGACGGAAGTCGACACCCGATGGCCGGATCCGGCGGACGAAGAGCCAGTCACCCTCTTCGGCCTCCAGCGACCGTGCGGCGGCACGAAGGCTCCCGATCGCCGGGTTCTGCCTCCAGCTGAGCAGGATCCGGCCGACCGGCGACTCCAGCATGCCCTTCTCGAGCGGCACGGCCCCCAGATGCACAGCGAAGGCCTCCGGGATCGTTCGCCCGCTGCCGCGCAGGATGTCGTGGTCGACCAGGATCCGCCACGACCACACCCCGTCGACCAGGTAGCAGCCCCGAGTGCCCTCGATGTCGTCCGACGGCACGTACGGGCGGTCCGCCGGCCGGAGCATCACCGTGCCGGACTCGAGCAGGAACCCGGGATGCATCGACGCCATCATGCTCACCGAGTTCGGACTCACCGAGTACTCGTCGACCAGGTCGTCACGGAGCTGGTCGAGCCCCATCGGACCGTCGCTCAACCGATCGACCATGGCCGGCACGATGCCAGGGAACTCGTCGATCCCCCACTCGGCCAGAGCGAACCGATCCACACCGACGCGCACCATCCGTTCATCGGCATGCACCTGATTCGACATGCTGCGCTCGGAGCTCGGTTGCACGAACGCCACCAAGTCGTCGATCGACAGCGGATGACCCGCAAGGCTCAGGGCCATCACCGCCTTGGCGGACATCGAGCCCGACCAGTCGAGCACCACGTCGTCACGCACGCTGAACCTGTGATCTGATCGAACCGCCCGCTCGGAGAACTCCGAACGGATCCCCAACTCGCCCAACGCGTCGACGAACGCGGCGAGGGGTGCGACACCGTCGTCGGCCACCGAATCGAACGTCGAACGCAGGCACTCGGCGAAGTCGCCAAGTGCGGACAGGACGTACCAGTCGCCGTCGAAGCGGTACGGACCGGCGAGGTGCAGGATCAGTCGATCGAGCTGATCGGGCGGGAACTCCGCGAACTGCTCCACCAGGAGCTCGGACGGGACGGCGGCTCCGAGTCGCTCCCGAAGGCTGTCAGCCGAGGCAACAAGCGAACGCGTCGCCGGTGACGCCAGCGCCTGGTCCAGCCGTCCGCGTACCTTCGTCTCGACCTGGCGGATGCGCTCTCGGGTGACGTCGAAACGATCTCCGATCTCCTGGAGCGTGGGGGCCGAACCGTCGAAGTCCAGCACGCGGTCGAGGGTGGCGCGCTCACGCTCGTCGAACGATCCGATGAGGCTCTCCGCCGTGGCCACAGGGTCATAGACGCCGACCCGCTCGGCCGGAGCGATCGCGGAAGCCGGGATCTCCGAGAGCCACTCGAGCTCGACACGAGGCACGTCGACCGCATCGGAGGACAAGGAGAGGCGCAGCGCGTCCGACACCGAACCCTCGTGGCCGTTGCCCACCGCCCAGGCAGCGATCTCCTCGACCGCACGAAGAAGCCGCGATTCCGTGTCGGTCGGCTGCGGGGTTGCGCTCTGCGACCGCCGAGCGACGTCCGCTCCGACCAACGCCGCCAGGTTCGACCTGATTCGCTTGGTTCGGACCGGGCCGACGCTCGGAACCAGAGCGATCTCCTTCGGCGACATCGAAGCCACCGTCTTCCACGTCAGCTCATCGCGCCTCGCCAGGTGACGGGCAAGCGGGCCACCGAGCACAGTGGCGTCCGGTTCCCCACCCAACTCCTCCAATCCGGGTATCAGATCGCCGAGCGCGACGCCTTCGGTGGTCTCGTCCTCTTCCATCCCTGGGAGTGTAAGGAGAGGACCTGACGATCCGGTCGACGCTGATGCCGACGGGATTCCGGCGACCCTTTGCCGTCCGCGACCGCGTGGAGGAACGGCCCGCCACCCGTCCGTTCGAGACGCCGGTCAGAGCCCGAGAATGTCGGCGATGAGCTCGCGTATCTGACGCAGGGCGACCGGTCCGACGTTGGGACCGGTGGACTCGACGATGCGATCGACGCTGATGGTCGTCGGCAGATGCGCCTGGGCGACGCCCAGGCCGCCGTCGCCCACGTCGCCGAGGTCGACCTCGCTCAGCCACCCTCGTGTCGTGGTCGAGCACGGCACCACCACGACGGCGTGTTGACGGAACTCGAGCACCTCGTCGGCGGTGACCACGACCGCCGGACGGAGGAACCCCGGCTCGCCACGAGCGGGTGTTCCGAAGTCGCAGCGGATGACGTCACCCGCGCGCATCGCTCAGCGGGCTCACGTCCGAGGCGGAAGCATCAAGGACCGTTCGGTCGTCGTCGTCGAGGGGAGCACTCGCCAGCTGGGAGCCGATGAGGCGGCGGCGTTCGTGCCGGATCAGACGTCCGATCATGGCGTCAAGGGTGAGGTCCTCCAGGTCGGCGAGCTGGCGCAAGGCATCCCTGGTCCCGACCGAGACCTTGATGGTGGTCACATCACGCATACCATCGAGTATACCTGCCGGTGTCATGTGATTGGCCCCAGGCGAGGAGCCGAACGCCACCCACCGCCGAACCTGTACCGACTCGACCGCCGGCATCTGGCCGCCGCCTGGAGCGAGCAGGTCGATCGGCTCGTCTACGACGTGAGCGCCTGGACCGGCAAACCCGTACGCCGTCGTCGAGTACGGCGGCAGCGAGCTCGACGATAGGCCCCGACGCGAGGATCGGCTCAGCCGCGACATCCGCCCCGACGAGATCGACCTCTCAGCCCACCCCAGCTTCTCGGCAACACCGGCCCGCAGAGTGTCGACGGTCGAGCAGCGACCGCCAGGCGCTCCAGTGCAGCTCAAGCGAGCCCTCACCGCCAGGTATCTGGAGCAACCCGGCCTACTCGGTGGTCAGCTCATTGAGCAGGCGAACTTGGTCAGAGGTGAGATCGACGCGGTTTGGTGTGCCACCGTGCCTACCCACCTTCAACCAAGCAGCACGACTGTTCCAATGGAACTCAATTGAGTGCACTTCATCGGAGCCAGAGACCTTGTGGTTGCCCAGGACTCGTCGTAGTCGATCACCGATCGCCCCACTGGCAGAAAGTGCCGAGCAGGCCCGACAGAGAGCCAGGCGGCCATGAGTCCCACCGCAGGAGTCACACCTGTCGAGACCACACAGAGCACAAGGCTGAACAGACGTCACGCACTTCGAGCAACTCAGTTGGTTGCAGTACTGGCACTCCTTCGCCGACTCCACAAGGTGGGCAGACCGGTCGACAAGGAACTCGTGACAAAGAGAACCCGTATCGAACGCGATTTCCTTCGCATAAGCAGCACCGGGAGCGACTGCGTACTCGAGCACGATATCGCCGGCAGATGTTGACCAGGTCTCGACGACCTGAACGCCGACCTCGACATCCAAGGAAACCCGATCCGCTGGCGGTTCCTTCGGGCCCATGGCCAGAGGGCGACCAGCCGCGAGCTCATCAGCGAACGGGATTCCGAGCAGCCGCATGGCCTCGTCGATACTCAGAATCTGGCTCGGAGCGTCGACCCGGTCGGCGACGAGTCTGGTGGACCGATCGATCAGCGTCCCGTTCCGCACAGTCACGAAGGTCAAGTTCGAGCAGTCCGAGGCTCTCGCCACTCGAACCTCCGCAGGGACACCGAGGAGCGCCTGGCCGACGACGACAGCACGGGGGTCCTCGCCGCCGGCGTCGAGGCGAATCCAATGGGTCGGGTCACCAGGGTCAGACGAGACGATGACGAGGGGACCCAACGTTGCGCGAAGCGCTCGGCAACCCTCACCTTCGGCAAGCGCGACGGACGCGCCGAGACGACGAAGTGCCGGCACATCGTCCTGTTCAGCCGGCGGCTTCGAGAACGCATGTCGAACCACGGCGAGCAACTCATCGCCACTGTATGTCGCAGCGACGATGCCTTCGGTCGCCAACGTCACGCGCTCCGTGATCGGACTCACGACGATTGACGCCTCGGATCCATCCACCGACTCGGACGGAGCCGGTGGACGCTCGTCCGGGAGGTGGTGCACGACGTGCTTCGGGAAGGTGTCGGCAATCGCTCCCCCGACGGCGACGAAGACGTCACCCTCGACAGCGACGTGATCGATGATCGACGCTCCTCCCGGTGCGAACAACTGCGCGTGGCGGGTGACCGACTCGCTCAACAACAGCTCGGGGATCGCATGTGGCCCCGTCATGTCGCGGTCACGCACGACCACACCGCTGACAGGAGAGTCGAGCGATGCTGCGTAGTGAACGAACCACTGCTCTGGAGGCAGCCCTGAGTAGTCACGCCAAGCGGTGATCTCGCCCCTCTCCAGTCGGATCAGCTCGTCGCGTCGGCCGCCGCGGACGAGCCAGACCGCGGACCGTCCGTTGACTCCACGGTGGACGACGTGACCGGTGGCGTGGAGACCGGACGGCGCGACCGTCGAGTCGACCTGCTCGAGAGCAGCGCAGGCTCCACAACGTGAACCTTCGCTGCAGTTGCCACACACCAGCGCCTTACAGATCTCGCAGACGACCGAACGCTGCTCCCGACCACACGACGCACACAACACCAACCCGCAATCAACACAGGTTCGGTTGGGCTTCGTGTCGTGGCGAGAGTTGCTCTTTCGGCATGTCCCGCAGGCCGGCTGGGTGCACGTTGTGCACTCGGCAACAACCTCCGGTTCCACACATGCATCACATGACACAGCCCCGCACACCGGGCACGGTGTGGTGTGTCCGTCACCTACCAGGTGACCAGCACGATCGATCGTGAAGTCCCAGCTCGCCTCCTCGGGTGTCGTCAGAGCGGGGGGAGACGGAACCGAATCACCCACTGTCGACGTCGTGTAGGGCGGCCCCGAACGAGAGGACGGCCACTCCACGACGAACTCGTGCTCGACATCAACGCTGAACGGCTCCGACGTTCCGACCAGCAGTTGCTCCACCACCTGCGGCTCCACGACAAACCCCGGCGGCCCGTCATCATCGGCCTGTGCGCTCGAAGAGATCCCAGGTGGCAGATCACGAACCGAAAGCGGTGTCTGACCCTGCAGTGACCGACCCGTCACCAAACGGGAACCCACCACATACTCGACTCCAACAGGCCAATCTCTCCACGGGATGCCCGCTGCTGCACCGAGTCGGCCAGCCAGCATCGGACCATCAGGCAGCCCGTAGTCGCGCCGCAACCGCTCCAACTCGAGCCCCTCGACAAGAGCCTCCTGCGATTCCCCTACACGCCGGACCTCGACCACAGAACCATCGGGTGCGCTGACGGCAACCTCGACACCACGCCCGAACGGCTTGGTCTCCACCCTCCAGTCCAACACAGCAGTCGGCGACACCGCATCGAGAACGACAAGCTCAGACGTACGACCCGACGAAGAGATGGTCTCCAACAAAAGACCCCTCACCGAATCGACACGCAGATCCACAAACGTCGGTTCGATACGGATGACGACAGACGTCGCTGCCGGCACATCCCGACCGACAAGCACCCCATCAAGCACCGGACCCAACTCCATCGACTGCTCGATCACACCCAGGTCCAACTCACCAGGACCGACAGGCAAGAGCAACCCCATCAGCTTCGCGACATCATCATCACGCTCACACGGAACCGAAGACGACACGACACCCGCCCCGCTCAACGACGCCTTCAACACAAGTCGCCGACCAAGACTCCCCACATCACGAGGCGCGTCGAACCCTTCAAAGACCCTCACAGGCCGGACCGTCGGACCCTGAACAACACCAGCCAACCGGACCAGATGACGAACATCCTCCACCGGCAACGGCGACAACCACCTCTCGATCCGACCAGCCGCCCCCAACGACACGACCTCAAGCCGCTCACCACCAGCAATGACCACCGTCGAACAACGCGAACCAGACCCGATCAAAACAAGATGACCATCAGCAGCCAACACCGACGGAAGCGCCGCCACCCCCTCCCGAGACGCCTCCACCAAAGACGAACAACCCGAACAACGACCCACGTGATCCGCACACAACGGCTGACAACACAACTCACACCGACCCGAACGCTGCTCCCGACCACACGACGCACACAACACCAACCCGCAATCAACACAGGCCTCCGGCGAAACCAGCGTGTCAACGAGAGCCGGCTGGCTGGCGCAGATCGTGCAGGCCGGCTGGCCGCATGCGAGGCATGGCGCCGCTACCAGATCCGGTGAGCAGTTCTGACATGCATGCAGGTGACACACGGGGCAAGCAGATGCATCCTCTGCTGCGACGAAATGCCCCGATCTGTCGACCACGAAGTCGACGATTCCGTCCACGGGTGACCGGGCATCACTTCCACCTTCAACCCGGTAGGTCGCTGTGGCGTCGGTGTCACCGCGCCACGTCTCGGTCACCTCGTACCAACGTCCGATGGCGACGTCGTCGCTCGGATTCGCTGGATCCGCCTCCGAGGCCCAGGGCCTGAGGATGTCCGCCACACTCACTTCGTCGACGCGCATCGTGGCTCGCTCTGAGGATGGCTCCCGTGACGTCGACTGGGCGCAGAGGTCGCTTGGCTCGAGGGGACGTCGTCCCGGCCTCTCCGAACAGGCATCGAACGGTGAGACATCTCGGGCAAGCAGTTCGGCTCGGTCGCTACCGGTGGGTTCCGGGCAGGAATCGGCGTGCGACCAGACCAGATGACGGCCTTGCCTGTCGTGCAGCTCCTCCGCGAAGTCGGCGAGGTCCATCTCTTGCGCGAGGCTCACCCCGACATGAGCCGGCACGAAGTACCGTGCCACCTCCTCCCCATCGACGATGGTCCGGAGCAAGTGGGACATGTGGATCCGTTCGAGCCGAAGGACTGCCGTGTCGCGGGTCCGACCCACCTCGCACTCGGCGACGACCGCTCTGACGGAGGTGCGAGGAGCGCCGCGCTTCTGCCAATCGAGAGGTCCGACACGGACATCGACGTCGCCATCGATCCCGCGTTCGACGACTTCGAGTTGCGGGCCGCTCTCAGTGAGCAGGATCGATGTCCGGGACCCCACCGCTCGGGCGATGATCCCAATTGGCGGCAGGTGAAGATCGGCGCGCAGCCGAGTAACAAGGTCCACCAGCCCGTTTGACTCGTCCTCGGACACCTCGTCCACTTGGCCGTACACCCGCTCGAGGATCGCCGAATCGACCTCACCATCAGCTGAGCCGTCCTCGACGATCTCGAGCACAGTCGCTGTCTCCAGTTCGATACGAACGCGACCGTCGCCATCCGTTGGCGGCAACTCCAGGTCCCCCCGGAGTCCGCAGTCGGGTCCAAGGCCCAGCGCCCGCGCCGCTTCGACCAACCTCCGGTCGGTCCGGTCGGCACCGACGACTGGCTCCGATTCGAGCAGGGCCACCCGCCTGCCGATGAGCAGCGTCCGACCGCGAGCAAGGCGAAACGCCGCCAGTCCGTCCCGGTCGAGCTCATCAACCCGTTCGGGCGTGGAACAGACGGAGCAGAGTCCTCGAGGCGACGTGCACGTGGGACACACCGAGCGCAAGCAGCCCGGGCACAATCGGTACTCCGCGCCTTCGCAAGCGTCGCAGTGCATGACCCGGCACTCCGGACATTCGCGACGGGACCTCCGATCAACTACGTGTCCCGCATCGCATGCCGCCACGGTCGCAATCTCGACCCCATCGTCGCCGAGATCAGCGACGTAGGTGTCATCGATCACGGAGTACTCGATGGGGAGTTCGATGATCTCGTCAGACCTCGTCCGCCACTGCTCGACCATCCTGATCGTCGGTCCACCGAGGATCGACAGTCCGAGGAGTTCGAGCCGAGCCTCGAGAGTGCGCTGTGTGGGTTCCTCCGTCGATTCGATCAGAGATCTCAGGTTGGAGATGCGATTCTCGATCTCGAGGCGCTCCCGGCGATTCCGCTTGCTATCGAGAACTTCCTTCAGAGCGACCAACCGGTCAATGCGATCCGACCTGATCGTCTCGAACTCCTGACGCTGCTTGTTGAAGGCTTCTTCGCTCACCTTTGCCGCGTCAGCGGCAGCAGACTGGACCGCTCTCTTCATCGCAGACTTGGTGATCCTGCCGGCGGACAGCGTCTCGGGGCGTTCGTCGTCTGCAGTGAGCGCTCGCCTCTTCATGCGAGGTTGGGGATCTCCGGGTACGTGCAACAGCTTCGTCGCTCCGGTCTCCCCTCCGATCCGGGCAAGCCATGTTCCCTCGACATCCCATGTTGTCGAGCCCAGGATCCTTCGACCGGCGTACTCGAGGTCTTTGGTGCTCCCGAGCAGAGGGTCGTCATCCTGCCGATCGAACCTGGGCACCTTGATGAGCAAGTCACCCGCCTCGCGGAGGTGATCCACCATCTCCTCGAAGAGATCGGAGCCGACGGCGCACAGCTCAGCCGCTGGGTGCTGGCTCAGGCCCGAGGGGTGAAAGGCGACGTGAAGGCGGTCCGTGTCGAAGGCTTCCTCGAGCTTCCTTGGCAGATCGGCCGTGAGGAAGATCCCTACGTCAGCCCCATCACCGATCGATGTCTCGACTTCGCGGACGACCTTCGCTCCGAGATGGGAGAGGAAGTCCTGTACGAACGAGGTCAGTTCCCGCTGGCGTTCGCGAGAGGCCTCAACCTGCTCCGGCAACAGCGTCGAGTCCCCTGAACGCGTCAGGCCCTGTCGATGCGAGGTGTCCCAAGCCCCACCGATCCAGTCACTGAGGTTCTGTTGCGCACCGAACTGCTGATCCGCTCGTTTGCGGGCTGCTTTCGCGGCCGCGTCGAGCTCGTCGAAAGCCTTCGCGACAGAGCGCTTCCCGAAGATCGCATCAGCGATCTGCGTCTCGAACGACCGGCCGTCCCCATCATCGAACTCCCCGAGCACAAGCGTGACCTGACCGAACAGGAGCTCGAACATCCTCAGCTTGTCTCGCAAGACCCTGAGAACCCTGTCCTCGACCGTTCCCGGGCTGTAGAAGTTCGCTACATGGACGTCGCGGTGCTGGTTCAGGCGATCGACTCGTCCGATCCTCTGCTCGATCTTCATCGGGTTCCACGGCAGGTCGTAGTTCACTACGCAGTTGGCGAACTGGAGGTTCAGTCCCTCTGCTCCAGCGTCGGTCGCTACGAGCACCTGTGCTCGTTCCCTGAACGACTTGAGCGATCGTCGGCGCGCATCCTGTGAGCCGAAGTACGGAACCGCCCTGAGGCCGCTCTCGCCCAACAGGCGGATCAGGTCTTCTGCCACGTCCTTCTGGCTGCTGAAGACGACGACCTTTCCCTTGTCGGGGTCGCGCACCCACGCTCCGACGAGGTCAATCAGAGTCTGCTGTCGACTCGTCACCGCATCGACAAGGGCCTCGTCGGCAATTCGATGCGCATCCGCCAGGAGGTCGCCGGTCAGCCGGTTCGTCCTGATCAACGAGAGCGCCAATGCACGAGGGGACAGGACGAGCCTGCGAGCCCAAGCCTGACGCCGGAGCTGATCACCCTGTTCCACCGGAAGCCGTCTCAGGAGATCCAGCAGGCGGTCGTAGTTCTGCTTCTCTGCGGGGCTCAAGACCACCGGGCAGTCGTTGACATGCCTGGTGACCCGATCCAGCCCGGCCTGCCCACGAGTGGTCCGCACCATCACGTTCGATACGAGTTCACGCAATGCTTCCGGATCGCTTGGATCCTTGTCATCGTTGCTCTTGCAGTAGCGCCGCTTGAAGTCCGGCTCGTCGGCGAAGGTCCCGGGTCGGAGGTTCTCGACCAAGTGGTACAGATCCAGCAACGAGTTCTGAACGGGAGTAGCGGTCAGGAAGAGCAGAAAGCGTGCTGATCTGCCCAGTCCGCTCAGCATCTCCCGGTTAGCTGCGCCGCCCGCGCCACGATGTGCCTCATCGACGATGACGACATCCCACTTCTGCTTGACGATCTGCGCACGCTTTCGGCGTGCGAGCTCCGTGCTCATGATGAGGTTGCCCCGCGAAAGGCCCTCGGACCCTGCCCACACCACTCGAGAATCGAGGCCGAACTTCTCATCGAGCTCTTCCGCCCATTGCTCGCGTAGCGGGGCCGGACACACCACCAGGAACCTGGTCGCCATCCCACGGGTGATGAGCTCTTTCAGCACGAGCCCGGCTTCAATCGTCTTCCCGAGCCCGACTTCGTCCGCGAGGATCGCTCGGCCTTGCATGCGGGCGAGCACCTTCATGGCTGCGCTGTACTGATGCGGCATCTGGTCGACCTTGGCCAGATCAGCTGCGATCAGCTCCTCGAAGCCGGAGACTGCGGCGAGCTTCTCGCCCCGCATTCTGAGAGCGAATGTCTTCGGGTCGTCCCACCCCTTGCCGTTGATCGCCCTTCTCAGCCCTTCAAGCGATGCCTTCAGCACGCCCACTTCGCCGTGCCATTCGTACTCCCGTCGCGCTGGAAGCTTGAACCGATCGCTGCTTCGACGCCGTCGGCGCCGCCGTAGCTGTTGACGGTCGGACGCCATGTCCTGTCCCGCAGCATCGTCCTTGCTCGCGACGCCGATCACGCCGTTCCTCCCGGACGCGAGCGTGGTCTCCTCCCTCGGGAGGAGCGCGACATGCAGAACGTCGGACTCGAGGGTGTGGCGAACGATCTCTCCTGCCCGACCGGTGAACATGAGGTAGTCGGCGATCGCTTCGCCGCGGATCCTGCGAGCTCGGGCGTCCCAGTCAGCGACCTCCGCGTTGCCACTGATCTGGACCGAGAGCTCACAGGAGTGCTCCGGCAGTCCGAGCACCTCTGCCTCGCGCCGGCCGAGTCGGAGCTCCCCCTCCTCCCACTCCTGCTCGGTGAGAACGCGTTCAACGCTGGCTATCGATGTCCGATCAGCTCCCACCGTTCATCCCGAGCTCAGCCCTTCCCTCCGGCGTGACCTTGATACTCCACCACGTTCTCGAGTTCGCCTCTACCTCGAACCGTTCGACGAGACCTGTGTCCATGAGCAGTTGCATCTCCGTGCTGTATCGGTTCTTCGCCGAACGGACGTGTCGGAGCACCCCGAACTGAGGGCACTTGAGAGCAGCCGGTGAGATCTGATGCCCACCGATCGTCTCGTTGCCCAGCAGCATCGCCGCGATCGTGCCCTCGCCCAATGGGCGTTCCGTTCGTCGACTTGCCCAGGCGATCGCCTGCAATATCACTGCCCTGACATCGATGAACTGCTCCGGGTCCGGAACCTCAGACACCGGCACAGAGTGCCAAGGAGGACCTCCGGCGTCACAGACATCGCATCGAAGACCCCGCACGTCATCACACACACGAGTTGAGTCACCGAACTCCATGGCGATCGCCGCTCGACGACAGCCTCCGCCCTCGGCGTACGCAATCATGCCGTCGAGTCGCTGAACCTGCAGGTCACGCCACTGCGAGGAGATCGACGCAAGGCGTCCAGCGTCAACCACGTCGGAACGAACGTCGATCCGCCAGCACCGTCGTGAGCTGTTGAAGGCGATGTGACGGTCGAGCGACCAGCGGATGAGCTGGTCCTCGAGCTCGGAGGCCGACGTGCCGCAGGCCTCCGCTGCGTCGTCGATCGAGATCTGCCGCCGCGAGTCCATCGTGCATCGCAGCCGCGCCTTCAACCAGGTTAGAAAACGCCGTCGTTCGTCCTGGTCATCCGGCTCTGTTCGCCCGAGGGTGATGACTCCTCGCGTCGTGGCGTCGGTGAGCCGCTCCAGCGTCCCGCACTTCTCGAGCCAAGCGATCACGACGTTGAGCTCATCCGCATCGATCTCGACCTGCTCGGCGACGACTTCGGGTTCGATCAACGCGAACCCGTCCCGACGCGGCGCGTCTCTGATCAGCGCAAGGACGCGCTGTGCGACCTCAACGGACGCGAGCGGAGAGCGCCGGGCTTGGGAACGACGACGTCTGAGGTCGCCACCCGTCCACAGGAGAGCAACCGTTGCCGTCGTACCGTGCGTGCGCGCAGCGCGCCCGGCTTCTTGTGCATAGCTCTCGAGCGACTCCGGAAGGTCGAAGTGCAGCACCCATCCGATGTCCGCCTTGTTGACGCCCATGCCGAAAGCCTTCGTGGCAACGATCACTTGCACTGCGTTGTCTAGGAAGCTCTCCTGCGCGGACTCCCGCTGCTCCGGCAACAGGCCTGCGTGGTACGCCCGAGCGTTGAATCCAGCGTGCCTTAGAACCCACGCCAGTCGTTCGGTCTCCGCCCGACGACTCGCGTAGACGATCCCGGGACGGCCCCCCTGTGCCATCACGAAGCGCAGCATCTCGCGCGTGCGCTGACGGTCGTTCTGGCATCTCACCCGCCAGTATGCGAGCTCAGGACGGTCGGTCGGCTCGCGAACCACGAGGGGATCTTCCATGCCCAACGTCGTCACGATGTCGCTCTCGACCTCGGGTGGAGCCGTCGCTGTCAGGCCCAGTTTGGGAGCGCTGCGGTCCGCACCGACCCTGTTCGCAATCAGGCGGAACTCCGGTCTGAAGTCGTGACCCCACGCCGAGATGCAGTGAGCTTCGTCCACGACGACGGCACCCAGCTCGATCGCGTCCAGAGCTCCACCGAGGACCGGGTCCCGCACGAACCGCTCCGGCGATACGTACAGCAGTCGCACGCGACCGTCGCGTAGATCCCGGAGGACCTCGTTCCTCTCAGTCGCACTTGTCCTTCCGGAGATGCCGGCTACCGAGCGGAAGCCCCGACGCGATCGCAGATCGTCCAGCTGATCCTTGATCAGCGCCACAAGAGGGCTGATCACCACGAACGGGAGTTGATGCGGATGCAGCAGCGCCGGAAGCTGGAAGCAGATGGATTTGCCTCTGCCTGTGGGCAGGATCCCGAGCGCATCTTGCCCTTGGATGACCGCTTTCATGAGTTGGACCTGGGAGTCGTGCAACTCCTCGATCCCGAAAAGGCGAGCCGCTGCACGACGCAGTCCAGGCTCAGGATCGTCGGTCGAGGACAGCCGGAGCTCGTCAACCAGGTCCGAGACATCGTCGATCTTGAGCGCAATAGCATCGTCGATCTTCGGTGGTTCGCCAGTCACGAACTCGATCGCGGTCCGCCACGCATCGTCACGGCCCTGTGGCTGGACGATCCGACCGGTCGGGAGCGTTGAGAGCAGCATGTTGTTGGCCCTGGAAGGTGACAACATGCGTCGGTCGTAGATGAAGGCCGCGCCTCTGTCAGACTCGGAACGGATGAGCCGCCCGACACCCTGGGTCAACAGGACGGCGGTCCTGGGAACCACGTAGTCGATGAATGCGTCGTCACCCTGCTCCTCTACCAAGCGTTGGCGCGCCCGTTCCAATGGGTCATCAGGGTGCGGGTAGGGCGGCTTCTCGACGAACAGATACGACAAGGTGTCTCCGGGCGCGTCGAAGCCCTCCCAATAGGTCCGGACGCCGAACAGCGCCGTCCCGGGATCATCGTTGAAGCGTGTTGCGATGGCCGACGGTCCCATCTCGCCCTGGACCAAGAGGGTGACATGATGTTCTGCCAGCTCGCGTTCCTTCGTCCGAACCAACTCCGCCACCAGATCCATGCGGCGCCTCGAGGCGAACAGGGTCAACGCACGCCCCGAGCTCAGAGACAGGAACCCGGTCTGATCCTGAGCAACGTCCTCAACGAACTCACGCTCGTTCGCCGGAGTCGGGACTGGGAGGTGGTCTGTCAACAAGATCATGCTGTTGCGATCGTGATCGAACGGCGAAGGAAGGCGCGAAGTCTCGAACGACCAACGACCCGTGCCTGAGATGTCGAGACCGAGCCGCTGAGCGGTGAACGTGAAAGCGTCGGCGACGGTCAGGGTCGCGCTGGTCAGCACCATCGAGTCGCAGCGACGCACGATCAACTGGTCGCACATTTGAGCGATCTGGAGCGGTATCCGCTGGAACCTCCAGGCCGCGGCGATGTCTTCGGGGTCCATCGACGTCTCAGAGTCGACGCCGACGACGTCCAGGTCACGAAGCACTGTCCGTGGGCCAGGGATCATCCTGACGACGTCGGCCACGTCATCGATGTCCGCAATGGCTGCAACGAGGTCCCGTTTGAGCCCTACGATCCAACGGGGTACCGAACCCGAGTCGCGGGACCGTGACAACACGGACCGGCACTCATCGATCGCCCCGCTCAGAGCCTGCAGTCGACCCGCTATGTCCCTCGCCGCGGCAGCGAGGTCGACGACCTGTTGGCGCCCGCTCAAGAACGGCTCGAGGGCCACGTGACCGCGGACTGCCCCGAACTCCAAGATCGTCATGGCGACGGCCTGGCCAAGTCGTTCGGCTGACGCCGACGCCCTTCCGACTGCGATCAGCGCCTTCTCGAACGGGGCATCGTCCTCCCCCAGCTTCTTTGCCGCCTGCTGAGCGGAGCGGATCGGACCACGCCGGAAGTTGAGCCACCCGAGCATCGATTCGAGTCGCTCAGCACCCACCTCAGATGCCCAGGCGTTGGCGAGTGAGTCCTCAAGGTTGTGGGCCTCATCGATGACCAACGCCGTGCGAACCGGCTTCGCCCTCTCTGCCGAACCCGCACGTTCCATCGAGAACAGCCGGCCAGGTGCAGTCGGCTGCTCGGGATCCGACAACCACTTGGCCATGAGCGCGTGGTTGACCGAGAGAACTCCCGGATTGGAGTCGATCCCTTCGAGCCGATGCATCATCGGACATCGACTTGCGAACTCACAGTTGTCCCTCGCGCAACGCTGCGACGTAGTTCGAAGGCTGTTACGCATCGAGCCGTACCCGCGGCCCGACTTCCTCAAGTCCGTGTCGGCCACGTCGTCCCAGATGCCACCCGGTGTTGCGGCGAGGCCCCGTACGGCAACGGCCAGCGCGATCCACGCCCCCACACCATCGTCGGTACGTGTGAATGCCTCAGCGACGTTGCGGGCACAGATGTAGTTGTTGACTCCCTGAAGCTGACGGAACGGAACCCCGAGGATTCCGAGCTCTCGCAGTCGTGTGGCATCGTCACGGATCTGGCGTTGCAGCATCCGCGTCGCCGTCGATATGACAACCGGGACATTCGGTGCGCTGCCGCACGCCGGGATGAGGTAACCGAGGGACTTCCCGGTTCCCGTCGGAGCTTCGACGATGATCCGACCGGATCGGTCAAAGGCCGTCGCCACTTCGCGAGCCATCGTCTCCTGGCTCGGACGGTGACGGTGCTCACCGGTTCCGATCAACGCGGCGAATCCTTCATCCACCGCATCGTCGGCTCGCACGAACCCGATCGACGGGGCGGGTTCAATCAAAGGGTCCTTGACGAAGTCGAGGACCAACGAAGGATCGAGAGCCAGATCCATCCCTGGAAGCAACCGACCCCAAGCACTTCCTGCGTGCAACAGAACTCGACGGCTCAGCTCGAACGTGGCGTCGAGAGGACGCCAACGCTGGAGGGCCGCCACGGCTACTCCGGCAACGTTCGCCTCATCAGCGTCCAACCATGCTGCGAACGACTCGAGCGACCTTTCCGGCACCGTCGGATCGAGCAACACGAACAACTCCACCAGGTCCAGCACCGGCGGGATGGTGAATTGCACATCAGCAGCGTGGAGGACCCGCTCGAGTTCTGGCACGACTGCCAGATGCGCAAGGTACGCACACAGGGCTTCGGCTTCGAACAGCAGCGACGCCACGGACGGCGCCGACAACTCGTCAAGCACGAGTTCGGCCACCGGGGTGTGTTGATCCGACAACCACCAGGCGGTCAGGCGACGCGGGCCCGCATCTTCCGCCGCAACAAGATCCACGACAAGGACCCGGGCACGGTCGAACTCATCGACATCGGGTGCCTCACACCACCACTCGCCGGGGTCCGGCGGCGGTGGAGGCGGCTCGGCCTCCTCCACTGTGACCGTGAGGAGTCCCGCGGAGGTCAACTCGAACGCTGCCGGGAACTTCTCTGGCAGGCGAGAGAGTTGTGCGATGCCGAGCGGGTTCCCGTTCGCTCGTAAGGCACGTTCCACGTCGGACAACGACATGGGTTCGCCGCTCTCGACGAGGAGTTCGAACACCTCCTGAACATTTCGAGGTAGCGCCACTCGAGATCACCTGCGCCGGGACAGTCCGATGCGGCTGTCGATCCACCGACGATGGCGTGCCGAACGACGCAGCTGTCCAGGTTCCACCCCCGTCGCGACATGGAGCTGTGCTTGTCGCTGTGATGCCGCCACGTCGATCGCCACCTGCCCGTCCACCCGAGGTCCAACCGTACCGAGAACGTGCGGCTCGAGTTGCTTCTGATCCGCTCCGGCCAGGCCGCCCGGTACCCTCCGACAGATGAGGAGGAAGGTCGCGTGATCCCGTCGCTCGTCGCCGGCGAGCTCCGACGCGCTCTCATCGACTACCTGGCAACCACCTTCGGCCTCTCCGACGACGACGTCCGCGACGCCCTGTCGGAGTTCCTGACCGACCCGACCACCGGCATCTTCCGCGGCCCCTACCTGCGGGTCCGCACCCCGTTCCGCGCAGTCGACCCTGATTGGGTGTCGCCGCTCGGATGGCTTCCCGACTGGTTCGGCCCGTACGTGCACCAGGCCGCCGCGTTCGAGCGCCTGTCCACCCTCACCGGACGCTCCCCGCAACCCACCCTGGTCACCACCGGGACCGGATCGGGCAAGACCGAGTGCTTCCTCATGCCGGTGCTCGACCACTGCGCCCGGGCCCGAGACGCCGGCCAACGCGGCATCAAGGCGATCGTCCTCTACCCGATGAACGCCCTCGCATCGGACCAGGCCGGTCGCCTCGCCGAGCTGATCCACACCGAGTCACACCTAAGCGGACTGCGCGCCGGCCTGTACGTCGGCGATAACGGCAGTCACGCCGACATGGGCGCCGACCACCTCATCGACGACCGCCACGCCCTGCGCGACGACCCGCCCGACATCCTGCTCACCAACTACAAGATGCTCGACTTCCTGCTGTTGCGCCGAGAGGACAGGCCGCTGTGGTCGACGACCGGGCCCGACAGCCTCCGCTACGTGGTGCTCGACGAGTTCCACACCTACGACGGCGCTCAGGGCACCGACGTCGCCATGCTGCTGCGCCGCCTCGGCGCGTCGCTCCGCATCGCGGTCCCCGACGCCCCGCTCGGTGCAGCGGCGCCGGTCGCTACCTCGGCGACGCTCGGATCGGACCCCGCAGCGCTTGTCGAGCTGCGCGACTTCGCCGGCAAGGTGTTCGGCGTCGACTTCGACGAGGACTCGGTGATCGGCGAGACGCGGCAGTCGATCGACGAGGCGTGCCTGCCGGTCGATGCCACGCTCCCGACCCCCAACCCGCCCGATGTCGCCGAGCTCGCACTCGACGACGACGGCGACGCGCTCGCCGCCGCGTTCTGCCGCCGCTCAGACGGCGAGCCGTTGCTGTCGGACCCGGTGGAGCTCGGCGAGCGACTGCTCGCCCACCCGCTCACCCGCTCCGTGCTCACCGCCGTCGGCGACCGGCCCCGTCCGCTCGTCCAGACCGTCGCCGAGGTCGCGGCGATGACGCCGGGCTGGGCCGACGCCCACGCCGAGGACCCGGACGCGGTCGCGGATGCGTTGACGCGGTTCATGGCATTGCTGTCCATCGCCCGACGGCCGGTCGGAGGCCGCGAACGACCCCTGTTCAGCGTCGAGGCACAGCTGTGGATACGGGAGGTGACACGCCTGCTGCGTGCAGTGCAGCACGAGCCCGAGTTCAGCTGGCTCGACACCCCGGGGTTTGCAACGCTCACCGACTTCGACCCCGAACCCGAACCGACGGCGCCCAGGGTCGACCTTCCCGCGGTGAGCTGTCGACGCTGCGGCCAGAGCGGCTGGATGGCCACTGCCACCGAGATCTCCGGCACGCTCTCCATGAGCCCCGCCGCCGTCCACGACGCCGCGCTGCGCCGGTCACCGTCGGTGCGGGTCATGCTCCGCGCCCGCCCCGAGGACGACGGCGTCGTGCACCTCGACCCACTCGCGCAACGGCTCCTCGACGCACCCACCGCCGACACCGTGCCCGTCCACGTTACAGCCGACGAGAACCAGGCCCGCCGCCAGACCTGTCCGGCATGCGGCGAAGCGAACGCCGTGCTGTTCGTCGGCCTGGCCGTCGCGTCGCTGGCATCGGTGTCGATCACCACCATGTTCGGCTCCGACAACGTCGCCGCAGACGAGCGCAAGCTGCTGGCCTTCACCGACTCGGTGCAAGACGCATCGCACCGGGCGTCGTTCTTCGCCGGGCGCACCCACCGGTTCAACACCCGGTCGCTCATGGCAGGAGCACTGCGAGAGGCCGGCGAGGGCGGACTGAGCCTGGCCGACCTGGGGGACCTGCTCGTCGACCGCGCCGACTCGCCGCACCGACGCTACGAGCTCGTCCCTCCAGACCTGATGCGCGACGCCGCCATGCGCTCCGTGTGGTCCGCTGAACCCCAGCCCGAAGCGATGGCCGCCCTCGCCCGGCGAGTCGGATTAGAAGTCGACCTGGAGTTCGGCCTGCGCTCACGTGTCGGACGCACCCTCGAGCAATCGATCGCGTCGGCGTCATGGGTGGACCTCGGCGACGACGCCGCCTCCCTGGTCGGAGAAGCGCTCGCCGACGTCCTCGGCGACGTGCCCGACCACGCGCTCGCAGGCGTCGACGCCTACCTGCTCGGCGTCGCCGACCGGCTCCGCGGCGGCGGAGCGATCCGTCACCCGCTCCTCGACCCCTACGTGAGCGAAGGCGGCACACAGTGGTTCATCTGGGGCGGCCGACCGTACGGCCTTCCGCCGTTCACCCCCGACCAGAGCCGCCCGACGTTCGTCACCACCGCAACCAAGTCCGCGTTCGACTCCCTGAGCGCCCGGCACACCACGCCCACCTGGTGGGTCGACTGGGCGACCCGCGCCCTCGGCATCGAGCCACGCACGGCCGTCGAGGTGAACCTCAAGGTGATGGCGATCCTGGCCGGCGGAACCGACGCCGTCGTCGCCGCCGACTCGACCGGCGGCTCGACGGTCTACGGACTCGACCGACGATCGATCCGGGCAGTCGACATCGCCGGGGCCGACGGAGGCCCGGAGCCCGCCGTGCTGCGCTGCGAGCACTGCGGCGGAGCCGCCACCGTTCCGCCACCGAGGGTGCAGGAGTGGGTCGGCGTGCCGTGCCGCCGGTACCGCTGCCACGGCCGCTACGGCGCACAGCCCGCCGTCGACAGCGGCTACTACCGGCGCTTCTACCGCCAGGGCAGCACCCGGCGCGTCGTCACCGGCGAGCACACCGGACTCCTGAAGCGAGCGGATCGAGAAGCTCTCGAGACGGCGTTCAAGGACGGCACCGCCCCCGACGACCCCAACGTGCTGACCGCCACCCCGACCCTCGAGATGGGCATCGACATCGGTGACCTCTCGGCCGTCATGCTCACGTCGGTCCCGCGCAACCCGGCCAGCTACATCCAGAGGGTCGGCCGCGCCGGTCGGGCCACCGGCAACTCGCTCGTCACCACCTTCGTGCGCAGCGACACCCACGGCCTCTACTACCTGGCCGAGCCCGAAGCGATGCTCGACGGCGCGGTCAGACCGCCCAACTGCTACCTCGAAGCCAGCGAGACGCTCGACCGCCAGTACATCGCCTACCTGATCGACCGCATCGCCGACGGCACGATCCCCGCACCGCCGCTCCCGGCGAGGATCGGCGAGCTCATGCGCACCGCGCTCGACGACGGCGGGCTGTTCACCACGATCAAGGAGGCGTCGCTCACCGACCCGTCCCACGTCGAGACCTTCGTCGGGTTGTTCGGCGACCGCCTGGGCGCAGAGTCAGTCGAACGGTTGCGGGCCTTCGCCGCCGGCGGGATCGAACCGCACCTCAAAGACGCCGTCGACGACTGGTTCGGCCAGCTCCGCGAGCTCGAGCTGCGCCGCGACCGCCTCAGCGTCGCCATCAAGAAGCTCGACGAGCTCGGCAACCGCAGCGAAGAGGACGAAGAAGCGCTCCGTTCGCTGCGCGGTCAGCGCAGCGCCCTGATCCGCCTGCTGCACGAACACCGCAACGAGTACCCGCTGTCAGCCCTGGAACGCCTCGGGCTGCTACCCAACTACACGCTCGCCGGCGACACGGTCACGCTCACCTCGACCATGTGGTCCGCCCCCACAGCCGACGGCGACGAGTTCCGCAGCGAAGCCGTCGAGCTCACCCGCCCCGGCATCCGGGCGATCACCGAGCTCGCACCCGGGAACACGTTCTACGCCGGCGGACACCGCCACCGGATCGATGCTCTGGAGATCGGCTCAGCTCAGACGCCGCTCTACGAGGCGTGGCGGATATGTCCCGAGTGCGCGTTCGCCGACATCGAGCCCGCCGGAACGCCACCACGCACCTGTCCGCGCTGCGGCGGCTCCCGCATCGCGGACGTCGGTGCCCGCCACACCGTGCTGAGGTTGCGACGAGCGCTCGCGAGCGCGCCCGAAGAGGCGGCGAGGGTCTCCGACGAGTCCGACAACCGCACCCGCGAGAGCTACGAGCTCGCCACGCTCGTCGACCCCGATCCGACCGAGGTCCACGACGCCTGGCTGCTCGAGGACCGCAGTTTCGGCGCCGAGTTCGTCGGCCGGGTCCGGCTCCGCACCTTCAACCTGGGCATCGCCGGTCGCCACAGCGAGCGACTGCACCTGGCCGGCCGAGAGCACCACGTCCCCCGCTTCACCGTGTGCCGCCACTGCGGCGCCGTGCGGGACGTCCGAGACGACCGCAACGGAACCCAACCACACCGCCTGCACCACGGCTGGTGCAAGGTCCGATCCGGTTCCCAACCAGAGCAGTGGGACCCGCTGATCCTCGTCCACGAGCTGACCACCGAGGCGATCCGACTGCTCGTGCCAGTGTCCATGTACGAGGTCGACGAACGGCTGGCGAGCTTCAAGGGCGCCCTGCTGCTCGGCATCCGTGAGACGCTCGGCGGCAACCCCGACCACCTGACGGTCACCACAGCGGACGCCCCCAACCGGTCAGGGCAGGGTCGACGACGGTTCCTCGTCCTGTACGACCAGGTACCGGGCGGAACCGGCTACCTCGGGCCTCTGGCCGACCCGGCCTCGATCAAGCGGATCCTCACCACTGCGCGCGACGTCATCGCCCGCTGCCCGTGCCGCAACGAGGGTCGCACCGCATGTCACCGCTGCCTGCTCGGCGTCGTCGGACGCAACGAGTACGACCTCGTCCGGCGTGACCTCGCCCGCGATCTGCTCGACACCATGCTCGACAAACCGTTCGAGCCGTCGCGTGTGCCCACGGTCGGCGACGCCGACATCGCCGGCGTCGAGGAGTCCGAGCTGGAACGACGGTTCAAGGTGGCGCTGCGCCAGTGGTCCGAGCGCTACCAGGGAGCCGACATCGCGTTCAACAAGGTCCCCGGCCGGGGGCGCTACGAGGCGTTCGAGCTGACGATCGGCTTCGGCGGCGACACCGTCCGCTACCGGCTCGCCGAGCAGGAAGGTCTCTCGAGCATCTCCAGCACCCTCCCCGACTTCCTGATCCGCCGCATGGACGCCCGCGGACCCGAGATCGCCGTCTACCTCGACGGGTTCCAGTTCCACGCCTCCGCCGAGAACAACAACATCGCATCGGACGCGACCAAGCGCGCCGCCGTGCGCGCCGGGGGCCGGCTGGTGTGGAGCCTCACCTGGGACGACGTCGAGCAGTTCCACCGAGCGGTCACCGCCGACCCACCGACGATGCCGCCCGACCGGGTGCTCATGGACCCGGCGGCCCGCAACGCGGCGAAGCTGATCCACCACGACCGCGGCGGCGCGATCGACGTCGGCGTCATCGAGCAGAACCCGATGGCGCTGCTGTTGGACTTCCTCGTGCGACCGGATCTCCGCGAGTGGCAGAGAGCGGTGTTGTCCGCGGTCGGCGGCATGGCCACCTCCGCTGGTATGCAGCCGCTGGACGCCGCGGCCCTGTCCGCCCAGCTCGACGCAGCGCAGCATTCCGACTGGATCAAGCCGGCGGCTTCGTCGGGACGGGTCGTGGCGCACGGGGCGCGGGCGCTCACTCCCGGTCAGCTGCCCCTGGCACTCTTCCTCGACGCGGCTGATGCCGACGCCGAGCGCTGGACCGCCATGGCGGTGCTCGACGACTCACCCGGTGCCGTGTCCAGCACCGACCATCGCGCCCGGTGGGCCGACTGGCTCCCCTGGTCGAACCTGCTCCAGTTCCTCGGCCCGCCAGAGTCCGAGCGAGCCGGCGTCATCGCCGGATCCTCACAGCACGACGCCCTCGACTGGAACGACCTTTGGCTCCGACAGCGCACTGCGGCAGCCGACGGCCGGGCACCTGCGCCCACCGGCTCGACCCTCGGCAGCTCAACCCTCGGCGGCTCGGCCCTCGGCGTGACAGCTGTTGCGCTCACCGACGACCAGGAGGAGGAGCTCGACTTGTTCTCCGACGCAGACGCCGCCCGGCTCGCCCGTCAAGCACTCGAGAGGGGTGCCCCCATGTTCGTCGGCGGCTACGAGGTCGACGGCGACCCCCTCGAGGCGGCGTGGCCTGATGTGCGCGTCGCCATCATCCGGGCCGACTCGTCTGTGCCGTCCGGATGGACGGCACGGACGGCCGCCGAGTGGACGCTCGACGATCTCCTCGACTCTCTGGAGGTTCAACGATGACGAGGCTCGCCGTCTCCAAGGATCTGCTCGCCCGCTACGGCAGGCTCGACACCTCGGCCCGGAGCCGTGTCGCCGACCTGGCGGTCAAGTGCCAGCAGCTCACGATGGACCAGCTGCGCGACTCGAAGGGACTCAACCTCGAACCGTACGAGAACCAACGGGACCCCCGTGCCCGGACCATCCGACTCGGCGACAACCACCGGGGCATCGTCATGATCCCCGACCGGGCCGACACCATCGTGCTCGTCGACATCCTCACCCACGACGACGCCGACCGCTGGATGCTTCGCAACGAGTTCCGCGTCAACGACGCCACCGGCGCGCTCGAGGTCATCGACGTCCGCGGTCTCGGCGACCTCCTGGCCGAGGTGCCGAGCACGCAACCTCCAACAGCAGAGACCGCCGTCGCGCTGTATGCGCACCGCGCCGACAAGGAGTTCACCCAACTCGGCGTCGACGGATCGCTCCTCCCGTTGCTGCGAGCCCTCCAGACCGACGACCAGCTCGAACCGCTCCTCGCCGTCGTCCCTCAGGGCCAAGCCGACGCCCTGATCATGCTGACGGGACAGGAGACCGTCGAGGTGCTGTTCGCCGCGCTCGTCGGTCACTCCACACCACCCGAGGTCGACCCCGACGACATCGAAGCAGCGATCACCTCACCGGCGTCAGGCAGTCAGTTCCACGTCGTCGAGGACCAGGCCGAGCTCGCCGAGATGCTGGCCAAGCCCTTCGCCGTCTGGCGCACCTACCTGCACCCCACCCAACGAGACGCCGCCTACAAGGCCACCTACAACGGTCCGGCACGCGTCACCGGCGGAGCCGGGACCGGCAAGACGGTCGTCGCCATCCATCGAGCCAAGGCGCTCGCCGACGCGCTGGACCCCACCGACCGTGGGAAGCCGGTGCTGTTCACGACGTTCACCCGCAACCTCGCCCAGTCGATCTCGCTCGACCTGGTCGCCCTTGGTGGTTCCGACCTGACCGAGCGGGTCGAGGTGCTCAACGTCGACAGGGTCGCCCACCAGATCGTCACCGAGGCCGAAGGGGCCTCGCCCGGGATCATCGACAACGACCATCTGAAGAGCCTGTGGCAGACCGCCATCGACGAAGTCGGCGTCGACGTCGAGGTGCCGTTCGTGCTCCAGGAGTGGGAGCAGGTCGTGCTGGCGCAGGGAATCGACGACCGCGACACCTACTTCACGACCTCACGAGCCGGTAGGGGGATTCGACTCGACCGCCGCGGACGCGCCGGGGTGTGGAAGGTGATCGAGGCGGCAACCGGGGAGATGGCGCGCCGGAAGCAGCGGACCTTCCTCCAGGTCGCCGACGCCGCCGCGGGCTACCTGGCCGCCAACGCCGTGAAGCCGTACCGCCACGTGGTGATCGACGAGGCCCAGGACCTCCACGAGGCCCAGTGGCGGCTGCTGCGAGCGTGCGTGAAGCCCGGGCCGAACGACCTGTTCATCGTCGGCGACTCCCACCAGCGCATCTACGACCGACGCAGCTCACTCTCCAAGGTCAGCATCGAAGTGCGCGGACGGTCGAAGCGCCTGCGAATCAACTACCGGACCACGCACGAGATCCTGCGCTGGTCGCTCGCCGTGCTCGGTGAAGGCGACTTCGACGACCTCGACACCGGCACCGACGCCCAGGACCGGGCCGGCTACCACAGCTTCCTCCACGGAGCACCGCCCTCTGTGAACGGCTTCGACACCGCTGCGGAGATGGCCGCCGGGCTGGCCGATCAGGTCGCCCGCTGGATCACCGACGGCGTCGAACCATCGGAGATCGGAGTCGCAGCGCGGGCCAAGAGCGCCTTCACCGTGGTCGAGAAGGCGTTGCGTGACGCCGGCATCCGCTGCTTCCGGCTCGGTCGGGACCTGAAGCTCGGCGAGGGCGTCGCGATCGGGACGATGCACCGGATGAAGGGCCTCGAGTACCGCTGCATGGCCGTCGTCGGGGTCAGCGCCGACCAGGTGCCCTCGCCGTCGGCTCTGGCCGCCGTGGCGGGCGACGTCACCGAGGTGGGGCTCGAGACCCTCCGCGAGCGCTGCCTCCTGTACGTGGCGTGCACCCGGGCCCGAGAGGACCTGTGGGTCGGCTACTCCGGTGAGCCGAGCCCGTTCCTCGGCGCCTCCGCCGCGTCGGCCTGATCAGGAAGCGGACGGGCAGGGCACGGGATTCGCCGAATCGTTCCTTCATCCGATGAGGCGATCGGCCGATTCGAGGTCGGAGGAGGATCATCCATGCCCACAACCGACGCGTCCTCTCCCGGGCGCACTCCGCTCCGCTACACGCACGGCGACATCATCAACGACCGCTACAGGGTGCTCGAGGAGCTCGGACACGGAGCGAACGGCGCTGTGTATCGGGTCGAGGACTCGTTCCTCGGGGAGGAGATCGCTCTGAAGGTCCTGGGTCCCGCCGTCCAGATCGAAGACGCTCGACGGGAGCTCAAGGCCGCTCGAAGTGTGTCGCACCGCAACGTGGTCAAGGTGATCGACATCGGACGGACGACGACCGAGCCATCCTGCTGGCTCATCGCCCAGGAGCTCGTCGACGGTTGCTCACTCGACTCGTTCGGCCCCCACGGCAGCGATCGCCTCTCCCTCGCTGACGCTCTCGACGTCGTCGACCAGGTCCTCGCAGCACTCGAAGCGATCCATCCCGACGTCGAGCGGATTGCCCAGCTCGAGGAACGCGAAAGGGATGCGGGCGGCCTCGACATCGACGACTTCGGCGAGCTTCAGGACCTCAAGTCGAGCGGAGTCGTCCATCGAGACGTCAAGCCCCAGAACATCCGCCGCCGCCCTGATGGTGTGGTGAAGCTCATCGACTTCGGGATCGCGAGCCGAGCCAACTCGACTGTCCTCACCAGTTCCGCCACCCCCGAGTACGCCCCGCCCGACGCCGACCTGTTCTCGTGGAGACCCTCGTACGACCTGTTCGCCGTCGGCGTGATCGCCTTCGAGCTCGTGACCGGCACGTCCCCGTTCGTCGACGGTCTGCCGGCTCGGGGAAGAGCCACAAGTGGGTGCGATCCGGTCGCTGCTCCCGTCCTGCGTCTGATCGAACGCGCCATCAGCACGGATCCTCACCAGCGGTTCGAGGACGCGTCCACCATGCGCCGAGCTTTCGCCGCCATCCCCATCGAAGCCGACGAACCTCCACAACCGACGTCACTGGTTGCCGAGGCCGCCGCTGATGCAGGAATGGCGGACCTGTACGAGCGGGCGGTCGAGGTGGCTCGTCGACGGCAGCTGGGTGTCCGGGAGTACAAGCGCTCGTTGATGATCACCCCCGGCAGCAACCGATCGCGGTACCTCGTCAACCTCGAGTTCCACCCCGATCACTGCGGGGTATGCGTGTCGCCATCGAACTGGACCACGTTCCGCAGCATCGAAGAAGTATCCGTGCTCGAGGAGCTCGAATCGGCCCTCTCCTCACGAATGGACGGAGTCGAGCTTGCGCGGTTCTTGGACCGGCTCGATGCGGTCCTCGCGAGCACATGCCAACTGGAAGCCGAGCACCTGCCATCGCCGGCCCAGCGGATCGTCGACTTCCTCGAACAGCATCAGGGAGTCCACGACGTCGCCAAGATCGCCGACGGGACTGGCCTGGGACGCGGGACCGTCCGCCGCCGTGTGAACACGCTCACCACGGCTGAATGTTCGGCAACGCTACGCGGCCGCGTCACCCGGGTGGGACGCAACGCATATGCCGCAAGCACAGTCGACTCAGCCGGATCCTGATCGAGATCGACCACGTCTCGGTGGTGCGGGTCGTCCATGTCGGCTGGCAGACGCAACACGTCCCAGGCCAAGACCGACACCCTGCTGGTGCGTTCGCTCCGACGCAGGGGGCCATTCGAGTGGTTCCATTGATCCGCGTGACCCACCGGAAGCACCGACCCACCCATGTCGAAATGCTCTGCACGGTTCTAGGACACGCCCCCGGCCACACCCTCACGCGGGACGCGCTGTTCCAGGAGCTCTGCTCGCGCTACACCCCGTGGAGCAGAACGGACTTCGACACCCGACTGGAACGCGCCCTTGCCGACGACCGATGCCCAGTCCATGCAGTCAGAGGCGCCGGTAACAAGGTTCGCTGGACGGGATCGGAACGGGGCGGTGGATCGATCGGTGCAGGGCTGTACCACGACGTGGCGAACTCGCTCCTGACTCACGGCATCCCCAACACCCGCTGCCTCGACCGCGAGGTCCACGTGACAGCCAACCGGCACACGACCAAAGGACGCATGTGGGTGGTCCCGGATCTCCTGGTTGGCGGAACCTCAGCCGGCAATCCGGTACTGCATTCGTTCGAGGTGGAGCCAGAGACGGGGTTCTCAGTGAAATCCGTCTACCAGGCTCACGCGGAGGGGATCGGCGCTGACTACTCGTGGGTGATGTTCGGCCGAGGTGGCCGATCCGACAGCCTCCGTCAGTCTGCTGACGGAGACAGGATCGAGTGGGTCGCCCAGCAGCTGGGCATCGGGCTCATCAGCTACTACAGACCGACCGTCCGCAGCACATGGAAGGTTCTCCGGAAGCCGAAGCGCCGAGCCCACACCCGCGCTCAGGAAGCGGCCCTCCGCTCATACATGCTCGTGAGGTAGGCGGGAGCTCTCCGGCCGGTTCTCTGTGATCTCCGTTGCTCCTGCCTCGCTCCCGCACGACCGTCTAAGGCCTTCCCACTGGGTCGGTGATCGTCACTCCGACCTACCCACCAGGTCATCGGTGGTGCTCCTGCGTCCAGCGCTGAAGTACCCGCTCATCAGAAGGAACGCTCCGGCGCCGAGGCTCAGGCAGGCGACGAAGATGCCGAGAGCCAACACGACCGAAACACCCTCCGAGTTGGACGTCACCTGATCGATGTTCACCCCCAGCACCGCGAAGACCAGCGAGGGAACCCCCACGACCAGGGTGAAGAAGCCGAGGATTCGCTCGAGGTTGGTGCTGGCCTGGATCTCGGCAGTGCCGGCAAGCGCGTCGAGTGCCGAGTCGAGTTGCTGGCGGCGGGCACCGATGGCGAAGCGCTCCTGGATCTCGTCCCAGAACTGGGCTTGGCTGCCCGAATCGAATGCCGGCCCGAAGGTTCCGCTGGCGATGAGCACGGCATGTCTATGACGCAGCGAGCGCAGCTGACTCAGCCGCCGGCTGATCGCCCTGCCCCGCTTCCAGCCCGCACCCGTCTCGGTCTGCATCCAGGTGTCCTGGATCTCGCCCAGCATCTGCTCCATCCCGACGCGCTGCCACAGGGTGAGGACCACCCCGAGCAGATATTGCGCGTCGAGCTCCTCCAGGAACTTCCGTTCGAAGTGTCCGGCCCCGCCCGCCGCATCCACCACGAACCCGATGATCCTCGGGGTGATGAACCGACAGTGGTGATCCGAGAGAGACCGGACGCCGGTCAACTCCGGCCTCCGCCACAGCTCTTGGGAGAGCGGCGCCCTCGTGGCCAGGTGAGCGGCGTACGTCTCGCGATCGTCCGCGGTCCCAGTGTGGTAGGCCGCGAGCAACACCGTCGGTCGGGTGTCGTCCGATCTCGGTGACCTCGGAGGTCCACCGAGGATGTCGGGGCCGCAGAGAGCCCGCGAAGCTTCGACCGAGGACAACACCTTCGCCGAATCGAACCAGTCTCCCGGATCCAGCGACGGCGGCAGCGCCCTCACGACCAGGAACTCAGCGCCGACGACACCGGAGTCGACTCCCACCACCGAGACGTGGGCGATCCCGATCGAGATCCTCTCCTCCCCTGCACCAGCGGCGGTCGATCCGGACGGGCGATCGAGCTCGATGTGACCGGCATGGTCTGGGATGGCACTCCTGGACAACGACCTGAAGAAGTTGGCTGGAAGATCGACATCTGGGTCGATGTCGTCGAACCCGCTCTCAGATCCGCCCTTCTGCCCAAGGCCATCCGACTCCTGCGACACGCCCTGACTCTCGATGCTCGCCAGCGGCAGGATCACGAGCATCGTGCTCCGGTCGTCCAGGTCAGCTGGTCCCTGCAGCTTGTCGTGATCAGACATCACGACTCCGACGGCTCCGAGCGGGACTCGGGCTGGATGTCCCGCCGGCGAGCATGGTCGACCACTGTGAGGTTGTCTCCGAACAGGTCCCGGAAGAGTCGGAGCTGCTCCGCCTCCGCCTCGAACAGACGGCGACGACTGCCGTCACGGAACCGGAAGTGCGGGATCACCAAGGGCTCGGTACCTTCCGTTGGCAGACCGAGCGGTCCGAGGACCGCTACGTCGAAGAACCAACCGAGCTGGATCGGACCGAGCTCTTCGTGCTCGGTCCGTGCGATATCGGTCGGCGGACCGAACCGATCCCGGAGGTACTGCTCGAGCCCGTACGCATCGACCTCGTCGGGAACGGCTTCCCACACCGCACCCATCGACTCGACGCGCTGCTGGTCGAACGCCAGGACCTCGATGTCGATGCCGACCGGACCACCGACGGATTCATCGTCGCTCATCCCACTCCCCTTCCGGCCAACCCAGCAGTTGGACGACCATGTTGACATGCCCGTTCTGAGCCCGCTGCTTCGTCACCATCGGCAGAACGGCGACTGTCAGCGCCGTCGAGCCGTGGTGGCTGTCGTCAGGCCGCCGTACCCTGAGGTGCATGACCGACAACACCACCCACGAGGTGGGGGCCGGGTCATGCGACGAAGTGGGAGATCTCCCACCTCAGGACGTGCAAGTCCCTCCTCGCGCACTCCTCGTTGTCGGATCGACAACGTACGATCAGAGCGTGGTTCACTCGCCAGCGCCCGCTGACACCGACGTCGAGGTCTTCCGTCGCCAAGTCGACCGCTGGCGCGAGATGACACCCGCCCAGAGGGCGGAGCTTGCTGACCACCTGAGCGTCGACGTCGTCAAGATGGCTTCGGCCGGCATTCGCCGTGACCGACCCGACATCTCCGCCGACGAGCTCGCTCGAGAGCTGGCTCGGCGGCGCTACGGGCGAGCGTTCGCGGATGCAGCGTGGAACAGCACTGATCCTACGTGAGCGACTCGGGCCCCCTCGGCGAGTGAGGGCTGAGCGCGACGTCATGTCGCCTCGGGGGCCAGCGCCGCTGCGACCTCCACCACGGTCGACCGAGAGGTCGAAGATCCGCTCCGCCATGTCCGTCGCCAAGTCGGCGGTTCGCAACCGGCTCGCGTTCTCCACCGCCTGCGGAATCCGAAGCGGGCCATGATGGT
>WBZL01000701.1_pt1 | contig 37432 bp, 36 predicted proteins | sample 5204291 | NCBI WGS metagenome assembly WBZL01 (sample SAMN12344345, study PRJNA552823) | activated sludge metagenome | biome: Activated sludge suspended growth; feature: Nitrification reactor; material: Wastewater; isolation source: activated sludge from nitrification reactor of wastewater... | reverse complement strand
GGCTCCGCTACTACATCTCGAGCCGGCTGGTGAATGACAGGAGCGGCAATCACCCCGATGCCTGGCGACTGCCGGCGCCGGAACTGGAGCAGGGTGTGATCGGCCGCCTGCGGGCCTGGCTCACCGCGCCGGGGCAGGCGAGCCGCTTCGTCCGGGACCCGCGTGCCGACGAGATGCAGACAGTCGCCACCCGGATCGACGCGCTTGTCGCAGACCTCGACGGCCGCCATGCCGCGGTCCTCCTCCGGGCACTGGTGGCGGCCGTGCGGATCGCGCCGGGACGAATGGAGATCACGGTGGCCGCCGAGGCTCTTGCAGGGCGATTGCAGGTCGCACCGGATCGCCTTGATGCCGATCACCTCGTCCTCGCGGCCCCGTTCCGCATCCGCCGGCGCGGGGTGGAGACCAGGGTCCTGCTCGGCGACCGCCCGGCGGAACCCGACCGCGTGCTGATCCGCAACCTCATGAAGGCGCGCGACTGGTTCGCGGCGCTGACCCGTGGCGAGAGCTACACGGAGATCGCCGCGCGCGAGGGCGTCGCGACGCAGCGCATCCAGCAACTCCTGCCCCTGGCCTTCCTCGCGCCCGAGATCGTGCAGAGGATCGCCGAGGGCCGGCAGCCGGTGGGGCTGACCACAGAGTGGCTGATCACCACCGACCTGCCGGTCCGCTGGCATGATCAGCGCGTGCTCGTCGCCCGGCTCTGATCCCGGCCACCCCAATCGCCAACCCCCGAATGCGCGAACCGAGACGGGCGGCAAATGGCGCCGGTTTGGCGCGCGGCACCCGCGTCTCCGGCTTCGCGAAGAACCTCGCAAGTCCCCGCAGATGCGCGACAATCGTCCCGAGGGGGCAAGAGTCTCCGATCGGGCGGGAAGGCTGGCTGGGGCGCTAGGATTCGAACCTAGGTATGGCGGTACCAAAAACCGCTGCCTTACCACTTGGCGACGCCCCAACTGGCGGGGTTCATAGCGAAGCCCTGCTTGCGCCGCAAGACCAAATCACCGGTCTGGTGCCGTTGTTCCCGGCGGGCAGAGCGCCTAGGAGGGGGCATGGAAACCACCGACGTCCTTATTCTCGGGGCCGGCGCGGCCGGCATGATGTGTGCGATCGAAGCCGGGCGACGGGGCCGGCGGGTCGTCGTGCTCGACCATGCCGCTCGGCCGGGCGAGAAGATCCGGATCTCGGGCGGCGGGCGGTGCAACTTCACCAACCGCGAGGCACCGGCCGAGCGTTTCCTGTCGCAGAACCCGCGTTTCGCGGTCTCGGCGCTCCGCCGCTTCACGCCGGCGGACTTCGTCGCGCGGGTGGACCGGGCGGGCATCGCCTGGCACGAGAAGACGCTGGGCCAGCTTTTCTGCGACGGCAGTGCCAGAGAGATCGTGGCCATGCTCACCCGGCAGATGGCCGAGGCGGGCGCGGACATTAGGCTTGGACGGCAGGTGGGCGCGATCCGTCGCGACGGGCGGTTCATCGTTGCGACGGACGCGGGCGAGATCGCGGCGGAAAGCCTCGTCCTTGCCACCGGAGGCAAGTCGATCCCGAAGATGGGGGCGACGGGGCTCGCGTACCGGATCGCGGCGCAGTTCGGTCTTGGCGTAACCGAAACGCGGCCGGCGCTCGTGCCGCTGACCTTCGCGGCACAGGATCTTGCGGACATCGCGCCGCTGGCCGGGATTTCGGTCGCGGCGGGCGTGAGCCTCGGCCAGGCGCGCTTCGAGGAGGGATTGCTCTTCACCCACCGGGGGCTTTCGGGGCCGTCGATCCTCCAGATCAGTTCGTACTGGCGCGAAGGGGACAGGATCACCGTGGACCTCGCCCGGGGTGCCTCGCTCGGCGTGGCGCTGAGGGCGGCTCGGGCAACGGGCGGTCGGCTCGACCTTGCGACCGCGCTCGGCCGGCACATGCCGGAGAAGGTGGCGCGGATGGTGCTGGGGCGGCTTGGCCTTGCCGGACGGCTCGCCGACCAGCCGAACGCCGCGATCGACCGGATCGAGGCGGCGGTACACCGCTGGCAGGTGACGCCGGTGGGGTCGGAAGGCTACCGGACTGCTGAGGTGACACTCGGCGGCGTCGATACTGCCGGGCTGGAGTCGCGCACGATGGCGGCGAAGGCGGTGCCGGGGCTCTTCGTGGTCGGAGAGGCCGTGGACGTCACCGGCTGGCTTGGAGGCTACAATTTCCAGTGGGCATGGTCTTCGGGCTGGGCGGCGGGGCAGGTGGCCTGACGTTCAGACGCGCACGGGATCGGCCTTGGCGATTCGGTCGAGCGCCATCAGCGTTTCGAGAAGCCGTGGCATCTCTGCCAGCGGGACCATGTTCGGCCCGTCCGAGGGTGCGCGGTCGGGGTCCTCGTGCGTCTCGATGAAGACGCCGGCGATTCCGAGGCTGACGGCGGCGCGGGCCATTGCCGGCGCGAATTCGCGCTGGCCGCCCGAGGATCCGCCCTGGCCACCGGGCTGCTGCACCGAATGGGTCGCATCCATGATCACGGGGTAGCCGGTCTTCGCCATGATCGGCAGCGACCGCATGTCTGCCACCAGCGTGTTGTAGCCGAAGGAGACACCGCGTTCGGTGAGGAAAATGCGCTCGTTCCCGGTGCTCGCCACCTTGGCGGCCACGTTCGCCATGTCCCAGGGGGCGAGGAACTGGCCCTTCTTGACATTGACCGCGCAGCCCGTCTCTCCGGCCGCAAGCAGGAGGTCGGTCTGGCGGCACAGGAAGGCCGGGATCTGAATCACGTCAACCACGGTCGCGGCTACGCGCGCTTGCTCGGCGTCGTGGATGTCGGTCAGGACCGGCAATCCGAGCGCGGTCCGCACGCCTTCCAGAACCTTCAGCCCGGCTTCCATCCCGATGCCGCGCCGGCCCGACAGCGAGGTGCGGTTCGCCTTGTCGTAGCTCGCCTTGAATACGTATTGCGCGCCGACGGCCGCGCAGGACTCGGCCATACGGCCGGCGATCATCTGGGCATGGTCGGCGCTCTCGATCTGGCAGGGGCCGGCGATGACGGTCAGCGCCCGGTCATTGCCGATGGTGAGCTCGCGGAGGCTCACATCCTTCATGTTGGTCATTCCGGCCTCCTCAGGCGGTCGCCTGTTCCCGCAGGACGGAAGCGGTCAGCGACAGCATGAGGTAAATGCCACCGAAGATCAGGAAGGCCAAGAGCGTGTTTTCGAAGGCGCGTGGGTAGGTTGGCTCGTCGGGGGCCACCGGGCTCGCCGATGTTTCCAGGTAACGCACCTGCCGGTTGGCCTCGATGCGCGCGGTTTCCAGCTGCTGGAGCGCCTGGCTGAGCATGAGCTGCCGGTTCTCAAGCTCCGCCTCGGCGATACGCAGCTGGCCGGAGATCTGCGCGAGCGAGGCGGTCTCGCCGCTGCCTTGTGTAAGCTGCGAGCGGAGGTTGCGGATCAGGTCCTCGAGCCGGGCGATGTCGCCCTTGGCGCCGTCAACCCGGGCCTGGTTGGGGTTGGCGTTGTCGAGAAGCTGCTGCAGTTCCAGTCGCTTTTTCTGCAGCTCCACCTCGAAAGTCGCCACCTGGCCCATCACCGTGTTCGATTCCGACAGGGGATCGAGCACACCGAGCTTTTGCTGAAGGTCGAGAACCTTCGCCTGTGCCGCCGTCACCTTGGCCTCGGCATCGGCGAAGCTGTCGCGGGCGCCCTGCATCTGATCCTCGCGCAGTCGTTGCGAGAGCTGGTCCACCCGCTCCTCTGCATAGCCGATCAGCGCCTCTGCGAACTTCTGGCTGACATGGGGATCGGCGGCAATGACTTCCATCCGGATCAGCCCCTCGGTCGGATCGTAGCCGATCTTCACGTTGCGCTGGTAAAGCCGGTAGGCGTCCTCGTTCGAAGCGTCGGGGTCGAGCCGCTGGACGGGGTCGATGAACGCTTGCGCGAAATGCGCCTTGAAGCCCAGATCGCGGTCGAGTCTCAGCATCGCGTCGCGCGACTGCAGGTAGCCCTGCACCGCGATCGAATCCTGCGAGGTCGCGAACTGTGTCCCGCGGAACATGGAGCCGAGCCCGCCGACCTGCGCGTCGGCCTGCTGGATGACGAACTCCGATTTCGTGGCGAAAAGCGGCGTCGCGACGCGGAAATAGTACCATCCGGCGAGGATCGTCGGCAGGAACACGAAGATCGCGAGCCGCGCGAGAAGCATCAGGAAATTGCGACGGCGTCGGCCGATGATTTCGCGCTGGATCGCGATGATCTCGCGCGCGCGGCCGGCCTCGTCCAGCGGCGGGGCGGGCAGCTTCGGCGACACGACCGTTTGCGGCAGTTGCGGCCGGGTGGCCTCTGACCGGCGTTCGATGAGCTGCAGGACGGCTGCGGGCTGGAACGGATCGACGCCCTTGCGGCGCAGGAGCCGGACGGCGTCAAGGTCCGAAGCCGCCTCGATCCCGTGCTTCATCGCGACGCGGCGCGCGGTGCGGAGCTGGCGCCCGGTAAGTCCCTCGGCGCGGATCGCCTCGATCTCCTCCTCCACCGTCCGGGCGGCGGGGCCGAGCACATCCGTCTCCGCCGTGGGGAAGGGCTCGTCGCCGAAGCCGTCCTCGGCCACGGGCGCGGGGTTTGCCGGCTTCGGCGCGGCGACTCCGGCGCGGATGCGGAACTTCGCGGCTTTAGGAGGCGTAGTCATACATCCGTTTCGCTTCTTCGAGGGTGTCGAACATGTGCAGCCGGCCGTTGCGCAGCACGGCTGCCGAGCGGCAGAACTTCTCCAGCGTGGCGGCCTGGTGCGAGACGACGATGACTGTAGCCGTCTTCAGCCTCTCGCGCAGGATGGAACCGGCCTTGCGGTTGAATTCCACATCCGTGGTGGAGGGCATCCCCTCGTCGATGAGGTAGATGTCGAACTCCATCGCCAAGAGCAGCGAGAAGGTGAAGCGTGCCTTCATGCCGGCCGAAAAGGTGCCGACGGGCATGTCGAAGTATTCCTCGATCCCGCAGAGCCAGCGGCTGAACGCCTCCACATAGTCGGGGTCGAGGCCGTAGAGTCTCGCGATGAACCGGGCGTTTTCGCGCGCTGAATGTTTCTGGACGACCCCGCCCATGAATCCGAGCGGGAAGGACACCCGGCAGGTCTTGCGGATTGCGCCCTCATCGGGCTTTTCGAGCCCCGCCATCATGTTGATGATGGTGGTCTTGCCGGTGCCGTTCGGGGCGAGGATGCCGAGCGAACGGCCGAGTTCGACACGGAACGAGGCGCGGTCAAGGATCACCTTGCGCGTCTTGCCCGTCCAGAAGGACTTGCTGACATTTTCGAACTCGAGCATCCGATGGCCCCGGGCCGCCCTGCCTCGCGGACCGTCTTACATCCGCTTCATTAACAACCGTTACACCGGTCTTCAGGCGGCATTATGGCGCAAGGTTCGGCGGCGCGGAAGCCCCGACGCCTTTGGGCTACGAAAACTCGACCTTCTGTACGCGGAAGACCTTGCCGGCGACGATGGAGATGATCGCCGCGCCGAAGGAGAAGAGGGCACCCATCTTCGCCGCATCCTGCACCGGGCCAGTCGGGAACGCGACGGAGGCGACGAAGAGCGCGACGGTGAAGCCGATCGCGGCGACACAGCCCACGACGACGAGGTCGGTGTTTCGCATCCCCTCGGGCAGTCCCAGCCGCAGCACGTTCGCGGCGAACCAGCCGAAAAGGAAGATGCCGACGGGCTTCCCGATGATCAGTCCGAGAAGCACCAGCCAGGTCGGCGCGCCGATGGCGCTGAACTCGACGCCGGCGTTCATGAGTCCGAAGAAGAATAGGACGAACTCCACGGGGTATTTCAGATGGTGTTCGACCCAGTTCAGGAGGTCCGTCAGATACTGCTCCGCCTCGGCGAAGATTCCGAAGGCGCGGTCCGCATGCGGGATCGTCGGCACGATCGGGAGCAGGCCGAGCGCCGGATGGATGCCTGCTTCCTGGAAGCCGAACCAGCTCAGGCAACCGGCGATCAGGTAGGGCCAGAAAGACAGGTACTTGCGCACCCAGGTGGAATTCGGGCGCAACTGGTTGCCTCGGTCGAGCCGGCGCGGCAGCCAGTTGAAGAGGACGAACACCGCCACCGCAGCGCCGAGCGAGAGGAGGAGCCAGGCGGGGGCGAGTTCTCCGGTCGGGTAGAAGATGGCCAGGATGATGAGCCCGCCCGCGTCATCGGCGATGGCGAGGAGCAGCAGGAAGCGGACAGCCGGGTGGCCCGCGCCGAAGACCATGCGGCCAACGAGGTAGGAAAAGGCGATGTCGGTCGCCGTCGGGATCGCCCAGCCGCGGCTCACGGTCTCGAACACACCGAGCACGGCGGCGAGCGAAAGATAGACCGCGACCGGTCCGAGCATTCCGCCCGCCGTGGCAATCAGGGGGGTCACCGCCTTCGAGCCGCGCAGGGAACCGTTCTCGAGGATCACCGCCTCCCAGACCTCCTTCGCGGCGATGGCGAAGAAGAAGGCCATGAGCACGTCGTTGACGAGGAAGTGGAGAGTCAGTGTCCGGGTGACGCCGCCGCCCTCCTCATGCAACTCGCCGATGAAGAAGGTGTCGAAGAGCACATAGTGGACGAAGTGATGATAGCTGTCCGGGTTCGTGTTGGCCCAGATCAGGGCCAGAAGTGCGCCGCCGATCAGGAGGAGCGAGTAGGTGGTGATGTAGTTCCAGACCCGATACATTCCGTCCCCCCTGGCCTGTCTTCCGGTCTGGATACTGGAAAGGTCGAATCGGGGCAACCCGCCGCACCGCGGCATCGTGCCGTTGCGTGAGCCGGGTGCGGGGCGTAAGTCACCGTCATGATCGTAGCCGCGCCACAGCTTGACCACGAAATCGCTGCCTGCCGCCTCTGCGCCGCCGAATTTGCGGCAACCGCCACGGCGCACGCGCCGCGCCCCGTCGTCTGGTTCCGCCCCGGCGCCGGCGTGCTGATCGCCGGGCAGGCGCCGGGCGCTCGGGTGCATGGGATCGGACGCCCCTTTGCGGACCCTTCGGGTGACCGGCTGCGCGCCTGGCTTGGCTTGTCCGAGACGGAGTTCTACGACCGCGACCGGGTGGCGGTGGTGCCGATGGCCTTTTGCTTTCCGGGCTACGACGCGAAGGGTTCCGACCTGCCGCCGCCCCGGCGCTGTGCGGCGACCTGGCATGCGCGGGTGATGGCGAGCCTGCCGGATGTCCGCGTGACGTTTCTCGTCGGTGGCTATTCGCAGGCCTGGCATCTCGGGCCCGCGGCGGTGAAGGGCGGCGTCACGGCAACGGTGGCCCGCTGGCGCGACCACGCGCCGCGCGTCTTCCCCTTGCCTCATCCGTCCTGGCGCAATACCGCGTGGCTCAGGCGCAATCCGTGGTTCGAGGCCGATCTTCTGCCGGTGGCGCGGAAGCGGCTGCGCGAGGTGCTCGATGGAAACTGATCTCGACCGGCTGCACGCCGCCATGAACGCGGCGTCGGAAGACGATGCGGCGCGGCTCGCCTTCTACGGCCGTCTTGCGGACGCGGAACTCTTCCTCCTTCTGACTGAGGAACCCTTGGGCGATACGATCGAGCCGGCGCTCTTCGATCTGGAGGAGGGACGCGTCGCGCTCGCCTTCGATACCGAGGCGCGCCTTGCCGCCTTCGCCGAGGGTCCTGCGCCCTATGCCGCGCTGCCGGGACGGGTCGTGGCGCAGTTGCTTTCTGCGCAGAGGCTCGGCCTCGGCTTCAACGTCGCCGTGGCCCCCTCGGCAATCCTTCTGTCGGCCGATGCGCTCGGCTGGCTCGCGGGAGCGCTGGGGCAGGCGCCCGTGGAAGCGGTCGCGCGGCCGGTGGCATATGGCCCGCCTGCCGGCGTGCCGCCGGCGCTCCTCGCCGCGCTCGACGACAAGCTGGCCAGACTCGCGGGGCTTGCCGCGCGGGCGCATCTCGTCGCGGTCACCTGGGAGGGGGGCGGGCAGGGCCATCTCCTGGTCATCGAGGATGCCCGGCGGGGGGCGGAGCCGGCGCTGGCCAAGGCGGTGTCCGAGGCGCTGGTGTTCTCGGGGATCGAGGCGGGCGCGCTCGACGTCACCTTCCTCGGCTCCGGCGATCCGGCGCTTGGCCCCATCGCGCGTCGGGCGCTCACTTTCGTCCTTCCGGCAGCGGCGGTCGAGACGGCCCAGGTGCTCGGCCCCGCGGCCCCCGGAACCGATCCGGCCAGGCCGCCGAGGCTCCGGTGACGCGGGCTCAGTACCCGCGCTCGCGGTCGACGAGATAGAGGAACGGCTCCCCGGCCTCGCCGCGCCGGACATTCTCGGCGATGACGGCCGAGGCAGTCAGCGGCCGCGTGCTTGCCGCGATGTGCGGCGTGACGGTGACCTTCGGATGCGCCCAGAAAGGGTGCTCCTTCGGCAGGGGCTCGTTGCGGAAAACGTCGAGCGTGGCATGACCGACCCGGCCCGTGTCCAGCGCGGCGAGCAGGGCGGTGTCGTCGATGAGCGGACCCCGGCCGGGATTGATGAGGACCGCGCCCCTGGGCAGCCGGGCGAGCCGGGCGGCGTTCATCAGGTTCTCGGTTTCGGCGGTGAGCGGCATCAGCAGGATCACGATTTCTGCGCGGGAAAGCACCGTGTCGAGCCCCGCCTCGCCCGAATGGCACTCGATGCCTGCGATCGACTTCGGGCTGCGGCTCCAGCCCAGCACGGCGAAGTTGAGCCGAGCCAGAGCCTCGCCGGCTTCCTGGCCGAGGGCGCCGAGGCCGAGGACCGCGACCGTCCGTTCACGGGCGATCGGCGGCTTGATGTCGTTCCGCCAGATGCCATCCTGGTGGAGGATGTGCAGGTCCATGCCGAGATGGTGGCGGAGCGTGTGGCCCACGACCCATTCGACCATGCTTTCCGTCATCGCCGGGTCGACCATGCGGGCGAGCGGCTGGGTCAGCGTCCGGTTGCCGACCATCCGTTCCACGCCTGCCCATAGGTTCAGGACCGCCTTGCAGTTCACAAAGGGCGCGAAGTCCTCGATGTCGCCGCCGGGAGCGAAGACGATATAGTCCACAACCGCCGGATCGGGCGCGGCCAGGAGAATCTCGGCCTTCACGCCCGCGTCGGTCAACGCCTGCGGCAGGTGGTCGTGATACTCCCTCCAGGCGGCTGAGCCGGCGGCGAAATAGACGGTGACGGGCATCGGGCTACCTCGGGCGGTGGATGTGGGCGCTCTGCACGAGCCCGAAGGCGGCGAGCAGGATGATCATGGCCGTTCCCCCGTAGGAGACAAGGGGCAACGGCACGCCGACGACGGGCATGAGCCCCGTCACCATGCCCATGTTGACGGTGAAGAACAGGAAGAATGTCCCGGCGACACCGAAGGTCAGAAGAGCAGAAAACCGGTCCCGGTTGGCCAGCGCCGATGAAATGCAGAAGACGATGATGAGGATGTAGAGCACGAGAAGCGAGAAGGCGCCGACGAAGCCGAATTCCTCGGCGAGCGTGGTGAAGATGAAATCGGTGTGCTTTTCCGGCAGGAAGTTCAGCCGCGACTGGGTTCCCTGCATGTATCCCTTGCCCGCCCAACCGCCGGAGCCGAGCGCGATCTGCGCCTGGGTGATGTTGTAGCCGGCGCCGAGCGGGTCGGACCCCGGATCGAGGAAGGTGTCGATCCGGCGGAACTGGTAGTCCTCGATCAGTTGCCAGTCGGTTCCCCGGCTCTCGAACACCGCAAAGACGAGGGCCCCGACCAGTGCGATGACCGTGCCGAAGTACCAAAGGCTCACGCCCGCCACGAACATGACGATGCCGCCCCCCGCGAGAAGGAGGATCGCGGTGCCGAGGTCGGGTTGCTTCAGCACGAGGAGGGTGGGCGCGAGGATCACGACCACCGGGATGAGCACCCAGAGCGGCCGCGAGGTCCGCTTCACGTCGAGCCAGTCGTAATAGGCCGCAAGGAACATCACGAGCGCGATCTTCATGATTTCCGACGGCTGGAGGCGCAGTGGCCCGAGATCGAGCCAGCGCTGCGCGCCCTTGCCGATGTCGCCAAAGAACTCGACTGCAACGAGAAGGACGAGCGCCCCGAAATAGGCCAGCCCCGAAATGTTGCGCCAGAACCAGATTGGCACGAAGCCGATGGCGAGCATCACCACCGTGCCGACGGCGAAACGCTTCATCTGTGGCTCTGCCCAGATGTCCGACCGGCCGCCCGCGACGGAATAGAGCATGAGAAATCCGACCGAGGCCGTCGCGGCCAGAAGAAGGACAAGCGCCCAGTTGACGTAGAGCACCTTTCTCAGCCCGGAGGGAACCGTCTTGACGTTGTACTCGAGGTAGCTCATGCGCGCGACCTCGTCGCATCGGTCGTGCCGGGCTCGAGTATCTTGAGCTTCTCGCGTTCGGATTCGATGCGCGTCCGCTGGCTTTCGGGATAGGCGGTCAGCGCGGGCATGCCGCCGTTCATCGCGTAGAGCACGATGTCGCGCGCGATCGGCGCGGCAGCGAGCGAACCGCCGCCGCCATGTTCGACGACCAGCGCGACGGCATAGCGCGGCGTATCGAAGGGCGCGAAGCAGACGAAGAGCGCGTGGTCGCGCCGGTTCCAGGGCAGGTCCTCGTTCGACACGACGCCGCGCGCGCGCTCGGCCGCAGTAATGTTCCTGACCTGGCTCGTGCCCGTCTTGCCGGCCATGCGCATGGTGTCATCGACGATGCGCGAACCGTAGGCGGTGCCGCGGCGCGAGTTGGTGACGTCGAACATGCCCTTCCGGACGTGCGCCAGCCACGCCGGGTCGATGCCGAGATCGGCGGCGGGCTCCACCGCCAGTTCCTGCCCGTCTATGGCCCGCAGCAGCCGCGGCATGATGGCCTTGCCCGTGGCGATACGCGCGGTCATCACCGCGAGCTGAAGCGGCGAGGCAAGCACGAAGCCCTGGCCGATCCCGGAGTTGAGAGTGTCGCCGATGAGCCAGCCGGTGCCGTACTTGCGCGCCTTCCACTCCTTGTCGGGCGCGAGGCCTTCCGAGATGGCCGACATCGGCAGATCGAAGCGGACACCGATGCCGAGCCGGCGCGCCATGGCCGCCAGCTTGTCGATACCGGTGCGTTGCGCGACCTCGTAGTAGTAGACATCGCAGGACTGTTCGAGGCTCTGCGTCATGCCGACGTGCCCGTGCCCGGCCCGCTTCCAGCAATGGAACCGGCGGTTTCCGAGTTCGGTGAAACCGCGGCAGTAGACGGTCTCCTCCGGTGAGATCACCCCCGCCTCCAGCGCGGCGAGCGCAGTGACCAGCTTGAACGTGGACCCCGGCGGATAGGCACCCTGGACGGACTTGTCGGCGAGCGGTCTGTGGTCGTTTTCCGTAAGCGCCCGGTACTCGGCAGAGGAGATGCCGCGGACGAAAAGGTTCGGGTCGAAGCTTGGCGCCGAGTTGATGGCCAGGATCCCGCCCGTGGCCACATCGATCACCACGGCGGCAGCGCTCTCCTCGCCCAGGCGTGCCTGCACATAGTTCTGCAGGCGGTGATCGATGGTCAGCCGCACGTTGGCGCCGGGATCGCCGTCGCGCCGGTCGATCTCGCGCATGACCCGGCCGGTGGAGTTCACCTCGATCCGCCGCGTGCCGGCCTTGCCGCGCAGCGCCTCCTCCAGCTTCGCCTCCACCCCCAGCTTGCCGATCTGGAAGCGCGGGATCTGCAGCAGAGGGTCGGGGTCCTCCATCTTCGAAAGGTCGTAGTCGCTGACCGGGCCGACATAGCCCAGCACGTGCGCGAAGTCGGGGCCAAGCGGATAGACGCGGGAGAGGCCCACCTCGGTCGTGACCCCGGGAAGGACTGGTGCGTTTACCGCCACGCGGCTGAAATCCTCCCAGCTGAGTCGGTCCGCCACCGTGATCGGCAGCGTCGGCGCGCGTCGGGCGATTTCCCTTCGCGTTCGTTCGAGATCGTCGGGCGCGAGCGGCACGAGCCGGGCCAGCCGCTCGAGCACCGCGTCGGTATCGCCCGCGTCCTCTGGCGTGATGGTGATCCGGTAGTTCTGCTCGTTTCCGGCAATCACTGACCCGGACCGGTCCTGAATGAGGCCACGCGCAGGCGGGATCAGGCGGATCTTGATCGAGTTCTCTTCGGCCAGCAGGCGGAACTGATCCGTCCGGTCGAGCTGGAGATACCGCATGCGGAACGCGAGCGTGGTCGCGAACACGCCTTGCAGTCCCGCCAGCAGCAGGCCGCGCCGGCTGATCGTCCGGAAGCTTTCCTGGGTGTCGCGGGGCGAGCGTCTCATATCCGGTGTCCGAAGGCATCGACCTGACCTGGCGCCGCCTTGCGCAAGCCGAAGACGAAATGCGTGACGAGCACGACGCCAGGATAGGCGAGGATGGTGACCACGGTGCGGAGCGCCGTCAACCCGGCCGGCGCCTGCGGCACCAGGAAGGTAGCGAGTACAAGGCCATTGATCACGGTGATGGCGATGACCAGGGCCCCGGCGACCAGCCATTCAAGCGCGAAGGGCAGGTCGCGGAAACTTGCCTCGCGGGACCGCAGGAACTCCGTACCCAGAAGGACGACGAGCGGCCAGAGGCCCGGCGGGCGCATGGCGAGAATGTCCTCCATCAGCAGGACGGCGGCAACCAGCGTGGCGGGCGCATAGTCAGGCCGGCGCAGCACCCAGGCGATGGTGCCGCAGAGGATGAGGTCGGGACCCGGGACGCGCGCGGGCACGGCACCGAGCGGCAGCATCCGCACGAAGAGCACGAGTGCTGCCACCCCCGCGAAGAGGAGCCTGTAGGCCAACCGGTGGGCCGTGACCGGATCAACCATCGCCGGCCTCCGCCCCGGGTACGGGGGCCTCCGACGGCACTGCCTCGGGCGCCGCGGTGGGCGGCAACAGGGGCTGCACTGGCGGCGGGATGAGACCGCCCGCCTCGCTGATCTGTTCTGCCGGGTGGCTTCTGAGGACCCTGAGGAAGCTCAGGCGCTCGTAATCCGCGGCCAGCCGGACGCGCAGACGCCGGTCCGGCCCGAGTTCCACCTGGCCGACGAGAAGTCCGGCGGGAAAGACGCCGCCGTCGCCCGAGGAAATCACCCGGTCGCCAGGACGCACCTGCTCGGGTGCCTCTATGAACTCGACGGGCGGGGCGGGGCTGTTGTCGCCGACAAGCATCGCCCTCTGGCCCGAAGGCTGGATCGTCACCGGGATGCGGCTGGAGGCATCGGTGAGAAGGATCACACGGCTCGTGGTCTGGCCGACGCCCGAGATGCGACCGACAAGGCCAAGCCCGTCCATCGTCGCCCAGCCATCGACTATGCCGTCGCGGGCGCCGACGTTCAGGAGTACCGACTGGCGGAAGGGCGATCCGGAATCGGCCATCACGACGCCCGAGACGGAGGTGAGCTTGGGGTCGAGCCGCACCTGGTTCTGCGCCAGAAGCTTGGCATTCTGCTGTTCGAGCTGGACCGCCGCTTCCTTCCAGGACTTCATCTGCTGCAGTTCGCGGCGGAGTTCCTGGTTCTGCTCGTAGATGCGGGCGTAGGACTGGAAGCCCTCCACCATGCCGACGAGCTTCGTCACCGGGGCCATGGCCCAGTCCATGTTCGGCACGACCTTGTCGATGAAGGCGGCACGGACCCGTTCGATACGGGGGCTGTCGATGCGCCAGGCCAGGAAGATCGCGGCCAGCACAAAGAAGAGCACCGCAATCAGGATGCGGCGCACCGGCCCCTTGAAATCGGCATCGGCGTTGCGGTCTCTCGCCACAGGCGGCCTCGCGGTCGGCGCCGCGCCCCCGAGGGGCCCTGTGACGGGCCCCGGGAGGCTCAGCTGTCGTAGTCTATTACATGGCGGAGCTGTTTTTCATACTCCAGCGCCTTGCCGGTGCCGAGGGCGACGCAGTTCAGCGACTGGTCGGCGATGGAGATCGAAAGCCCCGTCTGCTCGCGCAGCGCGAGATCCAGTTCGCCCAGGAGCGCGCCGCCGCCCGTCAGCATCACGCCGCGGTCCACGATGTCGGCGGCAAGGTCCGGCGGCGTCGTCTCGAGCGCGGTCATCACCGCCTCGCAGATCTGCTGGACCGGTTCGGCGAGCGCCTCGGCGACCTGCGCCTGGTTGATCTCGATCTCCTTCGGCACGCCGTTCAGAAGGTCGCGGCCACGGATGGACATGGAGGCACCGCGCCCGTCGTCGGGCATCCGCGCGGTGCCGATCGAGGTCTTGATGCGCTCGGCCGTGGATTCGCCGACGAGCAGGTTCTGCTGGCGGCGAAGGTAGTTGACGATGGCCTCGTCCATCCGGTCGCCGCCGACGCGGACCGAGCGGGCATAGACGATGTCGCCGAGGCTCAGCACCGCCACCTCGGTTGTGCCGCCGCCGATGTCGACGACCATGCTTCCCGTCGGATCGGTGATCGGCATGCCGGCGCCGATGGCCGCTGCGATGGGCTCGGCGATCAGTCCCGCGCGCCGCGCGCCGGCCGAAAGGACCGACTGGCGGATCGCCCGCTTCTCGACCGGGGTCGCGCCGTGGGGCACGCAGACGATGATCTTCGGCTTCGAGAAGGTCGCCCGCTTGGCCACCTTCCGGATGAAGTGCTTGATCATCTCCTCGGCGGTGTCGAAGTCGGCGATGACCCCTTCGCGCATCGGCCGGATCGCTTCGATCGAGCCGGGGGTGCGGCCGAGCATCAGCTTGGCATCCTCGCCCACGGCGAGCACCTGCTTCTTGCCGTCCTTGACGTGGTAGGCGACGACCGAGGGTTCGTTCAGCACGATCCCCTTGCCCCGGACATATACGAGCGTGTTCGCCGTCCCGAGGTCGATCGCCATGTCCGACGAAAATAGCCCGCCCCAGCCTGCCATGATGTGTTCCCGTTTCCCCAAAGAGATTTGGGCCGGCGACTCGCCCGTCGCAGGCCGGGGCTCCTTATAGGCTTTGCGGGCAGGGGGCGGAAGGGGGCGCCGGGGGCGCCCCTGCGGGTTTCCGCCACAGGGGAAGAATCGAACAATTCGGGCGGGCCGGAGTGCCCTCGGCCCGCCGAACCTGTCAGGAAACCGACTTCAGCTCCTCCTCCGGCTTCGTCTTCTCGCGCCGCACGACGAGATTGTTCAGCGCGTTGACGTAGGCCTTGGCGCTGGCGACGACCGTATCGGTGTCGGAGGACTGGCCGGTGACGATCTTGCCGCCCTCCTCGAGTCGCACCGAGACGGTGGCCTGCGCGTCGGTCCCTTCGGTCACCGCATGGACCTGGTAGAGCGCGAGCCGGGCGCTATGGGGGAAGAGCTTCTTCACCGCGTTGAAGGTGGCGTCGACCGGGCCGTCGCCCTGCGCCGTCACCTGATGGTCCACGCCGTTGATCGTCAGGATCAGGTCGGCCGACTGCGGCGCCTCCGTGCCGCAGATCACGCGCAGGAACTTCACCTGCATCTGACCTTCGGCAGAGGTCGAATCGGTCATCAGCGCGAGGAGGTCGTCGTCGTAGACCTCCTTCTTGCGGTCGGCGAGCGCCTTGAACCGCACGAAGACGTCGTTGAGCTGGTTGTCGGCAAGCTCGTAGCCAAGCTGGCGCAGCTTGTCGCGCAGCGCCGCGCGTCCCGAGTGCTTGCCCATGACGAGGTTGGAGGCCGAAAGCCCCACGTCCTCGGGGCGCATGATCTCGAAGGTCTGGGCGTTCTTCAGCATCCCGTCCTGGTGGATGCCGCTTTCGTGGGCGAAGGCGTTCTTGCCGACGATGGCCTTGTTGTACTGCACCGGGAAGCCCGAGACGGCGGCGACCCGTCGCGAGATGTTCATGATCTTCGTGGTATCGACGCCGGTGGTATAGGGCATGATGTCGTGGCGCACCTTCAGCGCCATCACCACCTCTTCCAGCGCGGTGTTGCCGGCGCGTTCGCCGAGGCCGTTGATGGTGCATTCGATCTGCCGTGCGCCAGCCTCGACCGCGGCGAGCGCGTTCGCCGTCGCCATGCCGAGGTCGTTGTGGCAGTGCGTGGCGAAGACGATCTCGTCCGCGCCCGGAACCCGTTCGACGAGCATCCGGATCAGGTCGGCGGATTCGCGGGGCGCGGTGTATCCCACGGTGTCGGGAATGTTGATCGTGGTGGCGCCGGCCTTGATGGCGATCTCCACCACCCGGCAGAGATAGTCGTGTTCGGTCCGCGTCGCGTCCATCGGCGACCACTGGACGTTGTCGCAGAGGTTGCGGGCGTGGCTCACGGTCTCGTGGATCCGCTCGGCCATCTCGTCCATCGTCAGGTTCGGGATCGCGCGGTGGAGCGGCGAGGTACCGATGAAGGTGTGGATTCGCGGCCGCTTCGCGTGGCGCACTGCTTCCCAGCAGCGGTCGATGTCCTTTTTCTGGGCGCGCGCGAGGCCGCAAATCACGGCGTTCTTCGTCTGCCGGGCGATGTCGCTCACGGCCTCGAAGTCGCCTTCCGAGGCGATGGGGAAGCCCGCCTCGATGATGTCCACGCCCATCTCGTCGAGAAGCTCGGCGATCTCCAGCTTCTCGTCATGGGTCATCGTGGCGCCGGGCGATTGTTCGCCGTCGCGCAGCGTGGTGTCGAAGATCAGCACGCGGTTTCCGGGTCTCTGGTCGGTCATCGATTCATCTCTCTTTTTTTCCTTAGCTTGCCTGGCGCGGCGGTCACCTCTGAGCGGTCGCGCCGGAAGGCACGCTCAGAGGCGGCTAAGGAGGAGAAGGAGGCCACGAAGCGACGCCGCGCGAAGGGCGCGGTGGGTCTCGGCGATATGCAGGCTCCGTGTCATGGCGCGCGACTATAGGGGGGCGGCGCGAAAAGGAAAGATGGAAAAACGCCTCAATCGGAAGCGAGGTCGGCCTCGGCCGCAAGGCCGGCGCGCAGGCCGCGGCGCTGGCGCCCGATCTTCCAGTGCGGCCGCTCGGCCATGAGCCGGTCGGCGGCGCGGAGCGCGAGCCGGTGGTGTCCTCGGTCGCCGGCGCGCGCGAGGAGCGCCTCGACATAGGAAGGCGAGGCGAAACGCGCCCGCATCATCCGGTGGAAGGCCGGAATGTCGAGCGTGCCTTCCAGCGCGGCGTGGGCAAGCGGCTTCAGTTGCCCCATGCGCAGAAGCGCCGGCGGAAGCTTGTGGCCGAGGTGCGGCATCCTGAGCGGGATGGTGTTCGGCCCGGCGAGGCGCGCGGCATGGGCGGCATCCTCCGCTTGATGCGGGTCGAAGGCGAGGTAGAGCCGGCCCGCCGCGCCCGCCGCCTCGGCGGCGTCGGCATAGCCGCCGGTCCAGGGGAGGGTGCGACGGGCATATCTGTAGCGCGTCTCAAAGGGGGCGTGGACAGGGTCGAGCGTCGACTGCGGCGCGAAGGCGAGGATCGTCGCGCCGGGATAGTGCCCGGCGAAGGTCAGTGCCCCAAACCCGCCCATCGAGGAGCCGAACGCCGAGACCGCCCCGAAGCCGGCGAAGAAGCGCTCGGCAGCGAGCGCCTCCATGGCCTCGATCAGGGCCGCGTGGCGGAACCAGTCCTTGCGCTTGATCATGACGCCGAGCACGTCCCAGCCCTGCGCGGCAAGGAACTCGTGCCCCCAGGGCGCGCGGGTCTCGGTTTCCCGGGCCGAGGCAAGGTTGTCGTAGGTCACGACCAGACGGCGGGCGTCGCGGGGCGCGGGGCCCGGCGCGGGCAGGAAGGCGAGGAGATGGGCGGGCAGGTCGCGCGCAAAGCCTCCCGTTGCGGCGGCGCGGGCGCGGACGGTGTCGAAGGCAGCTTCCTCCACGACGTTTCCCGGTTCGACGCTGTGCCGCGCCGGCGTGGTGTCCGTCGTCATCTGCGGGCTTGCCCTTGAGGCCGGCCCTTCCGCCCCTGGGCGAGCCCGGGCCGAGGCTTTCCGGCTGTGATGGACCCTGGGCGGGCCCGGGTCGGCGCGGTCAATTGTCGGCGGGCGCGGTCGCGCCGTCCGCCGGCGGTGCGGTGCCATCCACGGGGGCCGCCGGTTCCGTCCCGGCCGGCGCGCCTTCGGCCGTGGCCGGTTTCTCCTCGGTCAGCGCACCCTCGGTCCAGACGCCGGCGGCGGTCTGGCCTGTAGCGTAGCGCATGACGCCCTCGCCCTGCCGCTTGCCGGCCTTGAACATGCCTTCGTAGACGTCGCCATTGGCGTAGGTCGCGATACCCGTCCCGTCGATCTCCCCCGCCGTCCAGCCTCCGACATAGCGGAATCCGTCCGGCATCACGATCTCGCCCTGGCCGTCGCGCTGCCCGGCGACGAACTCGCCGGTATAGACCGAGCCGTCGGCATAGCGGGCGACGCCCTTGCCTTCGCGGCTGCCGTCCTTCCAGTCGCCCTCGTAGGTGTAGCCGTCGGGATAGGTCATCTTGCCCGCGCCGTCGTTCTTGCCGCCCTTGAAGGCGCCTTCGTAGACCAGCCCGTTGGCATAGACCGCCTTCCCCATGCCCTCGATGACCCCGTCCTTCCAATCGCCCTCGTAGGTCGAGCCGTCGGCATAGGTGATCTTGCCCTTGCCGTTGGCGAGGTCGTTCAGGAACTGACCTTCATAGACCGAGCCGTCGGGATAGGTGACCTTGCCCGCTCCCTCGATCCGGCCCTCCGCCCAGTCGCCATCGTAGATGTAGCCGTCTGTGCCGCGGAAGATGCCCTTGCCCTGGCGCTGGTCCGCGACGAAGGCGCCCTCGTAGATGTCGCCGTTGGAGTAGGTGACCTTGCCCTTGCCCTCGCGCTTGCCCATCACGAAGCCGCCTTCGTAGATGTCGCGGTTGGGCTGGGTCAGCTTGCCTTGGCCGCTCATCTGCCCGTCGGTCCAGCCGCCCTCGTAGGTCAGCCCGTCGGCGAGCGTCAGCTTGCCCTGTCCGGCGCGCTGGCCGCGCAGGATGTCGCCCTCATAGACCGCGCCGTCCGGGTAGGTGATCTTTCCCTTGCCCTCCTTGACGCCCATCACCCAGTCGCCGTCGTAGGTGTAGCCGCCGGGGCTTTCCATCCGGCCCTTGCCGTGATGCAGCGCCTTGGTGAAGCCGCCGGTGTAGGTCGTGCCGTTGGCGTAGTGCGCGGTGCCCCGGCCCTCGATTTCGCCGGCGACCCAGTCGCCTTCGTAGGTGCCGCCGTCGGAAAAGGTGATCTTGCCCTTGCCCTGCGGCTTGCCGTTCACGAAGGCGCCTTCGTAGACCGAGCCGTTCGGGTAGCGTGCCGTGCCCTGGCCGAGGATCTCGCCCTCCACCCAGTCGCCGCTGTACTCGTAGCCGTTGGGCAGCCGGTAGGTGCCGCGCCCGTGCTGCTTGCCGTCCTTGAAGGTGCCCTCGTAGATGCCGCCGTCGTCGTATTCCTTGGTGACGACCTCCTGCGCGGCGACGTGACCGGCGGGAAGGACGGTCACGACCCCGGCCGTGATCGCCAGCGCGGCAAGTCCCGCCGCCGTGAGACCCTGTCTGCCCATCCGCTCCATCCTCGCTTCCTTGTCGCCGACCCGTGACTCGCACCCGCCGCGGCACGGGTCCGAACCCTAATTCCGCGCCCCCTCGGTGACAAGCCACAGGCGGCCTGACGACGGTGCGTTGCGCGAACCGATGCCCCGCCGGGCGCCTTGGACGCTTTCCCTCGGGCGCAGGTCTGGTAAGACAGGGGCGCTCGAGAGACGGAGACGCGCATGGCCGGTACATTCCGCCTGACCCTCGCACAGTTGAACCCCACCGTCGGGGACATTGCCGGCAACGCGGCGAAGGCGCGCGCCGCCTGGGCCGAGGGCAAGGCCGCCGGTGCGGCCATGGTCGCACTGCCCGAGATGTACATCACCGGCTACCAGACGCAGGACCTGGTGATGAAGCCTGGCTTCGCGGCGGAGGCGGAGGAATGGATCGCCAGGCTTGCCGAGGACTGTGCAGACGGCCCCGCACTGGGCCTCGGCGGGCCCTGGCGTGACAAGCAGGGGGCCCTCTACAACGCCTGGTTCGTGCTTCAGGGCGGAAATGTCCACGCCCGGGTATTGAAGCATCATCTGCCCAACGACACGGTCTTCGACGAGGAGCGGCTGTTTGAAAGCGCCCCCGTCAGTGGCCCCTATGCCGTGAACGGGGTCAGGATCGGAACGCCGATCTGCGAGGACGCCTGGTTCGACGACGTGACCGAGACCCTGGCGGAGACTGGGGCCGAGATTCTCCTTGTCCCGAACGGGTCGCCATATTATCGCAACAAGTACGACCGGCGCGTGAACCTCATGGTGTCCCGCGTCATCGAGACCCGGCTGCCGCTCGTCTACCTCAACATGGTCGGCGGTCAGGACGACCAGGTCTTCGACGGTGCGAGCTTTGTCCTCAACCCCGGCGCCGACCTCGCGCTGCAGATGCCGGCCTTCGACGAATGTATCCGTCACGTGGACTTCGAGCGCGGCGAGCACGGCTGGCGCGCGGTGCGCACCGAACTCGTGCCGCTGCCGGACGAATGGGAACAGGACTACCGCGCGATGGTCGAGAGCCTGCGCGACTACTGCGGCAAGTCGGGGTTCGGCAAGGTGCTGCTCGGGCTTTCCGGCGGGGTCGATTCCGCGCTCGTCACCGTGATCGCCGCCGACGCGCTCGGGCCTGACAACGTGCGCTGCGTCATGCTGCCGTCGGAATTCACCTCCGTCCATTCGCTGGAGGACGCCAAGGCGGTGGCGCAGGCACTCGGCTGCCGGCTCGACACCGTCTCGATCGAGGGCGCGCGGGACGCCGTCGAGGGCGCCCTTGCCCATCTCTTCAAGGGAACGAAACCGGGGGTTGCCGAGGAAAACATCCAGTCCCGCCTGCGCGGCCTGATGCTGATGGCGATCTCCAACAAGTTCGGCGAGATGCTGCTGACCACCGGCAACAAGTCCGAGGTCGCGGTGGGCTATGCGACGATCTACGGCGACATGGCGGGCGGCTACAACCCCTTGAAGGACCTCTACAAGACCCGCGTTTTCGAGACCTGCCGCTGGCGCAACGCGAACCACCGTCCCTGGATGAAGGGTCCGGCGGGCGAGGTGATCCCCGACCGCGTCATCGACAAGGCGCCCTCGGCCGAACTGCGCGCCAACCAGAAGGACGAGGACAGCCTGCCGCCCTATCGGGTGCTCGACGCCATCCTCGAACGGCTGATCGAGGGCGACCAGTCGGTGGCCGAGGTCGTCGCGGCGGGCTTCGATCGGGCGGTCGTTAAGAAGGTGGAACACCTCGTCTACATCAGCGAATACAAGCGCTTCCAGTCCGCGCCCGGGACCCGGCTGACGAAGAAGGCCTTCTGGCTCGACCGCCGCTACCCGATCGTCAACCGCTGGCGGGACAAGAGCTGAATGGCCGTTTCCGGCCTGCGTGGTCGCCCGTTGCCATGTCATGCCGCCGTTTCGCGGCTAGGATAGCCTCCTGCCATCAACGGGGGTGAGCCATGCTGACACGCATTCTTCCGGGCCTTCTCGCGGGGGTCCTTGCAGCCGTTCCTGCGGCGGCTGAGACGACGCTCAGGATCATGAGCTTCAACGTCTGGGGTGGGGGCGGCAACGAGGGCAAGGGGATAGAGGAGACGGTGGCCGTGCTGAAGGCTGCCAATGCAGACATCATCGGCATGCAGGAGACGCGGCTCGAGCCGGAGGACTGTACCGCCGAAAACTGCGCGGCGGTGGGCGAGTCGGTGGCGAAGGCCATCGCCGAGGCGCTCGGCTATCATTTCTACGACCAGACCCAGGCAAACCCCGCGCTCTGGGCCAATGCGATCCTGTCGCGCTATCCGATCGGGCCGGCAAGCGAACATGACCTCGGCGTGCCGATCGACGTGAACGGGGCCACGGTCTGGGCATTCAACATCCATCACGATGACGAGCCCTATCAACCCTACCAGCTTCTCGGGATCGAGTACGGGCCGGCGCCCTTCATCAAGACCGAGGCCGAGGCCCAGGAATGGGCAAACCGGACGCGGGGGCCGGCGATGGACCTGCTCTTCGCCGACATGGCGGCGGCCGAGGGTGCGGCGGCCGTCCTTGTCTTCGGCGATTTCAACGAACCTTCGGGACTCGACTGGACCGAGGCTGCCGTCGCGGCCGGTCAGCATCCCGTCAAGGTCGCGTGGCCGACGACCGGGCGGCTTCAGTCCGCCGGCTTCGTCGACACCTACCGTGCGGCCCATCCGGACCCGGTGGCGAAGCCGGCCTACACCTGGACTCCGCAGGGTGACGAGACCGACCCGGAGGACCATCATGACCGCATCGACTTCGCCTTCGCGAAGGCGGCGGCGCTCGAGGTCGTGAACGCCTGGATCGTCGGCGAGACGGGGCAGCGGACCGACCTTGCGGTCGATCCCTGGCCTTCGGATCACCGCGCGACTCTCGCCGAGATATCGTTCTGACTGGACGCGAGAGGGGCGTGGCGGCAGTATATCCGCATGGCCGGCAAGACCGCGCCAACCGCCGTTCCGGTCACGGACTTCATCGCCTCGCTGGAGGATGAACGCCGGCGGGGCGAAGCAGGGCGGCTTGACGCCATCTTCCGCGAGGCGACCGGCTTTGGCCCCGTGATGTGGGGGCCGACGATGATCGGCCATGGCCGCTATCATTATCGCTATGCCAGCGGGCGCGAGGGGGAGGCCCTCGCCACCGGCTTCTCGCCCCGCAAGGCCGCGATCAGCATCTAGATCATGCCCGGCTACGCCGATTTCGGCCAGATCCTGCAGGACCCCGGCAAACACCGCCGTGGCAAGGCATGTCTCTATTTCAACCGGCTCGACGACGTGGACGCGGGCGCTCTGAGACGGCTGATCCGCGCGGGTCCCGAGGACCTTGCGCGGCACTGGCCGGTGCGGCCCAGCCGAGAGGCGGTTCTGTGCCCTGGGGCACAGGTCCTATTCGCCGGTGCATGAAACGGTTTCTGCGTTGCAGCGTTATGTTTGGAGCGTACGTTTCCAATGGAGGGACCGATGTCCAGACCCAAGATCGCCGTCATCTTCTATTCCACCTACGGCACCAACCATGCCGTCGCCGAAGCTGCCGCCAGGGCCGCCGAGGCGGCGGGCGCCGAAGTGCGCCTGCGCCGCGTCCCCGAGACCGCGCCCGAAGCCGTTGTGAACGGCCAGGACGCCTGGAAGGCGCAGGCTGACAGGACCGCCGGCATCCCGGTTGCCACCGCCGAGGACATGGAATGGGCCGATGGCTACTTCATCTCCGCCCCCACGCGCTTCGGCGTCTCGGCAAGCCAGCTCCGGGCCTTCATCGACACGCTGGGCGGCGTCTGGTCGAAGGGCGGGCTTGCCAACAAGACCATCACCGCGACGACGAGCGCGCAGAACGCCCACGGCGGGCAGGAGGCGACGATCCTGTCGCTTTACACCACCGCGATGCACTGGGGCGCGATCATCGTGGCGCCGGGCTATACCGACCAGTCGATCTTCGAGGCGGGCGGCAACCCCTACGGCTATTCCGCCAAGGCCGGTGACTTCGACGAGAAGGGCCACGCGGCCGTGGCGCATCAGGCAAGGCGTCTCGTCGAGTTCACGAAGAAGATCGCCGCCTGAAACGGGGGCAAACGCTCAGACCGGGCCGACCTGACAGGCGGCGACCAGCCGGCGAACGTCCGAGGCGCGGGCAAGCTCCGTCGCCTCGGTCATTACCGCCGCGCTCGCCGCCGCCATCCCCTCCTGAAGCCCTCGGGACAGTGTTCGCCCGCGTGCCAGGGCGAGCGTGAAGGCGGCGAGGAAGCTGTCGCCAGCGCCGACCTTGCTTCTCACCGGCACGTCGGCGGCCTTCGCGAACCAGCGCGCATCTCGCGTGGCCATCACCGATCCGTCGGCCCCCCGCGCGATGACCACGACCTCGGCCGCGCCGCCGCGGACCAGGGCCTCGGCGAAGTCCGCCGTGTCGCCCCGGGTCTTCAGCCGGCTGCCGGCGAGCGCCGCCGCCTCGTGCTCGTCCATCCTGAGGACGAAGGCAGGCTGCTGCGAAGCCGCCGCGTGCGCAAGCGCCGCCCCGGAAGTATCGAGGACGAGCCGCCCGCCATGCCGCGCCAGCCGGGCGGCGAGAGTCGCGGGCAGGTCGTGACCAAGCCCGGGCGGCAGGCTGCCCGACAGAACCACCAGCGCGCCCGCCCCCGCCTCCCTGACGACGGCCCGGGTTGCGGCCTCTCCCCTTATCTTCGTCCAGTGCGGGCCGGGCATGACGAACCGGTATTGGCCGCCCGTTGCACGGTCGCTGACGGAGAGGCTCTCGCGCGTTTCGCCGGGGCCGGGGAAAGGGACGAAGTCGATCCCCTCCCGCTCCAGCAGGCCGGAGAGCCGCACCCCGGTCGCGCCGCCAAGGGCCACGAAGGCGCGCGCCTGCCCGCCAAGCCGCTGGATCATCCGCGACACGTTGATGCCGCCCCCGCCCGGGTCGGCGCGGGGCTCGTCGCAGCGCAGCTTGGGCCCCGGGCGGACGGCCTCCGCCGAGGTGGCGAGATCGAGCGCAGGGTTCAGCGTGACGGTCAGGATCGGGGTCATCTCGGGCCTCCCGACCGTCAGCCTGCGGGCGAATCAACACCTCCGCAAGGGCTGCGAGCTAGCCGAGCATGAACTGGTAGGACGAGGGCACATAGCGGAAGCCGTCGCCCTCGGCCGCGACGAATCCCGTCGCGGGAAACGGCATGTGGTAGCCGACAAAGGGGATGCGGTCGGCCGCGATCATGCCGAAGATCTTGCGCCGGGCCGCTGCGGCTGCGGGCTTGTCGGCGTCGAACTTGACGTCCCAGTCGGGGCGGGCGAGCGACCAGACGGGATGGTTTGCGGTATCGGCGGCGATCACCAGCGCCTTGCCGCCGTCTTCCACCATGAAGGCCATGTGGCCCGGCGTGTGGCCGAAGGCCGAAACGGCGGTTATTCCAGGGCCGACCGTCCCGCCATCGTCAAGCATCGTGGTCTTGTCCGCGAAGGGCCGCACGTTCTTGTCGAACAGCTCGTTCTCCGCGCCGGACCAGTGGTTGTGCTCGACGGCGCCGGCCACATAGACCGCATTGGGGAAGGTCGGCGCGCCATCGGTTGCCATGCCGCCGATGTGGTCGGGGTGCATGTGGGTCAGTACCACCGTGTCCACATCGCCGGGCGCGTATCCTGCCGCCGACATCGCCGCGGTGATCCCGGCGGCGTCAGTGCCCGTATCGAAGAGGATCAGCACCTCGCCGGTATTGACCAGAGTCGGGGTGAAGAAGAACTGCGCCATGTCGGTCGGCAGGAAGGCGGCCGCCGAGGCGGCGGCGAACTCCTCCTCGGAGGCGTTCAGGCCGAAGATACTATGGGGGTTCTCGACCGCCCGGGTCGCGGCCAGAAGCGTCGTCACCTCGAAGGCGCCGAGCATGAAGCGGCTGAACTGCGGTATCGCAGCGCCCTGCTGCGCGGCCCTTGCAAGGGCCGGTGCAGGTCTTGCCATGACGAGGGGCGCGCAGGCTCCGGCGAGAAGGGCGTGGCGGCGGGTCAATCCGATAGGCTGGGTCATCGCGTCTCTCCCTGTTGATAAGCAGTTAACACTACGTTCGGCCCACCGGTGTGGTGCTTCACGATCCCGTGTCCCGGCGCCTTCAGAGAAACAGCGCCAGAACGAGCGGCGCGATGAAGGCAGTGGCGACGGCGTTCAATGCCATGCCGAGTCCGGCGAAGGCGCCAGCGGTCGGATTGACCTGGAAGGCCCGCGCGGTGCCGATGCCGTGGCTCGCCACGCCGACGGCAAGCCCGCGCGCGCGCCAGTCGCGGATGCGAAGGGCGTTGAGGAGCGGCGTTGCCACCACCGCGCCGGCGATGCCGGTCAGGATCACCAGCACGGCGGTCAGGGTCGGCGCCCCGCCGATGCGTTCGGCGATGCCGATCGCCACCGGCGCGGTCGCGGACTTGGGCGCGAGCGAGGCGAGGGCCTCTCCCCGAACGCCGAGCCCCCAGGCGATGGCGACGGCGGATGCTGCGGCGGTCGCCGACCCGGCGAGGAGCCCGGCCGCGACCGGCAGGGCCGCGCGCCGGAGGCGCCCGAGGTTGTCGAAAAGCGGCAGGGCAAGCGAGACCGTCGCGGGGCCGAGAAGGAAGTGGACGAACTGCGCGCCCTCGAAATAGGTCCCGTAGGATGTGCCGGTCACCCAGAGGATCATGGCGAGTATGGCTACCGCCACGAGCACGGTGTTGACATAGGGCTTGCGTCCCGAGGCCCGGAAACAGGCATCGCCCGCCGCATAGGCGAGAAGCGTCAGTGCGAGCCAGAGGAGCGGCCCTTCCGAAAGGTAGCTCCAGAACGCCGTGAGGTCAGTCATCCCCGGCCCCCGTGAGACGCGCGACGAGGACAAAGGCACCCGCGCCAGCCGCGATGGCGAGGACGGTGGACACGACGAGCGCGACGAGCAGGGCGACGGCCTGCGTGCCAAGCGTGGAGATGTGGCCGACGACACCGACGCCTGCGGGAACGAAGAGCAAGGAGAGGTTGGCGAGAATGCCCTCGGCCGTGGGTCGGGCGAGGGCGGCGAAGCGGGGCAGCGCGACGAGAATGCCAAGCATCAGCAGCATCCCGATCACCGGGCCGGGCACCGCGAGCCCGAGGAGCCGGGCCGCCGCCTCGCCGGCAAGCTGGCAGGCGAGGAGGACGAGAAGGGTATGGATCATCGGCCGTTCTCCGCAAGGATGGCCGCAAGCTTAGGCGGAGGGGCGGCCGTCGCCAACGGCATCGTGCGGGGGCCCGCCCCCGCGTTGCCGTCCGGGCGTGCCGGACCCCCGGGTTGCGGCCCGGGCGTTCGGCGGGGAAGCCGTCCAGTGGACGAATTGCGATCCCGCCTCACTCCCACCAGCGGTCGATCTCGGCGATTTCCTCGTCGGACCAGCCGAAGTGATGTGCAAGCTCGTGGATCATCACGTGGGCGACGAGCTGGCCGAGCGTGACGTCGCCCCGTTCGGCCCACTCGTCGAGGATCGGCCGGCGGAAGAGCCAGATCGTGTCGGGCCGGTCCACCACATCCATCACCGATTTTTCGGTCGTCGGGATGCCGTCATAAAGGCCTGTCAGTTCAAACGGGTCCTCGACGTTCATGTCGTCGAGGATGTCCTCGGGCGGGAAATCCTCCACACGGATCACGACGCCACGCGCGGGCACGGCAAAGCGTTCGGGCAGGTCTGCCACCGTCGCCCGCGCCATCGCCTCGATCGTCTCCAGATCCGGCGCCGTGCGCCCAAGCCAGTCATTCATGCCGGTCTCCTTGCCGAGCCCCTCATATGGACAAAACGAGCAGCCTGTGAAAGAGGAAGACGCCCGAGGAGGCCCGATCCCCGTGAAAGGCTGGCCATGACCGTCACCCGCTTCGCTCCTTCGCCCACCGGCTACATCCACGTGGGCAATCTGCGTACCGCACTGATGAACTACCTGATCGCCCGCAAGACGGGGGGCACGTTCGTCCTGCGCCTCGACGATACCGACCAGGAACGCTCGAAGCAGGAATATATCGACGGGATCAAGCAGGACCTCGACTGGCTCGGCCTTCATTGGGACCGGATCGAGCAACAGTCCCTCAGGCTCGACCGCTATGCCGCGGTTGCAGACGAACTCAGGACCTCCGGCCAACTCTACGAGGTCTTCGAGACGCCGGTCGAGCTCGACCTCAAGCGCAAGAAGCTGCTGAACATGGGCAAGCCTCCGGTCTATGACCGCGCGGGGCTGGCGCTGTCCGAGGCTGAGAAGGACCAACTCCGTGCCGAGCGGGAGGGCTACTGGCGCTTCCGGCTTGACCAGGCGCGGACGGAGTGGGTGGACGGGATACTGGGGCCGGTCTCCATCGACACCGCGTCGGTTTCCGACCCGGTGCTGATCCGCGCCGACGGGCAGGTGCTCTACACCTTCGCCTCCTCCGTCGACGACGTGGACATGGGCATCACCCATATCGTCCGCGGCGCCGACCACGTCACCAACACCGCGACGCAGATCCAGATCATGCAGGCGATGGGCGGCACGCCGCCTGCCTTCGCGCATCATTCGCTTCTGACGGGGCCGCATGGCGAGGGACTTTCCAAGCGTCTCGGAACCCTTTCCTTGCGCGACCTGCGCGCCCAGGGCGTGGCGAAGGAAGCGCTCCTGAGCCTGATGGCGCGGCTCGGCTCCTCGCAGCCGGTGGACCTGAAGATGTCGCTGGACGAGATCGCGGCCGGGTTCGATCTGTCGCAGTTCGGCGCGGCACCGACGAAATTCGACGCCGAGGACCTCTGGCCGCTGACACGCCAGCGCAACCAGGCGCTGCCCTTCGCCGTGGTGAAGGACCGGATCCTCGCACTCGGCGTGCCGGAGGAGATGGCGGAACGGTTCTGGCGCGTCGCCTCGCAGAACATCACCACGCTCGCCGATCTCGACCACTGGTGGCGACTCGCCCGCGACGGGGCGGAGCCGGCGATCGCGCCGGAGGATGCCGAGTTCGTCGCGCAGGCGATGGCGCTTCTGCCGGCGCCACCGTATTCGGATACGACCTGGGCCGACTGGACTGCAGCGGTCAAGGAGAAGACGGGCCGCAAGGGCAAGGCGCTCTTCATGCCGCTCCGCCTCGCCGTCACCGGCGAGGCGACGGGGCCCGACATGGGCGAGTTGATGCCGCTTCTGCAGAAGGTGCGCGCCCGGGGCTGAGCGCGGGCGGGGGGCTCGTTCGCCCGCGCGCCAGCGAGTATTTCGGTCGCGGTGAAATCAAGGGCGGAGCCGTGCGAGTCCGAGGGCATCTGCATGGCTGTCGGCCAGTGCGCGTTCCGCCGCGCTGGCACGTTTGGCGCGCGGATAAAGCGGCCGGGCGCGGTCGTCCAGAAGCGCCGTCCAGCCCGCCGTGCTGGCGAAGAAGCGCGCGACGCCCGCTTCGCCGAATTCGGACAGGAACCCCTGCACCACCGTGTCGAGATAGCTGAGCAGGATCGGGCCCGAGGGGGCGGATGCAACCTTCGCCTCGTCCACCGCATAGATTTCCACCCGCCCGGCCCAGGCCGGCGCGGGCACGAGACGCCCGGGGTCGATGGCATGGCGACGGTAGGCAGCCTCGCGTGCATCGAGTGCGGCCCAGTCGCCCGAGGGGACGGCGGCGACGAGGCCGTCGATCTCCGCCGCCGCCGGTTCCACGGAGAGGAACGGATGGGGCCTGAGCGTCGTGTGCCGCCAGATGCGCCGCCAGCCGGCGAGACGGGCAGGCATCGCTTGCGCGTAGGCATGGGTCGCCCGGTTCACCAGCGAGCCGTAGCCGAAGAAAGCGGGATGAGGATCGGTCATGGCGGAATATGGCCGGGACGCGCCGTGCCGCGCAAGGGGACGGTTGCGTGCCCCAGGTCCGGCCGTATTCCATTGCATACCCTCTTGCCGAGCGAGGTCCTTCCGGGCTACCAAAACGGCGTCAGGATCGGGAGAATCCGGCGGTGGGAAGCCCCATGCGCCGGTGCCGAAGGAGCAACCGCCCCGGTAAACTCTCAGGCGCCAGGACCATCCTGACGACGGAACTCTGGAGAGACCCCGGACCTGATCCGGGGCGCCGAAGGGATAACGATCTCAGGCGGACGGACAGAGGGGGCATCGGATCGGGCGGGACCTCCGCCCTCGCGCGATGCCGTGCCGGCGGACCGGCCGGAAGGAAGGGGAGGGCGGCGATGGCTGACCTGCAACGGACGGTTCTTCATGGCCTGCACCTGAAGCACGGGGCCAGGATGGTGCCCTTCGCGGGCTACGACATGCCCGTGCAATATCCGATGGGCGTTCTGAAGGAACACCTGCACACGCGCGACGCGGCCGGGCTTTTCGACGTCAGTCACATGGGTCAGATCCTCCTGACCGCGAAATCCGGGCGGGTCGAGGATGCTGCGCGTGCGCTTGAACGTCTGGTGCCGGTCGATGTGCTGGGGCTGAAGGAGGGCCGGCAACGCTACGCGATGTTCACTAACGACGCCGGTGGCATCCTCGACGACCTGATGGTGGCGAACCGGGGCGATCACGTCTTCCTGGTCGTCAACGCCGCCTGCAAGGCCGCGGACCTCGCGCATCTTAAGGCCGGGCTGCCGGATTGCGACGTGGGGCTCGTGGAGGGCCGCGCGCTTCTGGCGCTGCAGGGACCGAAGGCGGAGGCGGCGCTGGCCCGGTTGGTGCCGGACGTCACGGACCTGAGCTTCATGGATGTGGCGATCCGCCAGTGGGACACCGCGGAGCTATGGATTTCCCGCTCCGGCTACACCGGCGAGGACGGGTTCGAGATTTCGGTGCCGGACCGCTTCGCCCTGTCGCTGGCCGAGCGCCTTCTGGCGATGGACGAGGTCGCGCCGATCGGTCTTGGCGCCCGGGACTCCCTCCGGCTCGAGGCGGGGATGTGCCTTTATGGCCACGACATCGACACGACGACGACGCCGGTCGAAGCTGGCCTCACCTGGGCGATCCAGAAGGTCCGCCGGACCGGTGGCGTGCGGGAAGGCGGGTTCCCGGGCTCCGGGCGCATCCTCAAGGAACTGGCCGAAGGGCCGGCGCGCCTCCGGGTGGGGCTGCTCCCCGAAGGCCGGGCACCGATGCGCGAGGGAACCGATATCTACGCCGGCAGCGACGGCGGCGCGCCTATCGGCCGCGTTACCTCGGGCGGTTTCGGCCCCTCGATCGAGGCGCCGATGGCGATGGCCTATCTTCCCGCGACCCTCGCGGAGGGCGACACCGTCTATGGCGACGTGCGCGGCAGGCGGCTGCCGGCGGTGATCGCGCCCATGCCCTTCCACCCCACCAGCTACAAGCGTTAACCAGCAGGGAATGACCGCAATGAAGTATACCGAAGATCACGAATGGCTCCGCCCCGAGGGCGATCTTGTCGTCGTCGGGATCACCAACCACGCATCCGAACAACTCGGCGACGTCGTCTTCGTCGAACTGCCCGATACCGGGAAGGCGGTCTCCGCCGGTGACGAGGTCTGCGTCATCGAGAGCGTCAAGGCGGCCTCGGACATCCGCGCGCCGCTCGACGGAGAGATCGTGGAGGTCAACCAGGAGATCGCGGACAACCCTGGGCTCGTCAACGAGGACCCAACCGGCAGGGCGTGGTTCTTCAAGATGAAGCTCTCCGATCCGTCGAATCTCGACGGCCTGATGGACGAGGCCGCCTACAAGGACCTGATCGGGTGACGTGATGGAGGCCGCGGGCCGCACCGACCGCGCCGAGCGTCTGATCGCCGCGCCTGCTGGGCGGGTGTTCGGGTGCTGGACGGACCCGGCGCTTCTGGTCCGCTGGCTCCCGCCCGAGGGGACGGAAGGCCGGACAGAGGCCTTCGATCCCCGGCCGGGCGGCGCCTTCAAGATCGTCCTGACCTATCTCGATCCGGAAGAACCCGGCAAGTCGGGCGGGGGAGAGGACGTGATCGCGGGCGCGTTCGTCGCCGTCGATCCGCCTTGCCACCTTGCCTTCGTCAGCCGTTTTTGCAGCGACGCCCCGTACCTTCAGGGAGAAATGCGCATGGACTGGCATTTCGACCCCGAACCCGAAGCGACGACGCGTGTGCGGATCGTCGCGTCGAACGTGCCGCCCGGCATCGCCCCGGAAGACCACGCCGCCGGCATGGCTTCCTCGCTTGCGCAGCTTGCCGCCCTCATCGAATGAACCGAAGGAACCTCCGGATGACGTTCACTCCCACCGACTACCGCCCATACGACTTTGCCAATCGCCGCCACATCGGGCCTTCGCCGGCCGAGATGCAGGAGATGTTCAAGGTGCTCGGGGTGAAGGACCTCGACGAGCTCATCGACCAGACGGTGCCGAAGATCCTGCGCCAGGAAAAGCCGCTCGACTTCGGCAAGCCCAAGTCGGAGCGGGAACTGCTGTGGTTCCTCAGGCAGGTGGCGAAGAAGAACAAGGTCTTCACCTCGATGATCGGGCAGGGGTTCTACGGCACCGTCACGCCCCCTGCGATCCAGCGCAACATCCTGGAAAACCCCGCCTGGTACACCGCCTACACGCCCTATCAGCCCGAGATTTCGCAGGGCCGGTTGGAGGCGCTCCTGAACTACCAGACGATGGTCTGCGACCTCACGGGGCTCGAGATCGCCAATGCCTCGCTTCTCGATGAGGCGACGGCGGCGGCGGAAGCCATGACCATGGCGCAGCGGGTGGCGAAATCGAAGGCCACGGCCTTCTTCGTGGACGAGAACTGCCATCCGCAGAACATCGAGGTGATGAAGGTGCGCGCGGCGCCACTTGGCATCGAGGTGATCGTCGGCGATCCGGCGAAGCTGAAGGCCGATGCCGTCTTCGGCGCGATCTTCCAGTATCCGGGCACATGCGGTCACCTGACCGACTTCACACCCCACATTGCCAAGCTGCACGCGGCGGGCGCCGTCGGCATCGTCATCGCGGACCCGCTTGCGCTGACGCTTCTGAAGGAACCGGGCGCGATGGGTGCCGACATCGCCGTGGGATCGACCCAGCGGTTCGGCGTGCCCATGGGCTATGGCGGGCCGTCGGCCGCCTACATGGCCTGCAAGGACGCGCACAAGCGGCAGATGCCCGGGCGCATCGTCGGCGTCTCCATCGACGCGCAGGGCGGCAAGGCCTACCGTCTGTCGCTCCAGACCCGCGAGCAGCACATCCGGCGCGAGAAGGCCACCTCGAACGTCTGCACCGCGCAGGCGCTCCTGGCCAACATGGCCTCGTTCTACGCCGTGTTCCACGGCCCCCTCGGACTCAAGGCGATTGCGCAGCGCATCCACCGGAAGGCGGTGCGGGTCGCGCGCGTTCTGGAGGGCGCGGGCTATGACGTCCAGCCGAAGGCCTTCTTCGACACGATCACGGTCGAGGTCGGCGCGCTTCAGCCGGTCATCCTGAAGGCCGCGCGGCGCGAAAGGATCAACCTGCGCAAGGTCGGCGCGACGAAGATCGGCATCTCGGTCGACGAGACGACGCGGAACGAGACGGTCGAACGGCTCTGGCGCGCATTCGGGATCGACCGCAAGGACGACGATTTCACGCCGGAGTACCGGGTGCCCGATCCGCTCCACCGTCAGTCGTCCTACCTCGAGCACCCCGTGTTCCACATGAACCGGGCCGAGACCGAAATGATGCGCTACATGCGCCGGCTCGCCGACCGCGACCTCGCGCTCGACCGGGCGATGATCCCGCTCGGGTCGTGCACGATGAAGCTGAACGCCGCGGCCGAAATGATGCCGATCACCTGGCCCGAGTTCGCGAACCTGCACCCCTTCGCTCCGGCCGATCAGGCAGAAGGTTACGCGGAACTTTTCCGCGATCTCTCGGCCAAGCTCTGCACCATCACCGGATATGACGCGATGAGCCTGCAGCCCAACTCCGGCGCGCAGGGGGAGTATGCGGGGCTTCTGACGATACAGGCCTATCACAAGGCCAGGGGCGAGGCGCATCGCCACATCTGCCTGATCCCGGTTTCGGCGCATGGCACCAACCCGGCCTCGGCGCAGATGGCGGGGATGACGGTCGTGGTGGTGAAATCGGCCGAGAATGGCGACATCGACGTGGCCGACTTCCGGGCCAAGGCGGAAGCTGCGGGCCGCAACCTCGCCGCCTGCATGATCACCTATCCCTCGACCCACGGCGTGTTCGAGGAAACGGTGCGCGAGGTTTGCGCGATCACCCACGAGCATGGCGGCCAGGTCTATATCGACGGGGCCAACATGAACGCCATGGTGGGACTGGTGCGTCCGGGCGACCTTGGCGGCGACGTGAGCCATCTCAACCTCCACAAGACCTTCTGCATCCCCCATGGCGGGGGCGGGCCGGGCATGGGGCCGATCGGCGTGAAGGTGCATCTCGCGCCGCATCTGCCGGGCCATCCGGCGACCGGTGGTCAGGAGGGCCCCGTGAGCGCGGCGCCCTGGGGTTCGGCCTCGATCCTGCCGATCTCCTGGGCCTATGTCCTCATGATGGGGGGCGCGGGCCTCACGCAGGCGACGAAGGTTGCGATCCTGAACGCGAACTACATCGCAAAGCGGCTGGAAGGGGCCTACGACGTGCTCTTCAAGGGAAAGGGCGGGCGCGTCGCGCATGAATGCATCCTCGACACGAGGCCCTTCGCCGACAGCGCCGGGATCACCGTGGATGACATCGCCAAGCGGTTGATCGACAACGGGTTCCACGCGCCTACGATGAGCTGGCCGGTGGCCGGAACGCTGATGGTGGAGCCGACGGAGTCGGAGACCAAGGCCGAGCTCGACCGCTTCGTCACCGCGATGCTCTCGATCCGCGAGGAAATCGCCGCCGTCGAAAGCGGAGAGATCGACCGCGAGAACAACCCCCTGAAGCACGCCCCCCATACCGTGAGCGCTCTGATCGGGACCTGGGACCGGCCCTACAGCCGCGAACAGGGCTGCTTCCCGCCGGCCTCATTCCGGGTGGACAAGTACTGGCCGCCGGTAGGCCGTGTCGACAACGTCTACGGCGACCGTCACCTCGTCTGCATCTGCCCGCCGGTCGAGAGCTATGCAGAGGCGGCGGAGTAGCGTCAGGCGCCCGCAGGGTTTGCGTCGTGCGGGCGTAGTTCTTCTGTAGCTCCGCGCGCGCGGGCATGGTCTTGGCCATGTTCGCGAAGGTGGAGTGGTCTGGGCTGAGCCCGGATCGACATCGAACGGAAACCACTATTTTCGGCCCCGCCGGCCTGTTCGCCCGGCGGGACTTTCGAACTGACGCTTTGCTCAGCCCGGAATGCGGGCCGCGTATTCGCCCTTGAGCTTTTGCCACATGTCCCAGAACGGCGCCGTCCTCGGGCCGCCGAGTTGCGCCTGAAGCACGTCGAGATGGGCGTGCCAGCCCGGTCCGACCATGAGGACCATGCCGCGATCCGGAATCTTGCGGTGGGTGAGCGTGAGGCGCACCTTGTCGCCCACGGGCGCAAGCGCGATCTCGACCTCGCTTGCCGTGCCGAAGGTGAAGGCGAGGCGGTGGGGCGGATCGACGTCGAGGATCCGGCTTGTCATGCTGTGTTCGGCGCCGAACCCTTCGGGACGGGTGCCGGAAGGTTTCGTCAACTCGTCATTGTGCCAGGTCATCTGGAACTCCGCCCCCCTGGTCAGCGGCATGTCCCCGGAGGCGAGCCATTTGCGGCGCTTCTCGCTTTCGGTCAGGTAGGACCACACCCGCTCGATCGGGCCGGGGAGCAGGCGTTCGATCTGGAGCGTGTCGGGGGCGGTGAGCCTGCCGTAGGCTTCAAGCGTTTCGGCGGGGGTCATTTCGAGTTTCCTTTCGGTTCGGGCGGTTTGGCGGCATCATCCTGCCGCAGGAGGTCTTCGAGGACGTCGAGGCGTTCGGTCCAGAAGCGCCGGTAGGTGTCGAGCCATTCATGCGCGGCGGCCAGCGCCTCGGGCTTGAGGTGGCAGACATGGGTGCGCCAGCGGATCTCGCGCCGGATGAGGCCGGCGGCTTCCAGCGCCTTGACGTGCTTCGAGGCGGCGGCAAGTGAGATCGCGTAGGGCTCGGCAAGATCGCTGACGGTGCGTTCGCCTTGCGCCAGGTCGCGGATCATGCCGCGCCGTGTCGGATCGCCGAGGGCGTGGAAGATGACGCTGAGCTGTGGTGATTCTGATTTAACCATAATGTTGAATGATAGCACTTGCGCTGTTTCAGTCAACTTATGTGTTGAATGATGGCCGGCGCGGTGCTGTGCGCTCCGCGCCGGGCGCTTTTCGCTGCCGGGAGAGTGATGTAAGGGAAGGATACCGCGCGCCGCCGGAGGGTCCGGGCGGGGCGAAGCTTCCAGCAGACGGGTGCCCGCTTGACCAACCTTCGCGAACTTAGGGCCATGCTCGATTGGCATCTGGGCAGCGCGCGCTGGTTGTTCATCCACATTCCGAAGAATGCCGGCGTCTCGATCCGCAAGGCGCCCGAACTTTCGGGACGCATCGTTTCGGCAGAGGCCTATTTCTACCGGAGCCGCGCCCAGGTGCGGGCGGTGCGTGCGGCAATGGCCGCGAAGGGCGAGCATCACGGGATCCAGCATGCCCGCTGGCGCGACCTTGACCCGAAGGTGACGGCACGGCTTTCCTGTGTCGCGATCCTTCGCAACCCCTGGGCGCGCACCGTCTCGCGCTGGCGTTTCGCGCGACTTGCGGCGGAGCAGGGAAAGCTCGATCCGGCCGCAGCACCGGAGCGGTTCGAGGATTTCCTCGACGAACGCAATGAATACGGCCAAGAGCCGTATTATTGGCATCGCGCGATCAAGGGCTGGTATCCGCAGGCGGACTACGTCACCGACGAGGTGGGGGTCGTCCGAGCGGATCTGTTGCGTTTCGAGGAACTCGACAGGGATTCCGCGCGGTATTTCGGCTTGAAGGAACCGGTCCGCAAACGCAATCTGACGGCCCGGACGTCCTTCGACTACCGCGAGGTCTACGAGGCGCGCACCATCCAGATCGTTGCGGACTGGTACGCGCGCGACATCGACCTCTTCGACTTCGATTTCGACACGCCGGCGCGGCGGCACACGTTTTATGACGATTGATCAGCCGCCTCATGCAGGGCGCGAACGGATCGCATCCGCGCGGCGGCCACCTTTGCCAAAGTTGCAGACCGGAGGGGCGCCGGACACGAGAGATCCAGAGATCAGGGCTTGATCGCGAGCAATGAGATGCTCTTGACCCCGTACTTTTGGCTTGCGCCCTTGGCGTTCTGCGAAATGAACTGGTATTCTGGGTTATCCTGGACGCGAACCACCTTCAGTCCGGCCGACTTGATCTGGTCGAGATAGCTGTCCTGCTGTGCTGCGCCGCCAATGCAGGCCGCCCAGAGGGTCGCGTTGCACACGATCGACTCGGGCAACTGGCTTTCGGTGACGATGTCGGACAGGGCCAGCCGTCCGCCCCGCTTCAGCAGGCGGGCGGCCTCACGGAACACCTTTGCCTTGTCGGGGGCAAGGTTGATGACACCGTTGCTGATCACGGCATCGGCGGTCCCGTCCCGGAGCGGCGCATCCTCGATGTAGCCCTTGAGGAAGGTGATGTGGTCGAGACCCTCGATCTCGGCCAGCCGGCTCGCCTTGGCCAACTGCTCGTCGGTCATGTCGACACCGATGACCGTGCCGGTCTTGCCAACCTTCAGCGCGGCTATGAAGCTGTCCATTCCGGAACCGCTGCCGAAATCGACGACGATCTCGCCCTCCGCGATATCGGCAAGGTGAAAGTAGTGGCCGACGCCCGCGAAGGAGTCGATTGCCTCGCGCGGAATGCGGTCAAGGTCGTCGGGGGCGTAGCCAAGGCGTTCAGCCAAGGCCCTGCCCATCTCGAAGTGAAACTCTCCTCCTGGGTTCAGTGCGACCTCGCGGTACATCGACTTGACCTTGGATTCGAGTTCGCGCGGGTCGAACAGCGTATTCGTAATGTTGGCCATGGCGGATGCCTCCCTTTCTGCGAAGGGGGCGGATCATGAACGGGCGATCACAGACAGATCGCAACGTTGTCGACACTTCCACCCGTGATCTGCTCCCGCAGACTACGCGCCCATCGCGATGCTATCACCGCGGTCGCCTTTCGACAACGTGCGAGCAGTTCATTTCGACTGGGTCCGGATTTCGCCGGGGTCAGGTCAGGCCTGCCGGTCCTTCAGGAACG